>OGKZ01001404.1_pt1 | contig 16777 bp, 9 predicted proteins | sample 1572571 | NCBI WGS metagenome assembly OGKZ01 (sample SAMEA2581906, study PRJEB24529) | metagenome | biome: Human gut stool | place: China | collected 2011 | reverse complement strand
GTCATACAGCGCCGGGAAGCGCGTAGGGCCGTTGCTGGGCTCTGCCGCTGGGATGCCGGGCGAGTGGTCGCGTCGGCCGGTTCGCGGAGCGCCGTGCAGCGCGTGGGGATAAGGAGCCGCGCCGCAGCACTGGCTGGGGGTTGCCTACTGCGACGCGGCCTCTCGCCGGACCGAGGGGGGGAGGTGTCCGGCGAGCGTTCGCGGGCTCGGACGAGCCGACTCGTGATCAACACGAGCAGGCGCACACGGTAGCGCCGCCTCACCCGCTCGCGCTAGCGCCCGGGAAAACCGTTGTCGATCTCGTTGCGCGGCGCTGCCGCGAGCCGGGGCAGCGGGCTCCGCGCGCGGCCAAAGCGGCCGGGCGGTGCGCGGGATCTCGGGGAACGGACCGGAGTGGTTCCAGGACCGGAGCCGCGAGCGGGCCCGGGTGTGATCAGGTCCGGGGGCCCGGGCGAGGCGCGGCCGGATAACCTGCGGGCATGACCGACAGCGACACGAAATCCCTGTTCGAGCGCATGATCGACGGCGAGATCCCGGCCGACGTCGTGCACGACGACGAGCGGGTGATGATCGTCCTGGGCGAGCGTTTGCAGACGATATTGGAAGATTTGGCCGGGATGCCCGACGGGGATGACGGCGCAAGCCCGGTGAGTTGAGCCGCGCCCGGAAAAAACGGGGCGGCCCCGAAAGACCGCCCCGCCGCTGAAAAGTTGGCGTCACTCCTGTTCGACAGGTTCTTTTTTAACCTCTTCCGGCTCTTTCCGCCGGACGGGCTGTTTTTTCACTTGCAGTTCGCGTTCGAGCAGCTTGTCCACCAGTTTGCGTTTGGCTTGCTGGGCCTCGAGCGGTGTGGGCGGAACGTCCGAAACATCCATTTTCAGATAATCCAGATAACTCTGATACGAAATGCCGAAGATGTAGCATCCGAGCCGCTTCCAGACCCGTTTGTGGCATTTGGCCTTGTATTCGGGCTCGTGATACATCCGGTCAAATTCCTGAACCGCCTTGACCCGCAGGCGCATGTAGTAATTGTTGTAAGACATAAAATAAATAATTTTAGTTATTCGAGCGACATTGCTCACTAAAATTTACGCAATTAATTGCGGTTCAGGTTAAAAGAGAAGTCCCTTAATTCTTCGCGCGTGGAAAGTCTGCAAAACAGGTATTCGGCGGGCAGAAAAGTCCAATGATTATACTTTTTCAGATCCGCCGAGGAAGTTTCCAGACAGATGCGGCCATCGGTGTCCCGGTCGTTGACGATTCCCCACAGCGACGTTCCGCTTTCGCAACCGGGGTCGGTCGCATGGAACAAATAGACATCGCCAATACGAAATTTGCAGGTTTTTATAGTCATATCAGGTTCGTTAGATTTCTATGGCGGCAAAGGTGATAATCATAAAACGAATCTCCAAGCCGTGTAGTAACTGTAACGATATTAAAAGGAGCGAGGGGGTTAAATGAAAAATCCGGATGCGAATTGCATCCGGATTTTTATTATTCGGCCGACCATCTGCGATTGAATTCTTCGGTCAGGCGGACGACCTGCCCAAACAAGAGCGTCAATTCCTGAGTATATTTCTCCAGACGTGCCAGTAAAGCCACGGCACGGCGGTCGTTGAAATTGGTGTGGATGGCTTTGACGGTCTGGTTGTAGTTGACCCCGACTCCTTTCCCCAAGCTGCGCAGGCAAGAGGCCAAAATTGCGGTCGCCCCGGTGCCCGGACAATAGCTATCAGTGTCCGATCCTCCCAATCCCACAGGCGGGGCAAGCCGTCAAAACGCCGGATATTGAATCCGCATACCCAGAGGCAACTCTAATTCCCGTTTACCAAAACGGCAAACAGCCGAGCATGTAACACAATGGAAAACAGCATGTTAATTTTCAGAACGAGTTAACATACATCTCATTTCAACCCCGGCGGACTTGAATTACACCCGCAATTAGGTAATTTTGTATGAGCACAAAAAACTCCCGGCGGACGAATGCTCCGACGGGATTTGCGGAACTTGCGAAACGAATGAACCTGACCTACCAACCTGCGGAGAAACCGTCGATGCAGCTCATACGCCCTTTCCCGGGGGCGGGACGGATCGTCCCGTCGCCGCCGTGCGTTTTGTCCCCGACCGTCCCGCATCGGGTTCGGGCCGCATCTCCCGCACCGTGGGACACGCCCGGGGAATTCCGGATAAAAACCGCCGCAACCAACGCGTCAACCTATTAAATATATACCCTACTAAAACCAACATTCATGAAAAACTTCTACTGCAAATGCCGGTTACACTTATGGCTCGCCTGCCTGACGGCAGGAATCGGGCTGTCAGCGTGCTCTGACGGCGACGAGGGGGGGGGAATTCGGGATACCAACCCGACAAACCCATCGAACTCGAATCGTTCTATCCTAAAACCGGGCCGATAGCGACCCAGGTAATCATCAAGGGCAAGAACTTCGGCACCGACGCCAAAGCCCTCAATGTCTATTTCAACGAAAAACGCGCAGCCGTAATCTCCTCGACGGGAGACCGCATGCTCGTCCTTGCACCCAAGCTCCCGGGCGAAGAGTGCGTCATCTCGGTCTCCGTGGGTGAGAACGAGCAGAACAAGGTACAGTTCGACGAACTGTTCGACTACATCATCCAGACCAATGTTTCCACGATCGCCGGGGGCATGAAGGGCACTACCATGCCCGAAGGAACCACCTCGCTGATCGGGTCGTATTTCTCGTCGAAGCCCGAATCGGGAATCGCCGTCGACAAGCACGACAACCTCTACGTCCGCTTCAGCATAGACGACGGAGGCAAGCACCGCGTCTACATGATGAACGAGGAGGCCGGAAATATCAAAGTCCTCAACGATTTCGGCATCCTCGTAACGGGTATCCTCCTGAGCACCGACCTGGCCACAGGCAATGTATATTGGTACCACACCAACATCGGGAACAAGGGATACGGATATTTCGATCCCGTCGCCGACTACGCCAACACGAACATGGGAGACATCAAGTGGGATCACGACCTGTTCTATACCGACGGCAATTTCGCTCCCGTATGGAATGCCATCCAGACCTTCACGATGTGCCCGGCCGACAATAAATTCTACTTCTACACCAACGAGGGCGTCGTGGCCCGCTGGGATCCCGCCACCGGAAAGGGCGAGGATCTCACGCCTCCCGGCCGCTTCATAGACTCCCAAGGAGACATCATGGGCGTCGTCTTCGATCCGCGCGACCCCAACATCGTCTATTTCGCCAACCAGGGCCAGCACTGCATCTACAAGCACGACATCGCCGCTGGCACCATCGAATTGTGGGCCGGGCGGAAAAACACGGCGGGCTATCTGGACGGGCCGCTCGCCGAGGCGCAGTTCAACTACCCCTGCCAGATGTGCGTAGACCCCGAAGGCGAGGCCATCTACGTAACGGACAGGGAGAATCACTGTATCCGTAAGATCACGCTCTCGAATGGCTACGTCTCCACGTTCGCGGGGACGCCCAAATCGTCCGGCTATGTGAACGGCCCTGCCGACGCGGCCAAATTCAACAAACCGGTCGGCCTGGCCATCACCGCGGAAGGCAACCTCTACATCGGCGACAGCGAGAACTATGCCATCCGCCGCATAGCCATCGAATAAGTAGGTTTATTCACCTAACAATCCTAAACAGACATGAAGCGAATTCTATTGATATGCGCCTTCCTGCTCGCGCTCGCGGTACAGGCAGGTGCCCAGAGCAAACAGCAACAGCAGCAGCCGGTCGAGGTGAACGGACTGGTCGTGGATTCGGACGACGTTCCCATCGTCGGCGCCACGGTCTATATCAAGGACGAGCCGGGCATCGGCTCCATCACCAATTCGGAAGGCCGGTTCAAACTCACCGCCAAACTGTACAATACGCTGGCCGTATCGTTCATGGGGTACGAAACCGCCGAACAGATCATCACTTCGGCGGCCGACGTCAAGATCACCCTCCGGGAAGGCAACCAGATGGAAGAGGTCGTCGTCATCGGTATGGGTACGCAGCGCAAAGTCAGCGTGACGGGCGCCGTGGCGGTGGTCGACACCAAAGACCTCGAACTGCCCGCGACGAATATCGTCAACACGCTCGGCGGCCGCGTCCCGGGCGTGATTTCCATCCAGTCGAGCGGTGAGCCGGGGCGGAACATCTCCGAATTCTGGGTGCGCGGCATCGGCACGTTCGGCGCCAACAGCGGCGCCCTGGTGCTGATCGACGGCCTGGAAGGCAACCTGAGCCAGATCGACCCGGCCGACGTCGAGAGCTTCTCGGTGCTCAAGGACGCCGCCGCAACGGCCGTCTACGGCAGCCGCGGTGCGAACGGCGTGGTGCTCGTGACCACCAAGCGCGGTAAACAGGAGCAGCTCAAAATCACCTTCCGCTCGAACTACACCATCTCCGAGCTGCGCCGCCTGCCCCGCTACGTGGGTGCCACGCAGTATGCCGAAATGGCGAACGAAGCAGCCGTAGCCTCGGGCATGAGCCCGATCTACAACGACACGCAGATGGACATCATCCGCTACGGGCTGGATCCCGACCTCTACCCCGACATCGACTGGCAGGACGTGATCCTCAACCCCACCTCGTTCCAGCACACGCAGTATGTCAGTGCACAGGGCGGCGGCAACATCGCCCGCTATTTCGCCAGCCTGGGCATGTCGCAGGAATCGTCGGCCTACAAGAGCATGGACGACAGCAAATACAACAAGGGCGTCGGCTACGACACCTATAATTTCCGCACCAACATCGACATCAACCTGACCAAGACGACGCAGATCTACCTGGGTGCCATGGGCTTCATGTCGGTGAACAAGCGTCCGAGCATGGGTAAGAAATACAGCCGCACCGACACGTCGCTCACCGACTGGATCTGGGATTCGCAGTCCAAAACGACCCCGCTGATGTACCCGCTGCGCTATTCGAGCGGCGAGCTGCCCGCCTCGGGTTCGGACAGCGACATCCCGCCCCATGTGCTGCTCAACTACACGGGCAACACCGTGGAGAACAAAAGCCGCACGCTCTTCAACATCGGCATAAAACAGGATTTGTCGATGCTCACCGAAGGGCTGAACATCGAGGCCACCGGTTCGTGGGATTCCCAGTCGCTCTACGGCGAAAGCCGCTACTCCATGCCGGCCCTCTACCTGGCACGCGAGCGTAACCAGAAAGGCGAGCTGATCCTTTCGGAACAGGTCACCGAGGCTTCGGTGCAGTATAACTCCGAGGCATGGAACTGGCGGAAACTCTATTTCGACGCCAAAGTCAACTACGACCGCACCTTCGGAAACCACCGCGTAGGCGGCTTGTTGTTCTACTACCTGGAAAGCACGACCGAATCGGGTGCCGACAGTTCGATGAACGCCATCGCAAGGCGTTACCAGAGCCTCTCGGGGCGCTTCACCTACGGCTTCAAGGATACCTATTTCCTCGACGTGAACTTCGGCCTGAACGGTTCGGAGAACTTCCAGAGCGGCCGGCAGTACGGATTCTTCCCGGCCGTGGCCGTGGGCTGGGTTCCCACGCAGTACGAATTCATGAAGCGGATCAAGTGGATCGACTTCTTGAAGATCCGCGCCTCGTACGGTATGGTGGGTAACGACCGGATTTCCAGCGTGCGCTTCCCCTACCTGACGATCATCGAAGAGAAGACCGACGGCACGCCGTGGGGCGGTTCGGGCGTACTGACCGAGAACCGCGTGGGCGCCGACAACCTGGCGTGGGAGAAAGCCAAGAAATTCGACATCGGTATGGATCTCCACCTCTTCGGCGACCGCTTCACCATGACGGTGGACTATTTCCGCGACCGCCGTGAGGGCATCTTCCAGGAACGCGCCCAGATTCCGGACTACGTGGGCGTCATCAGCATGCCCTACGGGAACGTCGGCAGCATGACCAGCTGGGGCGGCGACGGAAACTTCGAATATTTCCAGCCCCTCGGCAAAAACTTCCACTTCACGCTGCGCGGTAACTTCACGCTCTCGAAGAACAAGATCAACAACTGGGAAGAGGCCACGCAGCCTTATCCCTACCTGAGCAAGACCGGGTTCTCGAACGACGTGCAGCGGGGATTCATCTCCCTGGGACTCTTCAAGGATCAGCAGGACGTGGACATGAGCCCCGAGCAGTTCGGCACGGTACGCCCGGGCGACATCAAGTACAAGGACGTGAACGGCGACGGCGTGATCACCGACGACGACAAGGTGCCCCTGTTCGCCTATTCCGGCATCCCGCAGTTCATGTACGGATTCGGCGCCGAAGTCCGCTACAAGAACTGGACGCTCAACGTCCTGTTCAAAGGCACGGGCAACAACTATTTCCTCTACGGGGACAAGGACGGCTCGAAATTCGACGGTTACATTCCCTTCAACGGCGGATACAAGGGCAACGTACTGGCCCTGGCCTACAATCCGGCCAACCGCTGGACTTCGGCCGACTACTCGGGCAACCGGGCGACCGAGAACCCCAATGCGCGGTTCCCGCGCCTTTCCTACGGCAACAACGCCAACAACACCAAACCCTCGACCTTCTGGAAAGGCAATGCCCGCTATCTGCGCCTGCAGGAGCTGAGCCTGAACTACAACCTGCACACGCCGGGGCTGCGCAAAGCGCTCGGCCTGCAATCCATCGACTTCCAGATCATGTGCGAGAACCTCGCGGTATGGGACGGCGTGGAGATTTTCGACCCTGAGCAGGCCATGCAGACCGGGCACGCCTACCCGATCCCGCGCCGCTTCTCGCTGCAGATTTACCTGAACTTCTAACCCGAATCTCTCCTAAGAACATAAACTACCATGAAAAAATCATTCATCATACCCCTCGCGCTGGTCGGCCTGCTCACCGCGTCGTGCAACTTCCTGAACGTGGACGACTACTTCGAGGACACCTTCTCCGAAGAGCGTATCTTCGAGAGCCAATACAACATCGAGCGCTATTTCAACGGTGCGGTGAACCAGCTGCCCAAAGAGGGCCGCATCTACTACTGGTGCAGCGTCCCCGGCGCCACCGGGTCTGACGAGGCCGTCAGTTGCGGGACATTCTACAACGGCATCCTGGACGTCTCCTTCCCCGGCACGGAGCTGACCACCGACAAGATCACCTACACCGAGACGGGCGGCTGGGACTGGAATTTCAATGTCTGGCCCAACTGCTACAAGGTCATCCGCAAGGTGAACACCATCCTGCCCCACATCGACGAGGTGCCCGACATGAACGCCTTCGACAAAATGGAGTTCCGTGCACGCGCACGCTTCCTGCGGGCTTATGCCTACTACTGGATACTCCAGAACCAGGGCCCCATGATCCTCGTGGGCGACCAGGTTCTCAACACCAACGAAACGCCCGACTATTACCAGGCCGAGCGCAGCACCTACGACGAATGCGTGGATTACATCTGCTCCGAGCTCGAAGCCGCTGCGGAAAGCCTCGAAACCGAGCAGCCGTTGGATCTCTTCGGCAGCCCGACCAAAGGCGCCGCGCTGGCGCTGGTCGCACGCCTGCGCCTGCAGGCCGCGAGCCCGCTTTTCAATGGCGGAGCCGCCGCACGCCGTTATTTCGGGGCTTTCAAGCGTAAATCCGACGGAGTGCACTACATCTCCCAGACCTACGACGAAAGCAAGTGGGCTGTGGCAGCCGCGGCGGCCAAGCGCGTCATCGACCTGGGCATCTACCGCCTGCATACGGTTCCGGCCGACGAATACACCCTGCCACTGCCCTCGAACGTCCCCTCCGATCCCTTCCCTGCGGGTGCGGGCGGCATCGACCCCTTCCGTTCCTACTCGGAAATGTTCACCGGCGAAACGACGAACGTGACCAACCCGGAGCTGATCTGGGGCACGACGCAGAACATCACCGACCAGCAGGACGTCGTATTCCCGCTCAAGTTGGGCGGCAACAGTTCGATCAGCATCCCGCAACGCATCGTCGACGCCTACCGCATGGCCGACGGCCGCGACATCAACAACGCGAGCGCCGAGTACCCCTACGAGGATCGTCCCTACGACCAGACCTGCGTCACCGCAGCCGACAAGCAGCTATCGAAGAACTACACCCTGCCCGGCGGCACTTACAAGGCCTATGACAACCGCGAGCCGCGGTTCTACGCGAGCATCGGTTTCTCGGGCACCCTGTGGCAGATGCAGTCTACGACCTCGGAAGAGATGCGGAACAAGATCGTCGAGTACTACAACGGCGCCAATGCCGGCAAAAACCAGGCGGGCGTGACCAACATCTACAACCTGACGGGATACACCTGCTACAAGTACGTCCACCCGCGCGATGCGCGTACGGGCAGCAACGCCCGCACGGTTCAGAAGACCTTCCCGCTGATCCGCTACGCCGAAATCCTGCTCTCCTACGCCGAGGCGCTGAACAACCTGACGAAGACCCACGAGGTCAACGGCCAAAGCTACTCGCGCGACCTGACCGCCATGGCCGGGGCTTTCAACCAGGTGCGTTACCGCGCCGGGCTCCCGGGCGCCGACGCCGGCGAACTGGTGGACGCCACCAGTTTCAACGAGCTGATCCGGCGCGAACGCATGGTCGAGTTCCTCCACGAAAACCGCCGCTACTACGACATCTGCCGCTGGGGCATTTTCGAGGAACTGGAACGCGAGCCGCTGACGGGCCTGAACGTCGAAGCCGGAAAATGGGAGGGATTCTACGCCCCGACGGTCATCTCGTACCGTACGATCCGCGAACGGACATTCAAGTCCAAGTACATGTTCATGCCGCTGCACCGCAACGAACTGCGCAAAGTACCGAGCCTGGATCAGAACCCGGGCTGGGAGAAATAGTCAATTCCAAAAAATTCAGAAGATGAAAGCATTCAGCAAAATAACGATACTCGCCGCCGCGGCCGCCTTCCTCTGCTCCTGTGAAATGGAGTATTACAAGGAGGAGCTTTACCGCAAGGAGATATTCATTGTCAGCGGCGAAAACAACATCCTCGGGCAGGAGTTCGAATACGGCGAGAAGGGCTTCCAGGGAGAGCTGGCCATCTATGCCAGCGGCACGACGGGGCTCGACCAGAACGTCACCGTCAAACTCGGGCTGGACTTCGAGGCGATCGGCGAGTACAACAAACGCAATTTCGACACGAAGTTCGAGGAATACGCGATGGAACTTCCCGCCGAATACTATACGATCGACCCCATGAGCGTCGAGATGGAGGCCGGCAGCTGTTCGGCGAGCCTCCCGATCAACGTCAGGGTAGACGAGCTGCTCCCCGACCAGACCTATTTCATTCCGCTGCGCATCGAGTCCGTATCGTCCTGTATGCCCTCGGCCACCAAGAATTTCGTACTTTTCGAGATCCAGCGCAGGAACGACTACGCCACGACCAAGAGCAGCACCTACTACACCATGACCGGCACCACGCAGACCGGCTGGATCGTCGACAACATCTTCGGCTCGAACACCCGGCGCCAGGCGATCAACTCCTCGAAGCTGGTCATCCCCGTGGGTGAGCGCTCGGTGCGCATCCTCCCGGGCGCCACGGCCGCCAACGACAAGGTGACGACCCGCAACAACAGCCTGCGCGTGACGGTCGACCCCGAATCGTGGGTGAACGTCCCCGTCTACGTCGAAGGCGAAATCACGGACGAGGTCGTACCCATGCAGCGAGTCTCCATAACCCCCTATCTCGACAGCCAGGATGCCATCCGGGTCTCGGCCTCGCCGCTCAACGACTCTACCTACGACCCTGCGACCGGCACGTTCTACCTCTACTACCGTTACCAGCTCGCCACCGAAAGCGGGAATACTTGGCACGAAGTACGCGAGACGATGACCCGCTCCCAATACTAATCCTTATCGCAACGAACCATGAAAAGAAATATCATAGCATTCTGCATATTCTGCCTGTGTACGGGCTCCCTGGCCGCGTGCAACGACTTCGACAACCCGGCGATCCCCGACGACGAGGCGCCTGAAGTTACCCCGGCCCCCGTTCCGCCCGCCATCGACCCGTCGTGGAATTTGGTACAGATGCCCGACGAGGGAGGGCAGAATCCCCGCGTCTTCGTCTACAAGGACAAGAAATACGATGCCCTCTTCACCCGTACGCTGGGCTGGAACGGCGGCGACGGCGTGCTCACCACGGCACTGCCCGGCGGCCATGTCTTCTGGTCGTTCAACGACAGTTTCTACGGCGTGGTGGACGGCAAGACCCGCGCCCGGGGCAGTTGCAGCTTCCCGCGCAACAGCCTGATGATCCAGAAAGGGGCGACGATCGCCTCCGGACAGGAGAGCGACGACGACCTGGTATGGCTGGCCGACTACGTGCAGACGGACAACCCCTCGGGCGAACGCTACTACCAGGCCCGCACCCACATCCGCCATCCGAAAGCCTCCCTCTCCGATGCCGAGATCCAGAAAGGCGAAATCGACCAGGACTACTGCTACTGGGCCGGCGATGCCGTCGTATATGACGACCCCGCGCACGGAAAAATCCTGCAAATGCTCTGGACGGGCGTGGAACCCGGGTCGCTGAAAAACATCGACGGATGCCTGCGCGAGTACAGCCTCGAAGGCGAGCCGGGCGACGGGCAATACATGTCGGTGCTTTCGACCGACTACAATTTCAAATCCGACGGCCTGGGTTACGGCTCGACCATGTTCGAAGACACCGAAGGGGGACATATCTACCTCTATACGACCAAACAGGTGAACCTCGTTTCGCGCGTGCTGGTGGCCCGCACAGAGACGCTCGACCTGGGCAGCCCGTGGTCGTACTACATCCGCGACCTGAGCGGCGACTACCATTGGCAGAGCTCCGTGCCGAGCAACGAGGAGATGGAACGTTCCTACATCACGGCCGAATCGGGTTCGATGCCGTGGGTCTTCGAAAAAGACGGCGTCTACTACATGTGCATGGAGGCCTTCCCCTTCGGCCGCGACATCTACCTCTTCCGCAGCCAGACGCCTTACGGCCCCTTCACCGACCGGACGCTGCTCTTCACGCTGCCCGCGACGCTCGACAAGCTGGGCAGTCCCTACCACCAGCGCTGGTACATGATCAACCTCCACCCGGCGCTTTCGCGCCAGGGCGAGCTGGTATTCTCGACCAACAGCGACCCGGCCAACTTCTGGGACAATTTCAACCGCGTCGGCAGCGCCGATTTCTACCGGCCCTACTTCTTCCGCGTATATAACTGGGAACACGTTTACGACTCGGACGACGATTCCGGCACGGGAACGGAGGAATAGCGATCCGCGCGCACTCCGTTCCCCCGCCGGAGCGGAGTGCGCACCCTCCCCCGTCCGAAAAAAACGCACGCCATGATAAAACGAATTTTCGCACTCTGCCTTTCGCTGCTCGCCGCCGGCGTCAGTGCACAGGAATGCATCCCGCTCGACAGCCGCAGCGGACATATCCGTTGGGAGGTACGGCCGTCGGAAGGCGACGCCCTGCCCGCCGTCCCGGCCATCGTGCCCGGCTGCGTCTTCGCGTCGTACGTTGCGGCCGGCGTGGAAGCAGACCCCAATTTCGGCGACAACGCCTACCGCACGGACAAGAGCCGCTACGACCGCAATTTCCGCTACACGGGGCTCTTCCCAACGCCCCCGGTCGGCGAAGGCCGCACCCTGTGGCTCCGCTTCGAAGGGGTGAACCGCAAGGGTACCGTCCGCCTCAACGGCCATCAGTTGGGGCACCTCGACGGCTTCATGCAGCCGGGGGACTACGACATCACCCGGCTCGTGGCACCCGATGGGGAGAACCGCCTCGAAGTCGAGGTCGAATGGGTGGGATACCCCGTGCCCAATTTCCGCAGCCCGACCTATATCTCCAGCGCCGGGTGGGACTGGATGCCCTATGCCCCGGGGTTGCTGAGCGGCATCACCGACGATGTCTACCTGTCTCTCTCGGGCGACGTACGCCTCGTCGAACCGTGGGTGCGCACGAAGGTTCCCGACCGCGAACATGCGAAGGTCGAACTCCTTACCGACGTGGAGAACCGCTCTGACAAGGCCTGCGAGGGCGTGCTGCGGGGCGAGATCCGTCCCGGAGGCATCGCCTTCTCGCACCCCGTCCGCCTCGAAGCGGGCGAGCGGCGGACGATCCGGCTCACGGAGCGCGAGGTTCCCGGCCTGGCCGTAGAGCATCCGCAGCTCTGGTGGCCCAACGGCATGGGCGACCCCGCGTTGTACACCTGCCGCCTGGTGTTCGAAACCGACGGGCGGCAATCGGACGCACGGACAGTAACGTTCGGCATCCGCGAATACGGCTACGAGTGGCACGACGGCATCTTCCGCCTGAAGATCAACGGCGAACCGGTCTATGTCAAGGGCGGCAACTGGGGCATGAGCGAATGGCTGCTCCGCTGCCGCGGCGAGGAGTACGACACCCGCGTCGCACTCCACCGGCACATGCATTTCAACATGATCCGCAACTGGATCGGCTCGACGACCGACGAAGAGTTCTACGATGCCTGCGACCGCCACGGCATCATGATATGGGACGACTTCTGGCTCAACTCGCACCCCAACCTGCCGCACGACCTGGGGGCCTTCCAGCAGAACGCCGTGGAGAAGATCAAGCGGCTGCGCAACCATCCTTCGATCGCCGTCTGGTGCGGCGACAACGAAGGCGTACCGCAGGCCCCGCTCGACGACTGGCTGCGCGGCGACGTCGCCCACTACGACGGCGGCGACCGCCTCTACCAGTCCATATCCAATGCGCAGGGACTTTCGGGAAGCGGGCCGTGGGCCAATTTCCACCCCGGCTGGTACTTCGCTGCCTACCCGATGCCCTACGGTTACAAAGGCCGCCCGGCATGGGGTTTCCGCACCGAAATCGGCACGGCGGTATTCACGACGTTCGAGAGTTTTCGCAAATTCATGCCCGAGGAGTCGTGGTGGCCCCGCAACGACATGTGGGACAAACATTTCTTCGGCAAGTCGGCGGCCAACGCCGCCCCGGACAAATATTTCGAGACCGTGGCCGAAAACTACGGCGAGGCAGACGGGATCGAGGATTTCTGCCGCAAGGCGCAGCTGCTCAACCTAGAGGTCAACAAAGCCATGTACGAGGGCTGGCAGCATCACATGTGGGACGACGCCACGGGCATCATGACCTGGATGAGCCAGCCGGCCTACCCGTCGCTCGTATGGCAGACCTACGACTATTACCTCGACCCGACGGGTGCCTACTGGGGCATACGCAAGGCGTGCGAACCGGTGCATATCCAGTGGAGCCATGCCGACAATTCGGTCAAGGCAGTCAATACGACGCGCGAACCGCTCGAAGCGACGGCCACGGCACGGGTCTACGACCTCGACGGGCGGCTCCTGCCGCAATTCACGCAGCAGCTCAGGGTCTCGCTCGCGGCCAATACGGCCCGCAGCCTGTTCGACCTGAATTTCTCGGAGGGCAACCTGGCCCGCAACCGGCCCGTGAAAGCATCCTCCTCATCGCCCGACGGCGCAGGTGCCGGGGCTCTCACCGACGGCAACGATTCGAGCCGCTGGGCGAGCGAGTACAGCGACGACCAGTGGATCGAGGTCGACCTGGGCGAGCGCCGCGCCTTCACCGAAGTCGTGCTCCGCTGGGAGGACGCCCACGCCGCAGCCTACAAACTGCAACTCTCGGACGACGGCCGCACGTGGCGCGACGTCTATGAAACGCAGGACGCGCAGGGCGGCGAACAGACGATCCCGCTGCCGTTGCAGCAGGCCCGCTACGTCAGAATGCTCGGACTCCGGCGTGCCACGCAATGGGGCTACTCGCTCTATGAAATGGAAGTCTACCGCCGCGACGCGAAAGCGCCGAAACTCTCGCCCGTGCATTTCATCCGGCTGGAGCTCACCGACCGCGACGGGCGCCTGCTCTCGGACAACTTCTACTGGCATGCGACCCGCCGCGGCGACTACACGGCGCTCAACACGCTCGCCCCTGCCAAGCTGCAGGTACGTTCGCAGCTGTCCGCCGCAGGCGGCCGCAAGGTCATCCGCACGACAGTCAGGAACGTCGGACGTTCGGTGGCCTTCGCCGTGCACGTGCAGCCCTACCGCCGATCCGACGGCGAACGCATCCTGCCCTACGTGGCCGACGACAACTACTTCACGCTCCTGCAGGGCGAAAGCCGGCAGATCGACTTTGAATTCGATGCCGGCCTGCTTCCCGACGACCGCTACACGGTTCGGGCCGAGGCTTACAACCGCTGAAAACGACAGCACAAAATTTCGAACCCATGAAAAGAACCCTGCTATACCTGCTCCTGCTGCCCGCGCTCCTTTCCGGCACCTGCCTCTTGGCGGCCGGTCCGGCCGGCAATGCCGGGCACGGCGCAAAGCCCTGCCTGCGGCGGCTGACCTGCGAAGGGCTGACCGATCCGCTCGCCATCGACACGGCGACACCCCGCTTCGGGTGGCAGCTCCGCTCCGGGCGCCGGGGCGATGCCCAGCGCAGCTACCGGATCGAGGTTGCCTCGGACAGCCTGCGGCTGCTGGCCGGAGACGCCGACTTGTGGGACTCGGGCTGGGTACGGTCGAAGCGTTCGGTGGGAGTCGCCTACGAGGGGCTTCCGCTGACGGCCCGGACGCAATGCTGGTGGCGCGTCACTGCGCGCACCGAAAAGGGCAACCGGAAAGCCGTCTCCCCCGTCGCCCGCTTCGGCATCGGCCTGACCGACCCGGCATCCGTCTCGGGTGAATTCATCGGCTGCCCGGAATCGGGCGCCACGGCCGTGCTCCTGCGCCGGGCATTCACCCTCCCGGCATGCGGAGACGAAGCGTTGCTGCACGTCAATTCGCTGGGATACCACGAAATATGGGTCAACGGCCGCAAAGTCGGCGACGCCTGCCTCGCCCCCGCCCTCTCGCAGCTCGACAAACGCTCGCTGTGGGTGACCTACGATGTCCGTCCCTACCTGCTCGAAGGCGACAACGAGCTGGTGATCTGGCTCGGGCAGGGTTGGTACAAGCGCGGCACGTTCGGACGCTGGCAGCCCGACGAACCCTACACCGAACCGCTTGTGCGGGCACAACTGGACATAGGCACCGCAAACACCTGGCAGACCGCCTGCCGCACGGACACCGCATGGCGTGCCGCGCTGAGCGGCTACCGCGACACGGGGTCGTGGAACGCCCTCGACTTCGGAGGCGAAGAGATCGACGCCCGGCGCAACCCGCGCTCGATGTCCCCCTCCGACCTGGACGCGCTGGCATGGCAGCCGGTAATCACGGCCCGGAAGCCCGGGCACCGGGCGACGCCGCAAATGGTCGAGCCCGACCGCATCCAGGAGCGGCTGACCGCCCGCGTGCTGGACGAGGCGGCACCCGGCGTATGGCGGATCGACTTCGGCAAGGTCGTCACCGGCTGGCTGGAGGCTCATTTCTCGGGGCTTCCGAACGGGGCGCGCGTCGAGATCGAATACAGCGACGAGACGGACGGCGACGGCAACCTCATCGACCAGCGGCAGCGCGACACCTACATCGCCCGCGGCGACGGCCGGGAGCGGTTCTGCAACAAGTTCAACCACCACGCTTTCCGTTACGCCGAGGTGCGCGGACTGGCGCAGAGGCCCCGCCGGGAGGATTTCCGGGCGCTCGCCATCCACACCGACTACCGGCCCGAAGCGACGTTCACTTCGTCGGATAGCGACCTGAACGCCATCCACGACATGATCGCGCACACGCTGCGCTGCCTGGCCTACAACGGGTACATGGTCGACTGCCCCCACCTCGAACGCGCCGGATACGGCGGCGACGGTAACTCTTCCACCGAGATCCTGCAAACCCTCTGCGGTGCGGCCCCGCTCTACCGCAACTGGGTGCAGGCATGGGACGACGCCATGCGCCCCGGGGGCAGTCTGCCCCACGTAGCCCCCAACGCCGGTGCGGGAGGCGGCGGCCCCTACTGGTGCGGGTTCATCGTCATGGCCCCCTGGCAAACGTGGCTCAACTACGGCGACCGGACGCTGGTCGACCGCCACTACCCCGCCATGCGGGAATGGATGGGCTATGTCGAACGGTACATGAAAGACGGCTTGCTGACCCGCTGGCCCGACACACCTTACCGGGACTGGTTCCTCGGCGACTGGCTCGCCCCGCACGGGGTCGACACAGGCAGCGAGGCTTCGGTGTCGCTGGTAAACAACTGCTTTGTGAGCGACTGCTACGCCAGGATGGCACAGATGGCCCGGCTCACGGGGCACGACGACGAGGCGGCCGCATTCGAAGCGCGGCGCGAGGCGCTCAACCGCACGATCCACGCCCGGTTCTACGACCCGGCGACGCAAACCTACGCCACCGGCTCGCAGCTCGACATGACCTACCCGATGCTGGTGGGCGCCACGCCCGATTCGCTCCGCGCCGGCGTGGAACAACGGCTTTTCCGATTGACGCACGACGTGATGAAGGATCATATCGGCGGCGGACTGGTCGGCGTACCGGTCATCACTCGCTGGGCGGTCAGATCGCACAACCCCGAATTCATCTACCGGATGCTCAAGCAGCGCGGCTACCCGGGCTACCTGCATATGATCGACCACGGTGCGACGGCCACCTGGGAGTATTGGAGCGGCGAGCGCAGTCGCGTACACAACTGCTACAACGGCATCGGCACGTGGTTCTACCAGGCCCTCGGCGGCCTGCGCACGGACAGCAGCCACCCCGGCTACGAGCATGTATTCATCGACCCCCAGATTCCCGAAGGGGTTGAGTGGTGCCGGATCGGCAAGGAAACCCCCTATGGCCGGATCGACCTGGGCTGGGAGATCGCGGACGGCGAACTCCGGATCGACGTCACCCTGCCCCCGGGCGTCACGGCC
>OGKZ01001391.1_pt1 | contig 16933 bp, 16 predicted proteins | sample 1572571 | NCBI WGS metagenome assembly OGKZ01 (sample SAMEA2581906, study PRJEB24529) | metagenome | biome: Human gut stool | place: China | collected 2011 | reverse complement strand
TTATCAAGTAATTCACAGCTTTGGGAAAAAGTGTTTATGTCAGCAAATAAGGACTCTTCTAAGATTGAAGACGGAACAAATTATGGCGACTTTTTGCTCAATACTATTGAAAACGGTAAAGATAATTTTACTGCAGATGAGTTGAAAATTCTTAAAGACGGTGCAAATCAAATTAAAGAAATTGAGGGTAAACTCACAATTTTAGAACAAAAATATCCGGGCTGTGGCAGTAAGCCGAGCGAGGGTGAAAGTGTTGACGCTGAAAGTGCAGGTATGGTAAGTAACAATAGCAAACTTACTAAGTTCCCAAGCTTTAAGGGTAAGGACCTTGACGGAAATGATGTTAACAGTGATGACATCTTCTCATCTAACAAAGTAACTGTTATAAATTTTTGGTTTACTACTTGTAATCCTTGTGTAGGCGAACTTGGCGATTTGGAAAAGCTTAATAAAGAACTTGCAGAAAAAGGTGGTACCGTTATAGGTATTAACTCATTTACTCTTGGCGGTGACAAGACTGCTATATCTGAGGCTAAGGATGTTTTGACCAAAAAAGGTATTACCTACAAAAATGTTTGGTTTGATTCAAACAGTGAGGCCGGTAAATTTGCTTCAGGTCTTTATTCATATCCAACAACGTATGTAGTTGATAAAAACGGAAATATTGTAGGTCAACCAATCGTTGGTGCAATAACTTCATCATCACAAGCAAAGCAACTTAATAAACTTATTGATCAAGCAATTGAAAACAGTAAAAAATAAAGATTTTAAATATCTGGGTTCGGGGGTGCAGACATATTCTTGGACTGTTTAAACAGCGAATCCAAGACGATGTCTGTACTCTACCCTGCTCATAAATCCCAGAGATTGTTTCATACGTTTGGTGTTATACCGGATGATATAATTATTAATTTTATCTATAAAAGTCTGCGCAAAAATTCTTCCTGACAAAAGAGTTGTAAGGAAAGTTGATCACTTCTTCCACTTGCCTGCGCCTTATTCTTTAATCGGGAATAAATGGTGCCCGATGACTTGCAGGTACAAACGATAATGCATTTAAGGCTTCCGCTTTTGCGGGAGCCTTTTTTGTGTGGATTTATTGCTGGTGGTTGCTTTTTGTGGCGGAAAACAGAAAAAATTCTCCAAATCCCTTGACGAAAAAGGGAGAAATGGATAGAATAAAACTAATTAGAAAGTTTTTTAGAGAGAGAAGAGGTATGACTATGGGTCGGCGGATTTTGGCTGTGTTGGCGGCGATTTTGGCGCTTTTGTGGGCAGCGGTGCCGGCCTATGCAGCTTCGCCGGCGGTGGACAGCGCCTACCTGACCCGGGAGCCTTGGCAGAATGTGCCGGTTACAGAATTCCGGGCGGATGGTGCTATGGGCTATTACCAAATCTATGCCGACACGGACAATCATTGTCTGTATTTTGCGGTGAGTATGCAAGATCAGCAGGTGGAGCCGGGGGCGAATACCGCCGCCGTTGCGCTGAATTTGCAGGTGTCCTCTGCCAAATTCTCCACTAGGAAATTTACATTTACAACCGGCGCAAACAAGGCGTTGCAAAGCTACGACGGTATTGCCAGCGGCTGCAATATGCAGGTGGAAATACTGGAAAACAGCGGCGGTTACGGCATCGCAGACGGCAATGCCTACTTTGCCATTGCGCTGGATAAAAGCCTGTGCGGGCCGTTGACGGTGCGGCTGGATTATAACTGCGGCGAGCGGGGCATTTGCCTTTTGAAGCACGCTGCTTTTGATTACACTTTGCCGGAAAAGGCGACCAAAAGTCGCAATGCGCGGGCCGGGACAAAGCAACCAACCCGGAAAACCACAACGAAAAAGAAAAAAGAGACCACCACCAAATTTACCTACACCGGCACAGTGCCCCATACGGCCAAAAGCGCACGGAAAAGCAGCGCCCAAACGGTGAGTAAGTTTGCGTACACCGGCGGGGCAAGCACCGGTGATACAGGGGAAGAACTGCCGGTACAAACCGGCGGCACAGCCGTGCTCACCGACGATACATACACAGCAGCGGTGGAGCATACGCACCGCTCTACCGTAGCGAATATTTTAATTTATCTTGCCATTGCCTCGGCCACAGCAGCCGTGATTGCATTGGTTGCAGGGATCATCAAATCCCGCAAAGCCAAGCGGGAAGAAGCCCGGGAAAAACAGAGACAAGAGGAAGAACAGGAAATCGAGGATTACGACGAATAGCAAAGCAGAAAGCCACCGATGATCGGTGGCTTTTTGTTACAAGTCAAACCGCGCTTTGGTCTGCGCGGCGGCAGCGGCAGCAGACAAGTGGGCGTTGTCGATCTTCCTATAATTGGCAAAGGGCAGTTTGCCGGGGCGGCTGACCATTCGATGGTTGCGGTTGTCCCGGAGCAGCAGCCGGTTGGAGAGGGCGATATTTCGCTTAGACGGTTTGTGCCGCAGCGGCGAATAAAAGTACCAACTTCATACATTTTCTACAAAAAAAGAACCCGCTGATGACAGTTCATCAACGGGTTTGTCGGCTTAGAACGATTTTAATCCGGGTCACAGAGAGGACAGGGCGCCGAGAGCGGCGGTGCCGACGAAGGCATAAAACAGCGACATTGCCACTACGGAGATGACCCACACAATAATGTTGGCCCAAATAAAGTTCTTTTTGTTCTTATTGGTGTTGGGGCTGCACAGCCACACGATCCAGCAGATCAAATTCACCACCGGCAGGGCGGAGAGAATGAACATACCCACATACTGGCCAATGCTCATCACCTGGGTGGTGGGATCATAGGCCGGGGGCGCCGGTTGATAGGGCGGCTGATAAGGTTGTTGATAATTGCCCTGAGGGTTCGGGTTTTGCTGATTGTATTGGTCCATTTGGTACTTCCTCTTTTCTTAAAAAATGTGCAGAGCTCTGCACCCATAGCATACCATACTTGGCATTAGCTGTCAATTCTTGCCTTTGCCGGGCAAATTTACGGCGCAGATCCCGACGGTAACCAGTGCGCCGGACAGCAGATAGCGCCAGGAGAAAGGCTCCCCCAGCAGCAGGCAGGAGAGCACCACTCCCAGTACCGGAATAAAGGCGTTATAAATGGCAATCTGCCCCACCGGGTGATAGCGCAGCAGTTGGTTGTAAAACGAAAAACCCACGGCAGACACTGCCACCAGCGCCGCCAGGATCAGCAGTCCCTTGGGGTGTACACCCACCGGGTGGGCGCCCATCAGCAGCCCGGCAGGGATCAGCAGCGCGCCGCCCAGTGCCAGGGAATGGCCGGTAGCCACCAGCGGGTCCATTTTGCGGGTGACCACCCGGGTCAGCAGTCCACCTGCCATGGCGCACACACTGCTGCACAGCAGCATACCGTCGCCGGAGAGGGTGAACTGCCCGGCGGTGCTGCCCAGGTTGATGAGCACAATGCCGGAGAACCCCAACAGGCAGCCGAAAATCGACCGTAGGGTGAGCTTTTCCCGGAACCCCACCGCGGCGGCGATAATCAGCAGAAAAGTGCCCAGGCTGTCCAGGATAGACGCCCGGCCGCCGGGGGAATTGGATACGCCCAGATAAAAGAAAAAGTAGTGCAGCGCCGTGTTGACCAGACCAAAGAGCACCAGCTGCCACCGTGCCTTGCCCCGGGGCACCGCAAAGGAGCGGCCGCACAGCTTGGCTACTGCCAGCACCACCAGACCGGCCAGCAAGAACCGCGCTCCGGCAAACAGCGCCTTGCCGCCGGTGTCTGTGCCGGCAATGCCAAAGTCCGCCAGACCCAGCTTAATAAGGGGAAAGGCGCAGGCCCAGCTTAGCGCCGCGCTGCCGGCAAACAGGGGCACCCATTTTCGATTTTCAAACACAGAAGCTCGGCCCATTTTGTTCTCCGTTCTCGGCACACAGCCGCAGATCATCCTTTGTTTTTGCCGGATTATTGTATAATAGCCGCCGCCAAAAGTCAACAAACGCGCACCGTCGCCTGCCGGCAGCGTCAGTTATACTGCCGTTCAAATAATTCTTCATAGGTGGTGCTCAAAATCTGCCGAATGTGGCGGATCTCGTCCGGATAAATATGCCGCTGCCCCACCTCGATCTTGGCCACGGCGCTGCGGGTGATGTCGCACCCGGCCAGCTGCAATTTGGCGGAGAGCAGCTCCTGGGTCATGCCCTTTTCTTCCCGAATATGGCGGATATTCCGCCCCATCTGCTTTTCAAACTCAATATTCATGGTCAACCTCTTGCACCTATTTAAGAACAATTTGCGTTGACTTTATTGTATCTTTGTGCTATTCTAAGATTGCACCTGTATAGGTGCAATTATGCGAAACCAGAAAGAACAACAGAAAGAAGGAAATGCAAATGAAAAGAAAAATCAGTATTCTTTTGGCGCTGATGATGGCCGTCTGTATGGTAGGCGCCGTGCAGATCACCGCCTATGCCGCCACTACGGCCAAGAGCGTGTCGCTGTCTACCACCACTTACACCTACGACGGCAAGGTGAAGAAGCCTAAGGTGACCGCCAAGGACAAGAAGGGCAAAAAGATCGCCGCCAAGTATTACACGGTCAAGTACCCCTCCGGCAGAAAAAATGTGGGCACTTATACGGTTAAGGTCAAATTCAAGGGTAAGTACAAGGGCACTAAGAGCGCCAGCTTTAAGATCGTGCCCAAGGGGACTGCCGTCTCCTCTGTGTCCGCCGGTAAAAAGTCCTTTACCGTTAAGTGGAAGAAGCAGGCCACCCAAACCACCGGCTATCAGGTGCAGTATGCAGAGAACAGAAGCTTCAAATCCGCCGGCAGCAAGACCGTAAGCAAGAATTCCACCACCTCGCTGAAAGTAAACGGCAAACCCATTAAAAAATACTATGTGCGGGTGCGCACCTATAAGAAAGTGGGCAAGACCAACTATTACAGCAGCTGGTCAAAGGCTTCCTCCGTCACCACCAAAACCGGGCTGAGCCTGAACGCCTACAAAATCACCCTCTTTAACGGTGAGGGTTACAAATTACAGTGCACCGGCACGGATAAAAAGATCACCTGGCAGACCAGCGATCCTACCGTGGCGGTGGTGAACCGCTCCGGCGAGATCAGCGCCAACGGCTCCGGTCAGTGCACCATTACGGCCAAAACCGCAGACGACCGGATCAGCTGCAAAGTAACAGTGCCGGAGTATTACCCGGAGAATTACAATGTACCGGACTTTGGTGCGTACTTTAATGTGCCGCTGGTTGACTACGACAATAAAGGAGATGGCGATACAGTATTCTGTGTTTATTCTTATGATGCGGTGGTCAGTCAAAGCGCCGATTGGTTGAATGATTACTACGATATATTGCAGGATTATGGATATGAATTCTATAGAGAAGACGATAAGCGGGATGAAGATGGCTTGTATTATTACTCGTTTATAAATGAGGACACAAATGATTTGGTTATGCTTGCGGTAGCATTTTACAATAACACACCCGATCATATTATCGTTACTTACATCAATACAACGAATTATTGATTTTGCTGTTCCGAGCCCCTTTGCACAGCCGTGCAAGGGGGCTTTTCCTTTTTGTGCAGTAGCCGCTTTTTATTGCATTTTCAGCCGGGGTATGGTAGAGTTATAATAGGTATATAAAATAGACAGACGGCGCAGGCCGGGAAGGGGAATGGTATGAAAGGTATAATTTTGGCAGGAGGCAGCGGCACCCGGTTGTATCCGCTGACCCAGATCACCTCCAAGCAGCTGCTGCCGGTGTATGATAAGCCTATGATCTACTATCCGCTGACCACGCTGATGTTGGCGGGGGTGCGGGATATTCTCATTATCAGCACGCCCCGGGATCTGCCCCGATTCCAGTCTCTCTTGGGGGACGGTGCGCGGTTTGGTCTGCGGCTCAGCTACAAGGAGCAGCCCTCCCCGGACGGGCTGGCCCAGGCCTTTATCCTGGGTGCGGATTTTATTGGCGACGACTGCTGCTGTATGGTGCTGGGGGACAATATCTTTTACGGTGCCGGGTTGCGGCGGCTGCTACAAAGCGCGGTGGAGAACGCAGAGCAAAATCATCGCGCCACCGTGTTTGGCTATCATGTAGAGGACCCGGGGCGTTTTGGCATTGTGGAGTTTGACCGGGAGAATCGGGTGGTGTCGCTGGAGGAGAAGCCGGCGGTGCCCAAGAGCAATTATGCGGTCACCGGGCTGTATTTCTACGACAATCGGTGCGTGGACTACGCCGAAGGACTGACACCCTCCGCCCGGGGTGAGCTGGAAATCACCGATCTGAACCGGTTGTACTTACAGGCGGGAGATCTGGATGTAAAACTGCTGGGGCGGGGCTACGCCTGGCTGGATACCGGCACCACGGACAGCCTGTTAGAGGCCGGCAACTTTGTGCGTACGATTCAGCACCAGCAGGGGGTGGAGATCTCCTCCCCGGAGGAAGTGGCCTATATTAACGGCTGGATCACCGCCGATGATTTGGCGGCAGCGGCCAAGACCTACGGCAAATCCGCATACGGCGCCTACTTGCAGGCGGTGGTGCGGGGCGAAATACAATACTGAGGTGCGAGGATGACTGTACTTGTGACCGGCGGTGCCGGGTTTATCGGTGCCAACTTTATATTTTACCAACTGACCCACCACCCGGAGGATCGGGTGGTCTGCCTGGACAAGCTGACCTATGCGGGCAATTTGGAGACCCTGGCGGATGTGATGGAGAACCCCAACTTCCGCTTTGTGCAGGGGGATATTGCCGATGCGCAGGCGGTGGAGCGCCTGTTTTTGCAGAAGAAACCGGATTATGTAGTAAACTTTGCGGCGGAGAGCCATGTGGACCGCTCCATTACCCAGCCGGATCTGTTCTTAAAGACCAATGTGCTGGGCACCGGGGTATTGCTGGACGCCTGCCGCCATCACGGGGTCACCCGGTATCATCAGGTGTCCACCGATGAGGTGTACGGCGATCTGCCCTTGGATCGGCCGGATCTGTTCTTTACGGAAGAAACGCCCATACACACCTCCAGCCCCTATTCTGCCTCCAAGGCGGGGGCGGATCTGCTGGTGCTGGCCTACGCCCGCACCTACGGGTTGCCGGTTACGGTAAGCCGGTGCTCCAACAACTACGGCCCCTACCAGTTCCCGGAGAAGCTGATCCCCCTGATGATCAACAACGTCAAGCACCACAAGCAGCTGCCGGTCTACGGCGACGGTATGCAGATCCGCGACTGGCTGTATGTGGAGGATCACTGCAAGGCCATTGATATGGTGGCAAACGGCGGCAAGATCGGCGAGGTGTACAACGTGGGCGGCCACAACGAGCGCCCCAACATCTTCATCGTCAAGACCATCATCAGCCAGCTGCATGACCGTCTGCAGGACGAGGGCATCAGCGAGGACCTGATCAAGCATGTGGCTGACCGTTTGGGCCATGACCGCCGTTACGGCATCGACCCCACCAAGATCAAGAACGATCTGGGCTGGTACCCTGAGACCCCGTTCGAGAAGGGCATCGTGCTGACCATCGACTGGTACCTGAACCACGAGGAGTGGATGAACCACGTCACCAGCGGTGATTACCAGAACTACTATCAGGATATGTACAAGAATAAGTAACGCCCTGTAAAGCACTGAAAATGAAAAAAGGCACCTGTTATGGAGATTTTCCACGGCAGGTGCCTTTTGTGTCGTGCGTTCAGTCGGTGGTGGTGTCCATCACGAAATCGGCGGTATCCTCAATGTTGTGCTGGATGAAATAGGCTTCTTCCAGCGGGATCCACCGGGCGGCAAAGTCCGGGTAGCGGTCGCCCTCCCGGGCCTGCAGGCGGCGGGTCTGCTCGGCATCCGAGCAGGTCATGAACACCCGGAAATCCTCATACGGGGCCAGCAGCGGGTGGTGGCTGTAGCTGCCCTCCAGGATCACCAGCGGCTGTGCGGCAAGCTGCTGCACGGGCAGATAAGCACCCTCCCGGCAGGAGTAGGCCCGGTAGAGCACGGGCTTTCCGGCGCGGGCCGGGGCCAGCACCTCGTCCCGCAGGCGGGCAAGGTCCATATTGGCACAAGGCGTCTGCTCCCAGCCGGGCACACGGTCGGCGGGAGGCAGGTAGAAATCGTCGGTGTGCAGGACGATGCTGTCCGGAAACTGCTCTGCCAATGCGGCGGCCATCGTGGTCTTGCCGCTGCCGCAGCGGCCGTCCAGTGCCAGCACCACCGGCACAGCGGCGTTGGCCAGAAGCGGCTCCAGACAGTGGATGATGTAGGGGTGAATCGGGTACTCTGCCATGAAAACAACTCCTTTGCTCTGAAAAATGAGATATACAGCATTATAGCACAACCCACCCCCAAAAGGACAGACCAACGTACAATAAAAATCAACTGGTTTGTTGCGAATAACTTTTTTGCGAAAAAGTGTTGACAGGAGGCTTTGCCTGTGGTAAGATACAGTCACGTTAGAAATGACTAACCAAAAGACCGGAACGGCAGACCCTGCAAAACGGGCGCGCCGATTCTTTTTGAATTGCGGGTTAGAAACATCTAACTCATAAAACCGCCTGTTTCCGGCCATACTGGCAGGGAAGCACGCAGAGGAGGGAACAGCCCATGGAGCGCAATTTTGAGACCGTGATGATCGAGCAGTGCGCGCCGGTGCTGGCCAGCCTGAAACCTGCGGGCCTGTTCCGCTACGAGACCCGGGACTGCGCCGACCTTGCCCGCCGGGTGAAAAACTGGAACGAACAGCTCCAGCCCAAGGGCCTGCGGGTCCGGGTGCTGAAGGGCTGCGCACGCACCCACCAGTATCTCGTTTATGTGTACCGCGAGAGCATGCTGCGCGCGGTGCTGACCGACGAGACCGTGCAGGGCTTTCTCCGGCAGGAGGGCTACCATCTGCCGGCAGAACGGGCCGACTGCACGGCCTGGCTCACCCAGCTTTCACGCAGACTGTGCTGCTCGGCCGAATTCCCGCATGAGATCGGCGTTTTTCTGGGCTACCCCCTGAGCGATGTGGTGGGCTTTATTGAAAACAGCGGCCGGAACTTTACCTGCTGCGGCTGCTGGAAAGCCTACGGGGACCCGCAGGCGGCACAGCGTCACTTTGCACAGCTGCGCAAGTGCACAGCCGTGTATCTGCGGCTGTTCCACAGCGGTACCCCCATTCTCCGCCTTGCTGTGGCGGCTTAACACTGACATTCTCTTTTCAAATACTCTCTTTTTATCCTGGCGCCCGCCGGTGTCCACGCACCGACGGGAAGAAATCCTCCTTTTGACACGCGGCCGCGCGGCGCAGACTGACCACTGCACCGTGCGGCTGTGTCACTTTCCGGAAAAATTTTTCACGCCGCACCGGCCGGTCGGCACAATATTTCCCGGCGGAACAATGCTCCGGAAACCGGCTTTGGCAGAGTGCACAGCCAGTGAACGTAAAACGGGTGCTTGAATGTTAATATGCACGAACTTTGCGTCAAAAAGCTGAGTTAGTTATTGTTGATTGCGATAAAATCCGGAGAGTTGCGGGCATAAAATTTGTTTGTTTATATAAACTAACTTTGAATTATGAAAAAATTATTGACAAGAGCGGTTAGCGAGCGTAAACTATCCATGCTGATAGTTGCGGCTGACTAACCGCCGCACATCTCCGATTCAATGAGAAGGGAAGCGGAATATATGATGCCTCTAACGATGGCAAAAGCAGGAGAGACGGTCACCATCAAAAAGATCACCGGCAAGGACGAAGTCCGGCTGCATCTGGCAGAGCTGGGGTTCGTGGTGGACAGTGAGGTGACCGTGGTCAACGAGATCGCAGGCAACCTGATCATCCAGGTCAAGGAGAGCCGCATCGCGCTGGACAAGACCATGGCAAACCGCATTATGATCGGCTGATTACAGACTGAACAGTGCCCGCAACACTGTTTGGGAGACACTCCGAAACTGGACTGGTCTCCAATAAAGACAAGCAGAGGAGGATGATTTGCAATGAAAACTCTGAAAGACGTTAAGGTCGGTGAGACTGTCACCGTGGCCAAGCTGCATGGCGAAGGCCCGGTGAAGCGCCGCATCATGGACATGGGCATCACCAAGGGTGTGGAGATCTACGTCCGCAAGGTGGCCCCTCTGGGCGACCCGATGGAGCTGACCGTGCGCAACTACGAGTTGAGCGTGCGCAAGGCCGACGCCGAAATGATCGAAGTCGTTTGATCGCAACGAGAGGAAAGGAGCTGCAATGAGTATCAAAATTGCACTGGCCGGCAACCCGAACTGCGGTAAGACTACCCTGTTCAACAATCTGACCGGCTCGAATCAGTACGTCGGCAACTGGCCCGGCGTTACCGTCGAAAAGAAGGAAGGCAAGCTGAAGGGCGAGAAGGATGTCATCATCCAGGACCTGCCCGGTATCTACTCCCTGTCTCCGTACACTCTGGAAGAAGTCGTCTCCCGTACTTACCTGGTCAAGGAGAAGCCCGATGCCATCCTGAACATCATTGATGGTACCAACATCGAGCGCAACCTGTACCTGACCACTCAGCTCATCGAGCTGGGCATCCCCGTGGTCATGGCTGTCAACATGATCGACCTCGTCCGCAAGAACGGCGATAAGATCGACCTGAAGAAGCTGAGCGCCGAGCTGGGCTGTCAGGCTGTTGAGATCAGCGCTCTGAAGGGCGAAGGTACCGAGGCTGCTGCAAAGGCTGCTATGGCGGCTGCAAAGGCAGGCAAGGCCGGCGAGCTGCCCCACGTTTTTACTGGCAGCGTCGAGCACGCCATCGCGCACATCGAGGAGTCCATTCAGGGCAAGGTCGATGACCGCTTCCTGCGCTGGTACGCCGTCAAGCTGTTCGAGCGTGACGGGAAGGTCCAGGAGGAACTGAAGCTGTCCTCCGACCTGATGGCTCACATCGACCAGCATATCAAGGACTGCGAGGCTGAGATGGACGATGACGCCGAGAGCATCATCACCAACCAGCGTTACGCCTACATCAATGGTGTCGTCGATAAGGCTGTCAAGAAGAAGGCCCGCGTCGAGCACCTGACCGTTTCCGATAAGGTCGACCAGATCGTCACCAACCGTGTTCTGGCCCTGCCCATCTTCGCAGTGGTCATGTTCCTGATGTACTCCCTGTCCATGGGTACTTCCATCGCTGACGGCGGCCTGGCTATCGGTACCTTCGCTACCGACTGGACCAACGACGTCCTGTTCGGTGAGATCGTTCCTGATGCTCTGGGCGGCTTCCTCGAGGGCATCGGCGTGGCAGGCTGGCTGTACGGCCTGATCATGGACGGCATCGTCGCCGGTGTCGGCGCGGTCCTGGGCTTCGTTCCCCAGATGCTCGTCCTGTTCTTCCTGCTGTCCATCCTGGAGGACATCGGCTATATGTCCCGTGTCGCCTTCATCATGGACCGTATCTTCCGTAAGTTCGGCCTGTCCGGTAAGAGCTTCATTCCCGTGCTGGTCGGCACTGGCTGCGGCGTCCCGGGCGTCATGGCTTCCCGTACCATCGAGAACGAGCGCGACCGCCGTATGACCATCATGACCACCTGCTTCATCCCCTGCGGCGCTAAGATGCCCATCATCGGCCTCATCGCAGGTGCTCTGTTCGGCGGTTCTTCTCTGGTGGCTGTTTCCGCTTACTTCATCGGCATGGCTGCCATCATCTGCTCTGGTATCATCCTGAAGAAGACCAAGGCCTTTGCAGGCGACCCTGCTCCCTTTGTCATGGAGCTGCCCAACTACCGTCTGCCCAGTGTAAAAAATGTGGGTCAACTGCTGTGGGAAAAGGCCAAGGATTTTTTGCAGCGGGCATTCTCCGTCATTCTCATTGCCACGGTGGTGGTTTGGTTCCTACAAAGCTTTGACCTGCAGCTCAATATGGTATCCGACTCGGCGGACAGCATTTTGGCCCGGATATCCGGCATTCTGGTTCCGCTGTTTGCGCCCCTGGGTCTGGGCGACTGGCGCATTTGCACCGCCCTGATCAGCGGCTTTATGGCCAAGGAAAGCGTCGTCTCCACCCTGGAGGTCCTGTTCGGCGGCACCATCGGCAGCATTTTGTCGCCGCTGTCCGCCGGGTCGCTGCTGGTATTCAGCCTGCTGTACACCCCCTGCGTGGCGGCGGTGGCCTCCGTGCGGCGGGAACTGGGCGGCAAGTGGGCTGCCGGACTGGCGCTGTGGCAGTGTTTGATTGCGTGGGTGGTTGCCTTTGTGATCCACGGGATCGGAGCGCTGCTGTGAATATTTGGGACATTCTGCTGCTGGCAGCCATTGGAACGGCGCTGTTCTTTGCTGTCCGCGCCTTGATCCGGCACAAAAGCTGCGGCTGTACCGGCTGCGAAAGCTGTAACCGCTGCGCCCAATGCCGAAAAAACGAACGCAAGCAAAAACCGAAATCGTAAAAAAAGCAAAAAGGAAAGCACGCTGTCTGCCTGCTTTCCTTTTTTTGCACAACCAAACGCCTTTATACCTATTGTGTTGTGCCGCCTGTAATTTTACACATTTTCCACCGCGTTTTCCCCAAATAAAGACGCTTGCCGTGTGGAAAACCCCAATATGCCCGCTGCAAAGCGCAGAGCAGAAAAAGCGCCCGGCAAAACCGGGCGCCTGCCAAAAGCGGAGAAATGGGTGCGCCGCCATTCGACGACCGCCTGCTTAAATATCGTCCCGCTTCAGGGTTTCAATAATATTGTCCTTTTTGATTTTGTCCAGCGCGTACAGCAGGGCCACACCGATCACGGCAAACACCGCCAGCGCCGCCGCCAGATAATAATACCAGCGGAAGGTATAGCCGTAGTCAAAGGAGCTACCCAATATCTTGTACATTAGGAAATCCAGTCCCAAGCTAACCGGCAATCCCCATACCAGCGCCATAACGCCGTAGCGAATATTCTCCAAATAAATGGACTTCTTAAAGGAACGGGGCGTCATACCCACGCTCTTAATCATAGCGAACTCTCGACGCCGCTCCTCCATACCGGAAGAAATGGTATTGATAATGTTCATAACGGAAATCAGGGTAATCAGGGTAATAAACCCATAGCCAAAGGTCATCACCACCACATTCAGCGCCTGCATGGTCTGAGCCTGTGCCGCCGCGTCATAGCCGGTATGGCTGATGCCGTTTTGTACCTCATCCAGCACATCGGACACCCGGTTATACACATCGTCATGGTCCTGGGCGGTGATATAGTACCGGGCATAGCCGACAGCGTTGCCCTTTGCCAAAACAGACGGAAAATGCACCAGATAGCTGTGCATGGGCACCACCAAAGTGGGGCGCATAAAGCTGCCTAAAAGATTGCTTGCTTCCTTGTTCATCTGGGCAGCCACCTTTGCCGTGTACTTGGCATACAGCTCGTTGCCCTCACTGTCATAGCCCTCCATAGAGCCGGTAAAGGTTTGACCTACCAAGCTGCCTTGTAAGGGGTTTAACACCAGTCTTTGCTTCTTCTCCGTTGCCACTTGCACCCGGTTGATTAAAATACCCGTGGGGATTTTGTCATCCTGACAAACAGACGGGTCTATGCCTGCCTCCTTTGCCAAGGCGGCAAAGGTGTCGTTGTCCACGCCCAGCACATTCACGGAGCGGTCCATATTGGCTTTCTTTGCCTCCGCCGTCAGTTGCTTATCCAAGCCGTCCACCATCATCTGATTATCGGCACAAATACGAATGCTCTCAATTCCGGGCACATCGCTGACCTTCCGATTAACTTGCTCCACCTGGGCAACGGTCAACGGCCCGTCGGTATTAAAAATGCTCTCGTACACATCAAAGCCCATACCGTCGTACTCATTGTCAAGGGCGTTGGTGAGCATACTGGTAAAGTTGGCGGTGCTGAGAAACAGAATGACACTGACTGCCAGGGCAAACACCACCGTGCGGGAGCGCTTGGCGTTGCGCTTGTAGTTCTTTACCGCCAGCACATCCTCAAAGCCAAAGAGCTTTTGGCGCAGGCGAGAGGTTTTCAGCTTCTTTGCCTTTTTCACCTTCACGGTGTTGGTTTGGCGCAGCGCCTCAATGGGCGTTATCTTAGACGCCCGGTGCGCCGGGATCCAGGCGGAGATAAAGATGGTTAGGGCGCTGATGAGCACGCTACCAACTAAAATCTTCCAGTTCACAATGGCGTGCAGCCGCACACTGTCGCCGGTGGCCACCATAACGGTTTTCATAAAGCTGTCGCTAAGGGCACGCAGGGTAACGGCAATGCCGCCGATGCCGCAAAGAATACCGATGGGAATACCGATACAGCCTAAAATGAAGCCCTCAAAATACACGCTGCCCCGCTTTTGCACCCGGGTAGCGCCTACGCTGGCCAGCATACCCAAGTACCGTGCCCGCTGCTGATAAGACACCGCAAAGCTGTCATAGATCATAAACACGGAGGCAAATACGATAATCAGCAAGATAATGGCTACAAAGCCATACAACGCCCGCGTGATCCCGTCGCTCATTTGCACGCCGTTGTACATCAGATAGTCCGTATGAATCGTATAGAGGTCGGACCCATCGTTGTTTACTGCCTTGCCGTATACGGCCTTAGCGGCAGCCTTTATGTCCGTTGGCGTGTTGCTGCCCAAAGGGGCAAACTGCACATGGGCAATGTAAGTGCCCATGGCGTCCGTTACCGTATCATCCAGCCCGCAAAAGGCGCTGTAAAAGCCGGTGAGCTGGTTGTCATTCTCCAAAATCCCGCAGATGGTATAGGTGCGCTGTGCCGTCTCCGGCTCAACCTGCGGATCGGCGGAATAGGTGGTAAAGGGCAAAGTGACCGTGTCGCCCACTTTCCACTTTAAGTCATTGCGGGTGATAAAGCTCTTGGTCACCAGCAGCTCCCGGGCGGTTACCGGCAGGCGGCCGGTGGCGGGCTTCATACTGTATATCGTAAAAAGATTTTGGTTGCAAGCCAGCACATCGGTGCGGCTTTTGCTGCTGTTTGAATCTGCCTTACTGCTGATCTCGCCCAGATCCATAGACAAACCGATGGCCTTTACATTCTTTTGCTTTGCCAGGGTCTGCACATCCTTGCTTTTCAGCTCGTTATACTTGGCATGCCAGGCGCCGTCATAAGAGGCGGTGATCTCGCCCATGGTGTTCATCAGTGACTCCACGCTGGTAAACACCGCCGTCACCATCGCCACACTGATGATAATGCCAAACAGGGTGATGACGGTGCGCTTTTTGTTCGCCCATAAGTGGCGCCAAGTTAACTTATTGATGATCTTCACTGGCGGATCACCTCATCCTTCACAATTTTGCCGTCCTCAACGGCAATCACCCGGTCTGCGTCCAGCGCAATGCGCTCATCATGGGTAATAATAATAACCGTTTGGTTCAGTGCCTTGTTGAACTGACGCAGCAGCTCCACAATTTCTTTTGAGTTTTTGCTGTCCAGATTACCGGTAGGCTCATCCGCCAGCAAAATGGCAGGATTGTTCATCAGCGCACGGCCGATAGACACCCGCTGCTGCTGACCGCCGGACAGCTCTGATGGCAGGTGCCCCAGTCTGTGCTGCAAGCCCAGCACCTGCACCAAGGAATCAAAGTGCGCCCGGTCCACCTTTTTGTCATCCAGCAGCAAGGGCAGCGTCATATTTTCCTCTACGGTCAAAATGGGAATCAAATTGTAAAACTGATAAATGAGACCGATTTGGCGGCGGCGAAAGATCGCCAGCGCCGTCTCGTCCAAGGTGGTAATATCCGTTCCGTCCACATACACATGCCCGTCCGTAGGCGTATCCACACCGCCCAGAATATGCAGCAGGGTGCTTTTGCCGGAGCCGGACGGCCCGATAATGGCAACGAACTGTCCTTTCGGCACGGTAAAGGACACATCGTCCAGCGCCCGTACCTCCGTATCGCCCTTACCGTAAATTTTAGATAAGTGCTCAATTCTCAAAATGTCCATAATGGCTCTCCTTTTCGCTTTGTTGCCCTCATTATACCCGGCCAAAGTGTCAGCTCGGTGACAGTTTTGGTGACAATTTTGTCATCTTTCCCCCTGCGGAAGATAAGATCCGGCTTTGCTCCGTTTCTTTTATACCATATCTTGTATGCCCCTGGCAAGCACCCACTATTTTGCAAAATCTCTTTACAACGGCGGGGGTTTGTGCTATAATTGGCTCGCTGTGTACGGATCACACGGTATCGGGTGCAAGCTCCTACGGAGAGTCACCGATCCCGTAACTGTGTCCTCCGCCAATCGGCAAATACTGTAATGAGGTGAAAGATTATGACACAAGCTGAGAAGCAAGAAATCATCAAGGCTTACGCAACCCACGAGGGCGACACCGGTTCTCCCGAGGTACAGGTAGCTGTGCTGACCACTCGTATTAACGAGCTGACCGAGCACCTGAAGACCCACAAGAAGGATCATCACTCCCGCCGCGGTCTGCTGAAAATGGTTGGTCACAGACGCAACCTGCTGGTTTATCTTTACAACAAGGATGTAGAGAGATACCGTAGCCTGGTGAAGAAGCTGGGTATCCGCGATACCATCGACAAGTAAGAACGCGCAAGCAGACGACGGAGCACTTCTGTCGTCTGCCTTTTTTGTCCAAGGCAAAATCGTATCTTCCAAGGAGGTTCTACTAATAGTAGTAAATTGAGGTCACCGGGTGCGGCGGCTTGAATTTATTACTATTGTGCCTCCTTGATGATAAATATTATTTATGAAAGAGGTAACCAAATGTTTTTCAAGAACTACAAAGTTTGGGAAACGGAACTGGCCGGCAGAAAGCTGACCCTGGAGACCGGCAAAATGTGCGGTCTGGCCGGTGCGTCCATTATGGCCCGCTACGGCGACACCAATGTGCTGTGTAACGTGACCATGAGCGCCAAACCCCGCGAGGGCGTGGATTTCTTCCCCCTGAACGTGGAGTATGAGGAAAAGCTCTACGCCGCAGGCCGCATCCCCGGCAGCTTTATGCGCCGTGAGGGCCGCCCCGGTGAGCGCGCCATCCTGACCAGCCGCGTGGTGG
>OGKZ01001387.1_pt1 | contig 16976 bp, 11 predicted proteins | sample 1572571 | NCBI WGS metagenome assembly OGKZ01 (sample SAMEA2581906, study PRJEB24529) | metagenome | biome: Human gut stool | place: China | collected 2011 | reverse complement strand
GAAAGTAAAAGACGGCTGCAAGCCATTAAAATTTATGGTTCGTGAAGTTCCATATTTTCTGGAGGGACCGGTTCGCTATCTGAAATTAAAGACCGGAAAAGAGAAAAAGGAAAACTTATATGAGCAGGTAAGACACAGTGATCTCTATGATGAGAAGCTTTCCATGTATAAGGTCAACGCTTCTTTGCAGGATGCATCCTTTGAACTTGGCAGGGCGAGAGCCTTCACACCGGGCTGGCTGGAGAATGAGTCTATCTGGCTTCATATGGAATATAAGTATCTGTTGGAATTGATCAGAAATGGCATGTATGAAGCTTTTTTTGAGGATTTCCATAAAGCTGCGATCCCGTTTTTGGATAAGGAAGTATACGGAAGAAGTATTTATGAGAACTCATCCTTTATCGCAAGCAGTAAAAATCCAAACAAAGCATATCATGGCAAAGGTTTTGTGGCACGTTTAAGTGGATCGACCATCGAGTTTATCAGTATGTGGAAACAGATGATGTTTGGCAGCCATATTTTATCCATGAAAAACGGAGAACTGCATTTCACACCACAGCCGGCGATACCGGCATATCTGATCCCTGAAAATGGAAAAGTATCTGCCATGCTGTTTGGAAAGACAAAGGTAACGTATCAGTTTGCAGATGTAACCGACTATATTCCGGGACATTATGAGATTGCTTCCATGAAATTTATCTATCAGAATGGAAGCGTTGCAAATGTGGGCAGCGGCGTTGCAGGAGAAAAAATAGCAGTGGATGTCCGTGAGGGGCTTGTAACATCCATTGAGATTGATGTTCGATAAGAAAAAGGGGGTACTGGATGAAAATTATCACAACGGACTACGAAAACAAAAAGTTTTGGGAAGAAATAGAAAAAGAATCCGCACTGATGACAGACTGCATGCATGTGGTCAACATATGCCCGGATGTAACGTATCAGACATTCCACGGTTTCGGAGGGGCACTCACAGAGGCTGCCGCACATGTCTATGCAGGAATGAGCAAAGAAAAACAGGATGAGATCATCGAAGCGTATTTTGGAAAAACAGGACTTCGCTATAACCTTGGACGTATCCATATGAACAGCTGTGACTTTGCACTTGGCAATTACACTTATGTGGAAGAGGGAGACGATAGGTTAGAGACATTTGACATTTCCCATGACAGAAAAGAGATCCTTCCATTCCTTGCAGCAGCCAATGCAAAAACAGCCGAAGGAACAAACACAAAGGGACTGAAGTTATTAATGTCACCGTGGTCGCCGCCTGCTTTTATGAAAACAAACGGTGAGATGAACCATGGCGGCAAATTAAAGGATGAATATTATGCGGCATGGGCAGAATATTTTGTAAAGTTTATCCGGGCATATCAGGAAGAGGGAGCAGATATCGAATGGCTTACCGTACAGAATGAGCCTATGGCAGTGCAGACGTGGGATTCCTGTATCTATACTTCCGATGATGAGAGCCGTTTTGTAAGGGATTATCTAGGACCGAAGTTAGAGGAGGCAGGTCTTTCTGATATCGGTATTTTTGTCTGGGATCATAACAAAGAAGAAGCTTATCAGCGTTTTAAAGAAGTAATCTCGGATGAAAAGACAGGAAAATATATAAAAGGAGAAGCCATCCACTGGTATACCGGAGATCATTTTGAGACGATCGGGATGGTGCGTAAGCAGTATCCGGAAAAAGAAATCTTTTTTACAGAGGGATGTGTGGAATACTCCCGTTTTGCAGATTCCGGAGAAATCTATAAGGCAGAAATGTATGCACATGATATCTTGGGAAACTTAAATGCCGGAATTAATGCATCTCTTGACTGGAACCTGCTCTTAGATGAAAAAGGCGGACCAAACCATGTTGGAAATTTCTGTGCGGCACCAATCATGTGTGCGCCTGGGGAAGACAGCTATGAAAAGAGACTGACTTATTACTATATTGGACATTTCAGCCGTTATATCAAAGAGGGAGCAGTGAAGATCGGTACTTCCCGCTACACCGACGGTATAGAAGTGACTGCGTTTTTAAATCCGGATGGAGAGCGTGTCGCAGTCATTTTGAATAAATCCGAAAAAGAAGTTCCTTATACACTGCGTGAAATGATGAAAGATGCAGGTTATCAGGGAGTGGAAGGTGTGATCGCACCGCACAGTATCCAGACAATTGTTTATTAAAAAAAGGACACCTAAAAAAAAGACACCATTTTAAAATTTAAAGCATTTTTACAAGAGGGGATTGAACTTATAATTCAATTATCAACAAACAACAAATGTTGTAAAACAAGGAGGAAGTATTTATGAATTGGAAAAAAGTAGTATCAGTATTGCTCGTAAGTGCAATGACATTATCCATGGCAGCATGTGGCGACACAGCAGGCACAAGTGATAATGCAGCAGGAACAGAGGCAAAGGGGAGCACAAACACAGCAGATGCATCCAGCGATGAGAAGTTAGTTGTATGGACATTATCAAACGACTTGATCGATTTTGGCAAGAGATTTCAGGAACAGACAGGTGTAGAGGTTGATACGGTTGTTATCGAGCCGGGTGATTACCCTACAAAAGTTCAGACAGCATTGCTTGCAGGAGAAAAAGAACCGGATATCATCGTTGGTGAGCCAAAGATGTTAGATGATTTCTATGATGCAGGTTTCTTCGAAGATCTGAATCAGGCACCATACAATGCACAGGATTATGCAGATCAGATCGTTGATTATGTATGGCAGGTTGGACAGGATGACGATGGTATCCAGAGAGCAATCTCTTACCAGATCACACCAGCAGGTATCTACTACAGAAGAGATATCGCAAAAGAAGTATTCGGAACAGATGATCCGGACGAAGTTGGAAAATTATTCAAAGATTATCCTACTATCTTAGAGACAGCTCAGACATTAAAAGATGCTGGATACAGAATCTTCTCTTCTGATGCAGAGATGAACGTATTCTCCGGTGATAGTGCATGGGTAGTAGATGGAACATTAAATGTTGACCAGTCCAGAATTGATTACATGGATCTTTGCGTTGACTTATATCAGAATGACTTAACAGCATATGCAAGCCAGTGGTCAACACCTTGGTATCAGGCTATGGCTGGCGAGGTACCTATCTTAACAGCAGATATCCAGTCTAATGCAGATGATTCCGTTAACGTTTGGGATGCAGATCAGTTCGCAGAGGCAACAAAAGGACTTGATACAACAACTGTATTCGCATTTGGTCTTCCTTCCTGGGGTGTACTTACTATGAGAGATAACGTAGGCGAGACATCTGGATTATGGGGCGTTTGCTCTGGACCAGCAGCAGGATTTGACGGTGGTACATATATCGGTATTTCTTCTCAGTCTGAAAGAAAAGACACAGCTTGGGAATTCGTAAAATTCTGTACATTAAATGAAGATACAGCTAACTGGTGGATTGAATACTCACAGGGTGATACAGTTTCTTTGAAATCAGCTCTTGATAAACACAAAGATGATGAGAACCAGATTTACGGTGGTGAGAAATTATACCAGTTCTGGTTAGATCAGGCACAGTACATTGATACTTCTAAAGTAACAAGATACGACAAAGGTATCGGCGATGCTTGGGGAAATGCAGTCTCTTCTGTTAAAACTGGTGAGAAGACAAAGGATGAGGCAATCTCTGACTTCTACGATACAATTGAAGCAACATATCCTGAAATCACAGTAAACAGATAAAAATATCTCCAAAATCATTTTTCTTACAGTCTGCACAGTGAATGTGCAGACTGTAAGAAAAGACAAAAGAGTACAGGAAAAGAATGGCTATCCTCTGAGATAGTTATGAAGAAGGAGAATGGCAGAATATGGGAAAGAATAAAAATGGTTTGAAAAAATATGATAACGTGGGATACTTCTTCGTTTTACCATTTGTTATTGTATTTTGTATTTTTAGTGTTTATCCGGTATTAAGAACCTTATATTTCAGTTTTACAAATGCCAAGATTGCAGGAGTCGGTGTGACATCCTGGGTCTGGTTTGACAACTACAAGCGTGTATTCACAGACAAATTTTTCTGGAGAGCGCTTTGGAACACGGTAAGGATCTGGGGTGTGAATATCGTATTACAGCTCGGACTTGCATTTTTACTTACCATTGTATTTAGTGATATCAAATACAAAATCAAAGGACTTGGAATTTTCCGTATTATTTATTACTTACCGAACTTAATTGCAGCAACATCTGTTGCATTCTTATTTCAGACATTACTGGATTGGCGTTATGGAACGTTCAACCAGATTATTGCAAGCATCTATCGGTTATTTGGTGCAAATTACACTCCGGTCGACTGGCTTGGATCATCTGCAACAGCAGGTGTGACCATCGCAGTGATCAGTTCCTGGATGTGGTTTGGTAACTCCTTCATTATGTTAATGGCTGGTGTGCAGGGAATCTCAAAAGATTATTTCGAGGCAGCAGCAATTGACGGAGCCGGAAGATGGACCGTATTTGGAAAAATCACATTACCATTATTAAGACCGATGTTACTTTATGTAGCAATCACATCACTGATTGGTGGATTACAGATGTTCGATCTGCCGTATCTGATGTCAAATCCGGCAGGGGCATCTTATAACTCCGTATACACCGTGGTAATGTATCTCTATAAATTTGGATTTACAACAGGAACAACACAGACCGGTTATGCATCCGCAATCGCCTATGTATTATTCCTTATCATTTTAGCTGTTTCCATTATACAGTTAAAAGTGTTTAACCAGGATGAAGAGAAAGCAGCAGCACGCCGTGCAAAAAAACGGGCTTCATCTAAGACGAAATAAGGAGGATTACTATGAACGGCATTGGATATAAAATCAAAAAAACAATTTTATATATCTTACTAATCCTGCTTAGTGTAGTGTGTATGTTTCCATTTTTATTAATGATTGTCAACGCAACACGAAGCGGATCTGAGATTATGAAATCATTTACTCTGATTCCGAGTGTTTATTTAAAAGAAAACTGGGCTACTGTATTTAAATACTTCAATCTGTTTTTAGGTATGTGGAACAGTTTGAAAGTAGCAGTTCCATCTACATTACTCTGTGCATACTTTTCCGCTATGACAGCTTATGCACTGGCAATGTACAAATTCAAGGGAAATAAAGTATTATTCATGACGATTTTAATTTTCATGATGATACCTGGACAGCTTGGTCTGATCGGTTTTTATAACTTATGTACCAAACTTCATCTGGTAAACTCTTATATCCCATTGATTATTCCGGCAATTGCTTCACCGGGAACCGTATTTTTCTTAAGACAGTATGTACTTTCCGTTATGCCACCTTCACTGATCGAGGCAGCCAGAATTGATGGAGCAAGCGAGTTATATACATTCCACAGAATCGCAATCCCAATCATGTCACCTGGGATTGCAACCATGAGTATCATGGGATTCATCGGTGGATGGAATGCTTACCTGTTACCTATGATTATCTTAAATAAAAATGAGAAATTTACATTACCGGTTATGATGGCAACTTTAAGGGCATCAACAGATATTACTGCAAACCAGGGCGCAATTTATCTCGCCGTTGCAATTTCTGTTATTCCGATTTTACTCGTATTTGCATTCTTCTCTAAATACATCATCAGCAGTATTTCTGCAGGTGCTGTAAAAGAATAATGACAGTACATAAAATAGTTTCCTTACCATATTCTTCTCTAAATAGATAAAAACAGAAACGCTACTCAAAAAATTGGGGTAGCGCTTTTGTGTGTTTAAAAAGAAAGTAAAAAGAACTCGGAAAATGTCATGAAAACAGGAAATTTGCTCTGTCGGGGTTTGCGGGAAACGAAAGAAAATGGTATGATAAAGATACTTGGAAACAGAAATAAAGGGGAAGTTTTATGGTTACATACAGAATCAGAAAAATGATCGCATGGGGCATGGCAGTGACCATGACAGCCGGGATGACAAATGTTTTGACGGGCTGCGGAGCGGAAAGAGAAGGACAGGCTGTGGAGACATCTCAGGTGGAGGACACCTCACAGGGTGATGAGGATACACCGGCATGGAAAAAATATGCCGGAGAACCTGTTACGTTAGACTGGTATGTCAATTATTCCTGGTTTGCAATACCGTGGGGAGAGAATGCAGTCTCTCAAAAGATTACAGAGGAGACAGGAGTAAATATTAATTTTATTACACCAATCGGGAATGAAACAGAAAAATTAAATGCACTGATCGCATCGGATTCTCTGCCTGATCTGATCACATTAGGGTATTGGGAGCCACAGGTGAACCAGATGATCGAAGAGAACATGGTCTATGCATTAAATGAACTTGCAGATGATTATGATGCCTATTTCTGGCAGGTCACAGATGCAGATGTGGTGAACTGGTATACAATGGATGATGGCAATATTTATGGATATCCGTGTTCCACGGTTACACCAAAACAAGTGAAAGAGCATGATGACATCATATCCAATCAGACGTTTCTGGTACGTAAAGATATTTATGAGGCAATTGGAAGTCCGGATATGACAACACCGGAAGGATTTAAAGCAGCAGTGGAGAAAGCGGCAGAGATGTTTCCTGAGGTGAATGGGGAAAAATTGATCCCGGTGGGATCCCATGTATTTGATAATCAGGGAAATGTTTCCTTTGACAAATATCTGATGAATTTTCTTGCGGTTCCGTGGGAAAAGGATGGGAAATATTATGACAGATATACAGACCCAGAGTATGTTATATGGTTAAAAATGTTCCGTGAACTGGGGGAGGAAGGGCTGCTTGCCAATGATATCTTTGTGGATACACGGATACAGATGGAAGAAAAACTGGCAAAAGGTCGGTATTTTTGTATGCTCTATCAGTACAGTGATACGATCTCACAGCAAAAAGCATTGTATGAGAATGATCCGGACAGCATTTACATGGCGGTTGAGGGACCGAGAAATTCCAATGGGGATGATCCGACACTGCCGACTAACAATATGAATGGATGGACATTGACGCTGATCTCAAAAAAATGTAAATTTCCGGAACGCGCCATAGCGTTTATGGACTATATGATGAGTGAGCATGGACAGATGTTGATCTATCTCGGTGTGGAAGGGGTTACTTACGATATCGTGGATGGTAAGCCGGTATTAAAAGAGGACGTCAGCAAAATTTTAAATTCCGACCGGGAGACTTACGACAGGTTATACGGCGCAGATGATGCTTATTGGATGCTGCAGAATAATGTCATGCAACTTCAGTGGGAGCAGAAGGCAGGTCCTGCTACTGAACAGTTACTCGTGTGGGCATGCAAATATACAGTCTACAATGGACAGTATGATGTGAGTTTGTCGACAAGTCCTGAAATTGCAGCTATGGATGAAAAATGTACCAAACTCTGGAGTGAGACACTGCCAAAGCTTCTTCTCGCATCAAATGAAGCACAGTTTGATGAAATATTTGAAGAATTTGTGGGAAAAAGGAATGCCATGGGCTATCAGGAAGTTTTGAAACAGAAAACAGTATTAATGAATGCAGCAAAGGAAAAAATGGGAATTAGCGAATGAAAAAAATAAGAGAGCTGTTTCGAAATACAAAGCTAAATATCAAATTTACCAGTATTATCATTCTGTTTATGGTGATTCCAATCGGGGTGTTAGCAGGGGTTTTGTTCTATGTTATGGAGCAGAATGCGGTGCAGGAGAACATGGATTACATGGAATATACAATGCAGCGGAATGAGGATGGAATCAAGACAAAGATTGATTCTATCAATATGTCCACACAGTTTTTCTTAAGTGATGATTCCCTGCTTCAAATGTTGAATGCATCTGCGATTGGGGGAGAAATCTCTACGGCCGACTGGCTGGATTTTAAAAATAACGAAGTGTCGGCGTTGGAACGGTTAGTTAACAATAACCCATTGCTGTATGGTGTCCGTGTCTATGCGGTGAATGACAGTGTGCAGGAGATGATGCCCATTTTATACAATGCATCCCGTATGAAAAAACAGGAGTGGTCCAAGCAGGATAAATATGTCGGCTGGAATTTTGATTACACAGATAATATTTTCAATTCCTATACGATGAACCAGAATCGGAAGATTATTTCACTTGTCACACCGATTATTGACAGTGCCAATGGAAAAGTTGGTGTGATCGAGTCTGCCATGACGATGGAGAATATGTTTCCAAGCCTGTACGAGGGAATTGAGGATGAGTGGAGTTTCTTTTATTCGGATGAGGGAGTAACCTATTTTGGACAGAAAGAGCAGACAGAATCTTCAGCGCTGCTTGACGATATTTTAAAACAGCGTCCCACAGAGGACAAGATACAGACCATTTATAAAAAATTGGATGGAAAAAATCTTGTAATCTCTTATATGCAGGTGCGCGAACTCTCCGGTACACTGATCTGTGTGAAGGATATCACAAAAAATGTTCATAATGTATATTTTATGCGTGATGTGTTTGTGGCTGTCATGCTGGCATTTATCATATTGCTGGCGTTCTTTATCAACCGTATTGTGCAGCATCTGTTAAAGCAGTTTTATGAGATCTTAAAGTCCATTCGAAAAGTACAGAAGGGTGATCTTGATGTCGTGATCGAAAACTGTGGCAAAGATGAGATGGGCGAACTCGGAACGCAGATCAATAAGATGTTGGAACGTATCAAGGAGCTGATGGAAGATAATTTAAACCGTGAGATGTTAGCAAAAAATTCTGAGATCCGGGCTTTGCAGAATCAGATCAATGCACATTTTATTTATAATGTGTTAGAATCGATTAAGATGATGGCAGAGATTGATGAAGAATACGCCATTTCTGATGCGGTGACCGCATTGGGGAAACTGCTGCGTTACAGTATGAAGTGGGTATCAGGAAATGTGCTTGTGGAGCAGGAGTTAGAGTACATTAAAAACTACATGGCGTTGATCAACCTGCGGTTTGACTATGAAATCTATTTGTCCTTAAACCTGCCGGAACAGGTATTAAAGCAGGAGATTCCGAAGATGTCCCTGCAGCCGATCGTCGAGAATGCCATTTATCATGGAATCGAACAGATGGCAGAGGACACAAATATCTATATCAAGGGCATTTTAGACGGAGATGACTGTGTGATCGAGATCACAGATGCCGGAAAAGGTATGTCAGAAGAAGAAGTGGAGAAGCTTCGGTTAAAGATTGCAGGAAAAATTGATTCCAACGGAGGCTCCGGCAATGGAATTGGTCTGAAAAATGTACAGGACCGTATCCATATTGCATTTGGAGATCAGTATGGAATCGAGATCGCATCCAAATTGGGGTGTTATACAAAAATTATGGTCCGGATTCCAATCACGCATAGACAGTCAGAGGAAAATGACCCGGAGCATAAGTGAAAAATAAAGGCACAGGGGACTGTGACAGAAGAGAGATACAGGATTAGAAGAGGGTAAGGAAGATAATGAAAACAGTTTTGATCGTTGAAGATGAGAAAATGATCCGTCAGGGAATCAAAACAATGATTATGCGAAGTGGTGTGCCAATCGAGACCATTATGGAGTGCAACAATGGAGAGACTGCGCTTGAAATTCTGAAAGAGCAGGAGATTGATGTGATGTTTACGGACATCCGTATGCCGAAGATGGATGGCATCGAACTGGTACAGAAAATGCAGAGCCTCGAACATATTCCACTTACCGTGGCAATCAGTGGTTATGATGATTTTGCCTATGCGGTGGAAATGTTAAGAAACGGGGTGCGGGAGTATATTTTAAAACCGATTGAGCGTGAAAAAATCACCGAAATCTTAAAAAAACTCAATGCAGAGATTGAGAGCCGGAAAGAGAAAGAGGAGAACAATCAGAAAATTGGTTATCAGCAGATGCGGCACCTGATGCTTTCCGATGAGATTTCCGGGGAGGAACAGCGCACAATCGAAAGTCAGTATGCAGATCATTTTTATACCGGAAATTATTATGTGTGCTGCCAGAATCAGGTCAAGAGAGGAGAACTGTCCGACGATAATTATATTTTCATGAAAAATATGAATGACAATGATATTTTTATTGTTCCGGCAGAGAACCTTTCCCTCTTATTGAAAAACGAATTGCAGGATGGTTACATTGGAATCAGTGCGGCGCATTGTGGCTTAGAGAGCATCCGTCAGGCATATGCGGAGTCTGTCATGATGCGAAAGAAAGCATTTGTCCGCAATAAAGTGGAAGCGCAGTACGGTGTATTTCAGGAAAAGATACCGGAAGGTCTTATCACGGAGGCCGCTAAGTTGACAGAGGAGGCAGCCAGAATCCAACGCGTCCAGTTGATCGGAACAGATCATACAGACGATCTGGAAAAGAGTTTTCATCAGTTCTTTTATGAAGTGAAAAATGGAAGAATTGATGAGGCTGTTTTTGAGAGCTGTATGAAAGATTTCTTTACGGAGGTAGAGAAAACCTATCAGAATGCTTTAGAGACAGAGGGAGAACTTTTATTGGAATGCAAAGAAATCTGGAGTGAAAATTGTATCGATTCCTACGAGGACAAGGTAATGGAATTTGTGTTGCAGCTTCATGAGAAGATCAATAGCAGCTATGACCAGAACAAGAATGTACAGAAAATCAAAATGGCTGTGGATTATATAGAAGAAAATTATGCAAAGGATCTGAATATGGCGGTTGTCTCCAATTATATTTCCATGAATTACTCCCTGTTTTCCTACTCATTCAAGCAGTATACCGGAAGCAATTTTGTGAATTATCTCAAGGAAATCCGCATGAGAGAGGCAAAAAAACTCCTGACCGAAACCGATATGAAGATTATCGAGATCAGTCAGGCAGTCGGGTATGACAATGAAAAGCATTTTATGAAAATTTTTAAAGCAACCTGTGGAGTATCTCCGACAGAATACCGTCACAATGCTTATTTATCCAAATCCTGATGAAAAATCTGTTTTTGCTGGTACATATGTTCATCTGCCTTGGAAAATAAAGCTTTGACATCTTCTTTGGAAAGGGATGCACCCGGTGTGGACTGGGCATAGCCGCCGCTGGCAGAGATCTTATATTCCTTGTGGCTTATTTTATTATAATTATCTAAGTACTTATAGACGCGGGTGAGGAGTTCATCGGCATCTTCTTTTGTGTAATCCATTGTCAGCAGATAAAATTCATCGCTACTGAATCTTGCGCAGATATCGGTGGAACGGGTGACACTGGATAGGGCATGTCCGATGACCTGAATCGCAAAATCCCCCTCATTATGACCATAGTGGTCATTGATATATTTCAGGCGGTTTAAATCAAACAGAAAACAGGTCACAGTACTTTGGTTTTCTGCAGCTTCCTGAAGTAACAGCGTTTCACGGTGCAGATAGCCGTGTTTGTTATAAAGTCCGGTCAGCGCATCCTTGGTGTAAATGTCCTCCAAGTGAGAGACGAGGATGGAAGTACGTTTTGCGTCACTCAAACGTTTTAATAACTGGTTGATATTCATGAACCAGTGCACGAGCTGGAAGTGATAGTCAATGCGGTTGTTCTCGTAAGCTAAGGCAATATAGCCAAAAGTCTTATTCTTGAAGAACAGCGGAAAATAAAGGTAGGCAGAATCTGACTGTCTGTAGATATGTTCCGGCAGGAGGGAACGCTTGGTAAAACTGCATTCCGGCAGTCTTTTGCCATCCCGCAGACTTAATTTTAAAATAATCTCATCCTGACTTGGCTCAAAATCCATTTCATTTTCCGTTAATTCCAGTATGTGCTGGGAAACGCTGTCCCAGTTGGCGTACAGACACAGATAAAATTCGGAACAGTTTGGAATAGAATGAACGTAATTCTCCAACAGATCCATCGCTTCATCTATGTCGGCAATATTTTGGAATTCAGCAGACATTTTCATGGAACTTAAAATAGAAGACTCCAGAGAAGCAATCTGACTGGTCAGTTTCTGCTCAAAGTAAATAGCAGGAGTCTCTTTTGTAAGACTGCATCCACAGGAATTTTCCAGAACCATCTGTGCATGTACCACAGTGATGGCAGGAACATTTTCCTCATGGATTAATTTCATCAGTTTTTCTACGGAAGCTTCCCCAAGTTCATAGACAGGGAAAGAGACGGTCGTGAGAGAAGGTGTGAGATTCTGTCCTTCTTCACTGTGGTCACAGCCGGTGATCGCAAGGTCCTCTGGAATATGATAACCGGCAGAGATGGCAGCAGTCATTAATAAAAGTGCCAGTTTATCATTGTAACAGACAACCGCATCCGGTTTTGTTTCATTTTCTTCAAAGAAGCGGAGTGCTTCAGCAGCGGACTGCGCAGTGTAGGTTCCGGTATAGATGGAATGTGCGTGTGGTGCAATGCCATGTTTTTTTAATGCGTCCCGGTAAAACTTTTCTCTGGCATCCGAAAAGAAACTCTCATCGGCACATCCAAAATAACAGATATTTTTGTAGTGATGTTCTGTGATGAGATGTTCTGTAATATCAAAAAAAGGATGGTTATTTTCTAAGGAAACCGAAGGAAACTGCTGCTTATAAACAGCAATCTGTATGATCGGACAGTGGCATTTTTCTTTCAGCAGGGAATAGATCTGATCCTTTAACTGTTCGTTTGGATAAGTTTCAGACGCAAAAATAACACCGCTTAAATCATCAAAATTCGGCAATGTCAGAATGCTTTCCTCTCCCAGACTGTAGTCCCCGAGATTCTCCCCATCCATAGAAGCAAAAATCTCAGCAGTGTAACCGTATTCCAGAGCTTTGTCAATAATACCCTGACATACATTCTTCTGGTAAAATCCCATAATGTGGGAGATAAAAATCCCGATTTTTTTATTGTGATACATGATAAAAACCCCTTGGAAGCAGCCATGATCCGGCAGCCTCTTTTTTTTACAACAATATAATCTTATTGTACAAAAAATCAAAATGTTTTACAATAGGAAAAGCTTCAAAATGAAAGGAATCTAAGGAAATGATACAGGATATTGCACCAATGCAATTGGATAATTCATATAAAAAGAAAGTACCGCATGCAGGCAGCAGGATGTTTGGTTTTGGAGAGCGAACGGTATATCTGGAATATAATGGAGAATTGCAGTTTTTGACTTATGAGCAGTGGAAGGATTACAACGAAAATATACTGGGAAGAGAAGTGCCGTCTTGTATTTATCTTTTTTCTATAGGGGAGGAAGAATACTTTCTGACTGAAATAGGAGCGGATACCAAGATTGGCGAGTTTCGTTTTTATAAGATGTTTGATGTCCGTCCAATGCAGCCGAAGGAACGTGTCCTCGCAGCTGCTACTGCATGGCATTTATTTGTGTGGTATCGTGACAATCAGTTCTGCGGCAGATGTGGGAAAAAACTGGTTCACAGCGAAATGCAGCGGATGCTGCAGTGTCCGTGCTGCGCGAACATGGTGTTTCCGAAGATCGCACCGGCAGTCATCGTGGGAGTCACGCACGGCGATAAAATCCTCATGACAAAATATGCGGGCAGAGAGTACAAAAGGTATGCGCTTATCGCCGGATTTACAGAGATCGGAGAGACAGCAGAGGAGACAGTCAAAAGGGAAGTCATGGAGGAAGTCGGACTTGCTGTGAAGAACATCCGTTACTATAAGAGCCAGCCATGGGGCTTTGACAGCAATCTTTTACTCGGCTATTTCTGTGAGCTTGCAGAGGAGGAAGAGATCCACTTAGACGAGGAAGAGCTCTCCGTGGCAGAGTGGGTGGATTATCACGATGTCCCGGAGGATAGGGAGAAGTTAAGCCTGACACATGAGATGATGACGTATTTTAAGGAGCAGAGGAGACGATGACAGGAAGCTTTTGGAGGCAGGAAAATATATGGATAAACTGAAAGGACACTTAACAAATCCTAAGGATTTCAGTAAGAAATATTAAGATTGCCTTAAACCCCTTTTTTTCTGAAAACAATATGGTACAATTTGCCATAGGTCAAAAAAGACAAGGAAAAAAAGGAGATCATGTAAGCATGGAAGACAACAATGTAAAGGAAAAAAAGCATTTCTTTCATAAAAAAGAAAAAAAGACAGAAGTGGCTGAAGTACCAAAGAAAAAGAAGAAAGTATGGCTGATCGTTTTAGTGATTGCAGCTATTGTAATTGTATTGATCGGCAGCGCTGTTAAAAATATGACTTCACAGATTGAGACAGCAGCGAATACGGTTGAGGTAGAACCGGTAGAGAAAAGGGATTTATCCGATTCAGTTTCTTTGAAGGGAACGATCGCAGGACAGAGCAAGACAAATGTCATGTCCCTTGCAGCAGCAGAGATCACAGCCGTGAACGTTCAGGTAGGTGACATTGTAAAAGAGGGTGATCCGCTTGTGACATTGGATCAGAAGGATATTGAAAAACAGATTGCAGAGTTGAAGACAAATATTAATAATGCGAATGCTGTTGCAGCAAACGATGAGGCACAGAAGCAGAACAGTCTTACCCAGAACAAACAGGATCAGCAGGATGCACTGGATGCAGCACAGAAGACGATCGATAAAGCACAGGCTGATGTTGATAAATATAAGAAAAAGGTGGCAGAGTGCGGGGATTATATTTATTATCTGAAAAATAACCATGAGGACACTTCTGAATATGATGCAAAATTAGAAGGCTTCAAATCGTCTTTAGAGGCAGCACAGAAAGCATTGGATACAGCGAATGATAACTACGCGTCCGTATTAAAGAGCACAGACAGAAGTGTAGCATCAGCTCAGAATACCGTTGACATGCAAAAATACCAGGCAAGCACGACCACAGAGTCAAAAGACCAGCTGGAACAGTTACAAAAACAGCTTGCCGACTGTACACTTTCTGCACCAATCGGTGGAGTTGTCACAGCCGTCAATGTATCAGTCGGAGATAAAAACACAGCAGGAACGACCATGATCACGATCGAGGATACATCTTCCTTAAAAGTGATCGTAAATGTTGAGGAAGCTGACATTTTAAAGATCCAGGAAGGAATGCCTGCAACCGTTTCAACGGATGCAACGGGGGATGAAGAGATCAAAGGTACGGTAACACGTGTGGTCAGAGTAAAAAATCAGTCCACCAACACAAACGGTACAGATACCAATACCTCAAGCGGTTATTCTGCAGAGATCACGATCGACAACACAGAACTTCTGGTTGGAATGAGTGCAAAAGCCAAAATTGTGATCAAAGACAGAGGTACACAGCTTGCAGTTCCATATGATCTGATCCGGCAGGATGACAACGGAGATTCCTATGTTCTGGTAGCGGAAGCAAATGAAGATGGAACAGCAACCGCAGTCCGGAAAAATATCAAAGTCGGTGAAGAGGTAGATTATTATACAGAAGTGACAGGCGGCGATCTGAAAGAGGGCGACCAGCTGATCTACGATAATACATTTTCTGTCACCGAAGGTCAGGTGTTTACTCCGGAACAGATATATTCCAATCAGGCACTTGACACAGAAGGCATGATGAGTACGGAGGCAGAATGATCGTGAGTGAACCAGTAATCCGTATGGAGAATATTATAAAACGTTATTACATAGGCAAGCCGAATGAACTGCAGATTTTAAATGGGATCAGTCTGTCAGTCGATCAGGGAGAATTTGTCTCCATCGTCGGTGAGTCCGGTTCCGGAAAGAGCGTCACAAGTGCCTCCGTGATGCGGCTCATGCCGTCAAAGACCGGAAAGATCGTAGATGGCTCCATCATCTTCGACGGTGTGGACATCCGGAATCTCTCCGAGGCACAGATGGAAAAGTTCCGCGGCGATGAGTGCTGCATGATCTTCCAGAACCCGATGACTTCCCTCGATCCGGTATTCAAGATCGGCCACCAGATGGTGGAAATGATCAGAGAGCATGAAAAGGTCAGCAAAAAGGAGGCCTGGAACAAAGCCGTTGAAGCCTTGAAGCTTGTCGGCATCCCGGAAGCCGAGAAACGGATGGATGCCTATCCTCACGAGCTTTCCGGAGGTATGTGCCAGCGTGTCATCATCGCCATGGCTGTCTGCGGACATCCGAAGCTCATCATCGCTGACGAGCCGACGACCGCCCTCGATGTGACCGTACAGGCACAGGTTCTTGAGCTTTTAAAGGATCTCCAGAAGAAGCTCAACACAGCGATCTTACTCATCACCCACAACCTTGGCGTTGTCTGGGAGATGTGCGACACCGTCATGGTCATGTATGCAGGAAATACCGTAGAATACGCGGATACAAAGACGCTCTACAAAGAGCCGCTTCACCCGTACACCTGGGGTCTTTTAGACTCCATGCCGAAACTCAGCAGCTCCACGAAGGAGGACTTAAAGACGATCCCGGGCACACCGCCGGATCTCCGCCTTACCGGCCACTGCTGCAACTTTTATAACCGCTGTCCTTATGCAACGGAGATCTGTAAACAGCAGGTACCACCGCTTAAGGAAGTCGCTCCCGGACATTTCGTGGCATGCCACAGACAGGACGGCGAGCACAGATTAACACGAGGGGAAGTGAATGTGACATGCAAAAAAATGTAATCATGAGCGTCGATCATCTCAGTAAGGATTTCGTGATCCGCGGAAAAAAAATAGGGGAAAAGAGTAAGCTTCTCCACGCATTGAGCGATGTTTCTTTTGATATTTATGAGGGTGAAACCCTTGGCATCATCGGTGAGTCCGGATGCGGCAAATCCACACTTGGACGCTGTCTTGTAAAGCTCCACAAGCCATCCGCCGGAACGATCACCTACAATGGCAAGGATCTCTGGAATCTGCCGGTCTACGAGCGCGAGGCAGCCCGCAGGGACATCCAGATGATCTTTCAGGATCCGTATTCCTCTCTGGACCCGAGAAAAACAGCTTCCTACTCTATTGAAGAAGCGATGAAGGTCCACCACATCGGTGACACCGCAAGGGAACGCCGCCAGAAAGCGTTAGAGTATCTTCAGGAGGTCGGTCTCGACATCCAGCACATGGAGCGCTATCCCCACGAGTTCTCCGGCGGCATGCGTCAGCGCGTGGTGATCGCCATTGCGGTGG
>OGKZ01001378.1_pt1 | contig 17075 bp, 15 predicted proteins | sample 1572571 | NCBI WGS metagenome assembly OGKZ01 (sample SAMEA2581906, study PRJEB24529) | metagenome | biome: Human gut stool | place: China | collected 2011 | reverse complement strand
AGGTATGTGGTTTTGCAGCTGTTAATATATAAATCTAATAATCATTAACTCTCAACACATTCTCGTTGTTTTATCACGCCTTGTTCTCTTTCACAACTTTAACAATTCACCACAAAAAACTACAACAACAACCCCTTCTTCTCAGCAGGGAGTGAAAATGTAAATTCTGTTCCTACCCCAACAGTACTTACAACATCTATATGTTCATTGTGAGATAAAATAATCTCCCTTGTAATAGAAAGTCCAAGTCCAGAGCCTTTTTTGTCACGTCCCCTTGATGAGTCAGATTTATAAAAACGGTCCCAGATTTTGCCAATATCTTTTTTAGGAATACCAATTCCATTATCTTTAACCGAAATATAAGCTTTTTCGCCCTTGTCACGAACGAAAATTTGTATAGAAGAATTTTCTTGACTAAACTTAATAGCATTGTCAACAAGATTGTAAACAACTTGCGTAATCTTGCCCTTATCAGCTTTTACATATTGCGTTTCACCAGAAAAGGTAAGTTGAAATTGAATTTTCTTTTTCTTACAAAGCCCTTCAAAGGTTTCAATAGTATGCTTGATAATAGAATTAATATCAAATGTAGATATTTCAAGAGTGACAGTCTTAGGGTCAAGCTCATTTAATGTAAGAATATTACTTGTAAGCTTAGTAAGACGGTCAGTTTCAAATAGTAAAATGTTAAAATACTTATCCATAATTTCAGGCGGAATAGTTCCATCTGCCATAGCTTCAAGGTAGCCCTTTATAGAAGTTAAAGGAGAGCGGAAGTCATGCGAAATATTAGATAAAAACTTTTGTTGGAACTGTTCGCCCTCATTTAATTTATTAGCCATATAGTTAAGAGAAAGCGCAAGGCGACCAATCTCATCATTGTGTCGTGGTTGTATTTTGTATGCAAAGTTACCTTTGCCATATTCCTTAATAGCATAAGCTATATCATTAAGCGGTTTATGGATATGAATAATGTATAATACAATAAATGATATGGACAGTAAAAGCGTCATAAACATAGTAAAATAATTAGTATCAAATGTAGTATATACATCATCTGTAATAGTTTTTTCAGGAATATTTACAACTACATAGCCCTTAGTTGTAAAGGCATTAGTAATAGGAGCAAATACACTTATATAAGTACTGTCAAATGTGCCGTAAAAATCACCAGTAAGAGTATGAGATGTTCCTAAATTAGAATAATCAAAATCGGTTACTGTGTAAAGATGACCATTTTCATCAGCAGGTGAGTTATATTGAGTGTCTAGTATTACGTTACCATTTGGGTCAATAAATATAATTCGTGTATTGCTAAGTGATGATACAGTTTTTAACTGAGTTTCAATGACTCGTAAATGTTCATTACTAAAATAGTCTGAGGCATATTCAGTAGAGATAGATATAGCCTGTCTGTAAAGAGAGTCAGAGTATTTATTATATAAATGTGCGTAGTCTATTTTATAGCTGAAAAATGTTACACCAAGAAATGATATAACACCAACAGCTATATAAAGGTAAATATATTTTTTTAAGAGATTAAAGTGCATAGTAAACCTCGATTTATAAAAAATGCTTATGGGCGGGTTACGAACTTGTAACCGATACCCCAGACTGTTTCAATTCCCCAGTGTTCATGGTCTTTAATTTTTTCACGAATACGTTTAATGTGTACATCAACGGTACGAGTGTCACCCAAGTATTCATATCCCCAGATATGGTCAAGAAGTTGTTCTCTTGTAAAGACTTGATTAGGTGAAGAAGCAAGGAAATACAAAAGCTCAAGTTCCTTTGGCGGCATTTCAATAGTTTTTCCGTTGTAAAGCACAGAATAGTTGCTAAGATTAATAGTAAGGTCTGGATATTGTACACATTGCTGCGTTGAAATATCATTTGATGTAGCTGACTGTGGCATGTGATAACGGCGAAGCACAGCTTTAACTCTTGCTACAAGTTCCTTTGTTTCAAAAGGCTTTATCATATAGTCATCAGCGCCAAGCTCTAAGCCTAAGACTTTGTCAAAAGTTTCACCTTTTGCAGAGAGCATAATAATAGGCACATTATTAGTTTTTCTAATCTCCCTGCATACTTGATAGCCGTCAATGCCAGGAAGCATAAGGTCTAAAATAATAAGGTTAGGTTTAAAAACAGAAAGCTCCCTTAATGCGCTTTCTCCATCATAAACCATTTTTGTTTCAAAACACTCTTTTGTAAGATAAAGAGAAATAAGTTCGTTGATGTTTTCATCATCATCAACTATCATAATTCGTTGTTTAGTTGCCATAAATTCCCCAATCTGTGAAAAAAATCACAATATAAATGTTTTAGGGTTATTGCAATTAAGAAAATATTGAATTTAAATGCAGCAACCCTTAGTGTCAGTGTAGAAATTTTTGTTATTGTAACAGAGTCAAGTTGTCACAACAGTCGACAAGCTTTTGTGTAAGCACAGACTTTGGCACGTTGCTTGTTTAAATAAAATTTTAAAATAATATATATATGTTAAATTTATTTATTTAAAATCGACAATAGTAACACCTGTGTCACCCTCACCAATTTCACCAAGTCTGAAAGACTTAATGTAAGGTACGCCGTAAAGATACGAGGTTACACCATTTCTTAAAGCACCAGTACCCTTACCATGAACAACTCTTACCTGTGGAATACCAGAAAGGTAAGCGTCATCAAGATATTTGTCAAGGCGTGATACAGCCTCATCGACAGTAAGCCCTAAAAGATTAATCTCATGTGAAATATTAGAAGACTTAGACATCTTAATCTTACCAGAACCACCTACGCCCTTAGTAGTAGATTTTTCTTTTTGTTCTTTGTAGTTTTCAAGAATTTCAAGGTTACTAATCTTAGTTTTAGTGCTTAAACTTCCCATTTGTACAGTAAGCTCTCCCTTATTATTAGGCTTGCCAGTTATAACGCCTTCAAGGTTCATACTCAACACCTTAACATGAGTTCCAACTGTAAAGTCACAAAGATTGTGAGATTTATGCGACTTTTGTTCTTTGGCAGGCTTAATTGAAAGCTTAGACTGGTTCTTTTTCATTTTATCACGAAGTTCAGAACGTTGGTGTTCTAACTCCTTAACAGTCATACCATGCTTATTCATAGTCTTAATAGTTTCATCGGCGTATTCCTTTGCTTCACGAAGAATATTAGCTGCTTCTTCATTAGCCTTACGAATAATCTTATCTGTACGTTCTTCAAGTCGGTCTGACTTCTTTTTAAGTTGAGCTTTTAACTGTTCGATTTCAGATTTGTAAATGTTAATTTCTTCACGTTCTTTTTCAATAGTAATTCGGCTATTTTCAAGGTCGGCTACAAGGTCTTCAAACTTAATATCTTCTGAGTCCATTCTTGAAGAAGCATCTTGTATAAGATATTCAGGAAGACCGAGCTTTTTAGAAATAGCAAAAGCATTACTTTTTCCTGGAATACCGATAAGCAGTCTATAAGTTGGACGAAGTGAATTAACATCAAATTCGCAACAAGCATTTTCAACGCCATCTGTTGTAAGTGCATATACTTTAATTTCACTGTAATGAGTTGTAGCCATTGTAGTAATACCTCTTAAGTGAAGGTCATTTAAAATAGAAATGGCAAGTGCTGCACCTTCTGTTGGGTCAGTACCCGCACCAATCTCATCAAACAAAATAAGACTGTTTTCGTCAGCTTCTTTAAGAATATTAACAGTGTTAGTCATGTGTGATGAAAATGTACTAAGACTTTGTTCAATACTTTGTTCGTCACCGATATCTGCAAAAATGTTATCAAATACAGCAATTTCGGAATGTTCAAGAGCTGGAATATTAAGACCAGCTTGAGCCATAAGTGTAAGAAGTCCAACAGTCTTTAAAGATACCGTCTTACCACCAGTGTTAGGGCCTGTAATTATAAGCAGATTAAACTTATCACCTAAATAAATGTCTATAGGGACTACAGCGTGTTGGTCAATAAGAGGGTGACGACCCTTTTTAATATTAATATAATTGTTAGTATTCATCATAGGCTCGCTACATTTGTAAAAACGAGAAAGTTGAGCTTTTGCAAATATAAAATCAAGGTCAGTAAGAATACTTTGGTCAGTTGATAAAATATCAGTGTATTCAGCAGCAGCAGCACTAAGTGAAGCGAGTATTACTTCAATTTCTGCTTGTTCTTTAAGTTCAAGTTCACGAATGTCATTGTTAAGCTTAACAACAGAAGCAGGTTCAATAAAAAGAGTCGAGCCAGTAGCAGACTGGTCGTGAACCATACCGGGAACTTGTGATTTGTATTCAGCTTTTACTGGAAGACAGTATCTACCAGAACGAGTTGTAATAACGAAATCTTGAAGGCAATTTCTAACACTATTAGAGTTAAGCATACGCGTAAGTTCTGAGTGGATTTTGTCGTTAGCATTAGCCTTTTGTCGTCTTAAGCTTTTTAATGTAGGACTGGCTTCGTCACTGATTTCATCTTCTGATATAATAGCTCTTTTTATAGAGTTATTAAGCGATGTAATACCGTCTAACATAGTAAACATATCAGAAATAGAGTCAGGCATTTCTTCATAATAACCCTTAACGTGAGTCGCACAAGTAAGAAGTGAGCTTATATTAAGAAGTTCACTAGCACTTAATGAACTTCCTACTTCTAATCTTTTTACAGAAGCTCTGATGTCCTTAATGCCAGAAAAATCAACACAGCCTTTTGCATATATTCGTCTTAATGCGTCATTAGTCTGAGCTAGTGCGTGGTTGATATCGTTGATATCTGTCATAGGCACAAGCTTTTTTAAACGTTCCTTTGCAGGTTCAGAAGCTGCAAAAGATACAAGCTTTTCAATAATCTTGTTATATTCAAGAGTTGTTAATGACTTGTAATTCATAGATATAATCCTTTCATTGTATAAATTTATAATTTTCATAAGCTTAATTAATGGAAAACTTTTGAATTTAGGTGAGTTTATAACAAACTACTTTTTATTTATGCGAACAACGAGTCAAAGTCTGTATTTATATAATACATTATGGATTGTTGCATAAACTATTAAAAACTTGAAGTGTAGGTTTCTAATAGTTAAGATAATATGTATTTTACAGTATTTCAACACAAATTGCTATATGTAAATAATTTTTACACCTATGTCATAAAATGTTCATATTTTTTTTGTATAATATAATAAGTATTATTAAGCTGTAATTAATAACATGATTTTTAATTTATATCAATTGTATTAGCATTTTATAAATTTATTTACAAAAACAATAGAGCAAAGTTTATGTTTGCACAGGATTTGATTTATATGAACAACAAGTCAAAATTCGTGCTTGAACAAGAAGTTGACGACTGCATTGGTAGCTTGAGAAATTCGCAGAGCAAGTTTTTTGTAATAAATGTGTTATGGTATTGCAGTAAGTAACAGTTAATGTAAATATTTGTTGTACAAAATAGCAATATATAAAGGAACTAAGGTGGTATAAGTTTCATGAATGAAAGTGTAAAAGATAACATGGAAAGTCAAAGTAATGAACAATATCCGCTGTATACAGAAAAGATAGTGGTTAAGCCTTCTGTTAAGTATAGAAAATTTATACTTTTGATTTGGGTTTTGGCAGCAGGTTGTATATTTGGAGCAGCGGCAAGTGTTGTATTTGTACTATTTGCACCTCAAGTATATGATAGTTTTGTGGCAGGGCAAGAAGAACGGGAAACATTGCAATTTGACAAAGACGAATATCCACAAGAGATTGACAGTACATATTTGGACAGCACAGCAGAAAGCGAAGCTGTTACAATTGGTCAGCTCTCAGATAATCTTACAGAAGATGATACAGATAATAATATAGTTACAGTAGATGATTATACATCATTTTCAAAGGCTCTTAAAAAAGTTGCGTCTTCTGTTCAAAAGTCTATAGTTTCTATTGATACTTATGAAAAGGGTGTAGACGATTTTATAAATCAAAAAAATAGTGCAACAGAAACAACGGGGGTTGTTATAGGTACAGTAGGTTCAGAATATATCATTTTAACTAATTATAATTCAATTCAAGGTTCGGATACTGTGGTTGTAAGGTTTGAAGAAAAAACAGAAGTTACAGCGCAGATTATTGGAAAAGATAAAGAAAGTGGAATGGCACTTTTAAGTGTTAAGGAAAGTTCTATTCCGTCTACAGAAAGAGCTTCTCTTTTATCAGCAAAGTTAGGTAATTCCTATAAAGTTAGTGAGGGTGACATTGCAATTGTGGCAGGAAAGATAAATGGCATAACAGGAGCAATTGATTATTGTACAGTTATGAATATTTCAACAGAAAGTGGACTAGATAATTCTTTTCAAGTAATGGATATTGGGTTAAAATGTAAAGAAGATGATTTTTCATTTGTATTTAATACGAATGGAAGTCTTATTGGGCTTGCATTTTATTCAGAAGAAAATGAAGAAATGGTTGTAAAGGGGATTTCTGACGTAAAAAGTATAATACAAGCATTATCTAGTGGAAATGGTATTGTATATATGGGGATTTCTGGGCAAAATGTAACCAGTATGCTTGCGACTCGCTATGGACTTCCTATGGGAATATATGTAAGCGATGTTTGGTTGAATTCCCCAGCTTATAACGCAGGAATACAGTCTGGAGATGTAATTGTTGGAATTGATGAACAAATGATTTTGACAATTCAAGTATTTAGTGAGAAACTATATCAGTACAGTAATGGGCAACAAGTTACAGTAAAAGTAAAACGTCTTGGAAAAGATGGCTATAAAGAGGTTGAATTTCCAGTGACAGTCAGTGTAAGATAAGTATTGTTAATATTTATTTAGGAAAGGTGAAAAAAATGCGATATATAGAAATGTTTAAAGATGGTGACAGAATATCAGATGTATATTTATGTAAGTCAAAAACAACAGCACTTACAAAGGCTGGAAGAGAATATGAAAATGTTCTTTTGCAGGACAAGACAGGTGTGATTGACTCTAAGATATGGGACCCAATGTCAGGCGGAATAGGTGATTTTTCTGCTATGGATTATGTAGCAGTAACAGGTCAGATAAGCAGTTATAACGGTTCATTACAACTTAAAATAGATAGAATACGAGTTGCAAATGAAAATGAATACGTTCCTTCTGATTATGTTCCATGTAGTAGATATGATATTAATGATATGTATGAAGAACTTATGGGATATGTGAAAAGTGTAAAAAATAAATACATTTCACAGCTTCTTACTAAGTTTTTTGTTGAAGATACAGCTTTTATTAAGAAATTTAAAAATATATCAGCAGCAAAAACAGTTCATCATGGTTTTGTAGGTGGACTTTTAGAGCATAGCTTAAGTGTAACAAGAATGTGTGGTCATATGGCTGATAATTACGATTTCTTAAATAGAGATTTGCTTATTGCTTGTGCTATGTTACATGATGCAGGAAAAGTAAAGGAATTATCAGAATTTCCCAAAAATGACTACACAGATGAAGGGAATTATATAGGTCATATCGTTATAGGATACGAGATGGTAATGGAAAAGATTAAAGAAATAGAAGATTTCCCAACAGAACTTGCTTCTCAGATTGGTCATTGTATATTATCACATCATGGCGAACTTGAATATGGCTCACCAAAGAAACCATCAATAGCAGAAGCTCTCGCCCTTTCAATGGCAGATAATATGGATGCCAAGATGGAGACAATGCGTGAAGTATTAGTTTCAAAAGAGTCTAATGACTGGTTAGGCTTTAATAAATGGCTTGAAGCTAATATTAAGAGAACAATAATATAATATATATATTTTATAAGGAATAGGATTGTGATATGAGTTTGAATAAAAATGATATAGTAAAACTTACTATCACTGATATTGGAACTAGTGGAGAGGGTATAGGCAGAGTAGATGGCTATACCCTCTTTGTTAAGGACACAATTATTGGTGATGAAGTAGAAGTAAAGGTTATTAAAGCAAAGAAAAATTATGGCTATGGAAAGCTTATTAATATAATTAATCCATCAAAGGATAGAGTAACACCAGTCTGTCCCGTAGCTAGACAGTGCGGTGGTTGTCAGATACAAGAAATGGATTACAATGCACAACTTCGTTTTAAGCAGGAACTTGTAAAAAATAACATTGAAAGAATAGGACATATAACAGATTATGAAATGAGTCCTATAATTGGAATGGATACTCCATTTCACTACAGAAATAAAGCACAATATCCAGTTGGACTTGATAAAGATGGCAATATAGTAATGGGCTTTTTTGCAGGAAGAACTCACTATATTATTGACAATACTGACTGCGCACTTGGAGCTGCTATTAACAATAAGATATTGACAATAATAAAGGAATATATGAAAGATAACAATATAACTCCATATAACGAAGAAAAGGGAAATGGAACAGTAAGACATATTCTTATAAGAAATGGATATCACACAAATGAAATAATGGTGTGTGTTGTTATTAATGGAAAAAGCTTGAAAAATAGTGAAGATTTGGTAAATCGTCTTAAAGTAATTGATGGTATGACTTCTATAATGATTAACATTAACACTAAAAAGACAAACGTTATTCTTGGTGATGAATGTAAGACTTTGTGGGGCAAGTCATTTATAGAAGACTATATATGTGATATAAAGTATCAGATATCGCCATTGTCATTTTTTCAGGTTAATCCTAAGCAGACAGAAAAGCTTTATTCAAAAGCCATTGAGTATGCTAACCTTACTGGAAATGAAACGGTGTGGGACTTGTACTGTGGTATAGGAACAATTTCGCTATTTATGGCAAGTAAAGCAAGAAAAGTGTACGGTGTTGAGATTGTGCCACAGGCAATAGAAGATGCTAAGAATAATGCTAAGCTTAATAATATTGACAATGCACAGTTTTTTGTGGGAAAGGCAGAAGAAGTTGTGCCGACATTTTATGAAGAATTAAGTAAAAAAGCGGCAGCAGGCGATGAAGAATCTAAAAGGGGAATTAATCCAGACGTGGTAGTAGTAGACCCGCCACGAAAAGGGTGTGAGGAGTCACTACTTGAAACAGTGGTAAAGATGTCGCCTAAGAGAATGGTGTATGTAAGCTGCGACTCAGCTACACTTGCTAGAGATTTGAAATATATGAGTAAGCATGGGTATAAGGTAGAAAAAGTACAGGCAGTAGACCAGTTTGGGGGTACGGTGCATGTGGAAACGTGCGTTTTATTGTCCAAACTAAAATCTACAAAGCACATAGATGTAGAAGTTAAGCTTGATGAACTGGATTTGACCAAAGCAGAAAGTAAAGCCACCTATGCAGAAATAAAGCAGTATGTATTAGATAAATTTGGCTTGAAAGTATCACAATTATATATTGCACAAGTAAAGCGTGAATTTGGACTGATTGAAAGAATTAATTATAATGTGGGTGAGGGTAAGAATCGTGTACCACAAGTTACACCAGAAAAAAGGAAAGCTATTGTAGATGCACTTAAATATTTCCAGATGATAGAATAAAAAGCTATACAGCAAAATTGACTTGCTTTCGGGCAGGTCTTTTTTGTGTACAAAATTAAATGCTAAATATTGAAAGAAAAAGTAACAAAAAGAAAGAAGGGGGCTGTAAAAAAACTCCCCTTAAAGAAAAATCGCTTAGGCCGTGAGGTTTAAGCGATTTTTTGGTATAATTAATTATGCTACTAATTAATAAACCTAATGGTAATTATACAGCTCGTCAGCTGAAATTACCATTAGAAATTGAAAAATTAATTGATATTTCTGATCCAGTATATACTTTTTGTGAAGTTATGGAGCACATTGACCTATCAGGATATTTTGTGGAAGAGAAAGGCTACAAAACAGGTCGTCCAAGATGTGATGCAGAAAAGTTACTCAAAGTAATACTCTTCGCTTTTATGGAGCACGGATTCTGTTCTCTCCGGGAGATTGAAAAACTCTGTAGAACGGACATCCGATATATGTATCTTCTTGATGAAATGAAAGCTCCATCCTTTGCCACGTTCGGTAACTTTATTCGTAATGAATTAACCGATACAATTGAACAAATATTTGCCGATGTCAACGCATACATCTTTGAAAAAGATCATGTTGATCTGGATCATACATACATTGATGGTACAAAGATTGAGGCTAATGCTAATAAATACACCTGGGTTTGGAAGAAATCTTGTATTAAAAACAGAGATAAGATGTTTGTTAAAATTTCTGAATTAATAGATTCGATGAATGTTGAAGTATTAAATCTATTCGGCTTAAAATTCGATACAAGAGAAGAATACGCATTGAATATCTTGAAACTATGTTGGATAAATATGAGTCTATAACAGGCCTTGACAAATCGAGTTTTGTGTATGGAACAGGATGTAGGAAAAGCCTCTATCAGAAACAGTACGAAACCTTGTCTGGTTACTGCGAAAGACTTAAGAATTATGCTCGTCATATCGAAATCTGTGGCGAATCTAGAAATAGTTATTCCAAAACAGACCATGATGCAACCTTTATGAGAGTCAAATCTGATTACATGGGGAATGATCAACTGCTACCAGCTTATAATCTTCAGGCAGCTGTATGTGATGAATATATAGCGGTAATAGATGCAAAACCATATGCATCTGATATAGAGTGCTTTGTACCTCTTATGGAAAAATATAATGCTACGTATGGACACTATCCTAAATACCCAGTAGCAGATGCTGGTTATGGTTCATACAATAACTATCTTTACTGCGAAGAACATGGCATGGAAAAATATATGAAGTTTACCATGTTTGACAAAGAAACCAAGGATAGTAAATATCACAATAATCCTTTTAGAGTGGATAACTTTAAACGCGATGAAAAAGGGAATCTCATATGCCCAAATGGAAAACGATTTTTATATAAATATGATAAGCATGTTCGTGGAAATAAATATGGTAGGACAGAAGAAATCTATGAATGTGAAGATTGCACCAATTGCCCTTACAAAGGTGAATGTTGCAAGAGAACATCAGGAAATCGCACTGCCAGATTGAATAGAGAATTAACAACAATTCACCATGAAGTAATAGACAATCTTGAATCTGTACACGGTGCACTTCTTAGGATGAATCGAAGTATTCAGGCCGAAGGAACATTTGGAGTAATCAAGTGGGACAGAACTTATAAAAGGCTATTTAGACGGGGTGAAAAAGCCGTTATTTTGGAATTTACATTGATTTCGTGTGGTTTTAACCTGTACAAATACCATAATAAGATAAATCGTCAGACACTAGCCGACTGATAAAAAGAAGTTAAATATGAAGAAAATGCTCATTTTACGATGAGTCTATTCAAGTACTCTAAAATTCACAGTTTTCCGTAGTTTTGAAGATAAAGACAGGCATCTGCCCACTCTCGTGAACAGATGCCATATCTTATAGCTGTTTTTTTACAGCCCCCCTTAGCTGCCTAAAAGCAAAGACAGGCGGGGCTGTCAATAGCGGACGTAGCCCGTTCATTTTACTGTGGACTAATATGTGTTGCATTTTTTTGCTTTCTTAATTCTGTTCCCACTAACACAATAGATAGCACAAACGCTGAAAAATCAGCAACAGGCCCCGCTAGCAATACTCCCATAATTCCGAAACGAAGCGGGAGCAGCAGGGTAAGCGGAATCAAGAAAAAGGTCTGCCTTGTTAATGCCAACAGAGCACCTTTTAACGCTTTTCCTATTGCGGTAAAAAAGCTGGAAGAAAGCAACTGCACACCATTTACCAACACCATGAAAAGATAGGTACGCATGAACAAAACAGCAAATTCAAAATACAGCTCGTCCCCGTCTCCGAATAGTGAAATTATAGATTGCGGGAAAAATTGAAATGCGATAAAAGCAATTGTGGAAACAACAAGGTTCCATTTTATCGCAAGCAGGTAAGCCTCCCGTACACGATGGTATTGCCTTGCCCCATAGTTGAAGCCGATAATCGGCTGTGTTCCCTGCGAGATTCCTACAACAATCGCAAGGATTATGGCATTTGTTTTCATAACGATTCCGCAAGCAGCTAAGGGAATATCTGTTCCATATTTTGTTAATGCGCCGTAATAAGTCAACGAATTGTACTGAATGATTTGAATCACGGTAACTGCAATCTGGTTTGAGCTACTGCTGATTCCCATGCTGCAAATTTTCATGCTTTCTTTGATGTCCAATAAAAACGACTCTTTTTCAAAATGGATTGTTTGGAAACGCCATAGATAACGGAGTGCGAGTATGAAAGAAAAAATTTGCCCAATAACCGTTGCCCAAGCTCCGCCGGCAATTCCCAAATCGCAAACAAAAATAAAAATGGGGTCAAGAATGGTATTGATAATAGCTCCCACAACCATGCAGACCATTGAATACTTTGGTTTTCCATCTGCTCGAATCAAATTGCTCATACCATTCGTTACAATGAGAAACGGCATTCCAATCAATGTTATGCTGGCATACTGCTTTGCATATGGAAATACATCTGTCGTTGCCCCAAATGCCTTTAGGAGCAAAGACAGAAAAGTTTCTCCAACCAGCAAATAAATAATTCCGAAAATTCCCATCAGAACAATACCATTTCCCGCTGCTTTGGCGGCAGCTTTCGGCTCTTTGCGTCCAAGACAGAGGGAAACACGGGAAGCACTGCCAATTCCGACCAGTAGTGCAATGGCAAGGCAGATGGTAGAAAGTGGGTAGGCAACATTGGTTGCTGCATTTCCCAAATAACCGACCCCTTGACCAATAAAAATCTGATCCACAATATTGTAGATTGAGCCGACAAGAGACGCCACAATACTGGGAACAGCAAAATTTTTCAACAGCTTTGAAATTTTTTCATAGCCCAGAGGATTTTCAGTCATTGAACTCCTCCCCCTTTCTCTCTATATGGAGTTCCGATGTGATATTTCTGCCCGCCTGTATTAAGAAATCCATAAAAAGGTTCTGCTCGGATTCGCTCATACCCTGCAATAAAAGAGCTTCTGTCTTTTCGCATATCATTTGTATCTCGTCAATAATAGACAATGCTCTTTCTGTAGGATACAATTTACATGTTCGCTTATCCTTATCATTGGGAGAACGTGTAATCATTCCCTGCTTTTCCAATGTCGCAACCGTCCGTACAATATTGCTTGGATGAACATAGAACATATTCAACAAAGAATCTTGTAGAATACCGGGCGAACGACAGATTTTGATTAAGAACATATATTGACTGTTGTTGATTCCATAGGGGGCAAGTTGCTTGTCCAAATAGATTTTGTAAAATCGGTCTGTTACGGAAAGCCATTTTAATAGTTGCATAGATATATACCTCCAATCAGAACGTATTATACATCAATATGCGTGCGCACGCAAGTATTTTTTCTGCCAACAAATATTTCCAAATTAAGGTATTGAATCCTTATCGTGTTTTTGTAGATAGGTATGAGAGGGATTCCGTAGTAGTCGGCATTGTGGGAATGTGTATAACTGGCTGTCTTATGGAGTTATCCATGATTCCATAGCCTGTTATGCACATTTCCACAATGCTTGTCTTTTGGTCTTTGTTTTCTTTGGTTCGGAATAGTGTGGTGCTGGCGGTCTATCTCTTGTTTTCGGTTGCTTGCTTCTTTACCGTACATGAGCATTATTCCAGGGAACTAAATAGTTATAAAGTTGTGTGGTGTTATAAGGATGAGCGTGGTGATTACACCAATTAAGGATTTCTTCATCAACTTCTTCTGAAGTCATAGGGCATATTGTAAAGTAAAGCTCAAGCAGGGAATCGAGTAAGTCATTCGCTGTTTGCGCTGTAGGAAGATCAAAATCTATAGCATCAATATCTATAAGAGGAGTGATACATTTCTCTCCATTTATTTCACAAAAACTATATTCCTTAAAGTATACGCTGTGGTAAACAACGTCGCCAATTCCACCTAAATCCTCATATTGAAAACAATCTCTAAAGTTCATTTACCTTGGTCCCCTTTTCGTGAATTCTTACCAACTATCTTACCAACAGAAATTTAACGCTGGTAAGATTATATGATATTCTATCATTAGAAATAATAGCAAAAAGAGAAATAATAGAAATTGTTTCGGATAGTGTCAAATGATATATGAAAAAAACAAAAAGACAAAAAGACGCTTTGCACATTGAAAATTGTAAATATTTTATGATGTGATAGACGGATGCTACCCTTGACAGCGCGAAAAAAGAACTGCTGTAGGTCATTCACCGACGGCGAAGAACTAAAGAACAGTTCATTTTCGTGTCGGGTACAGCAGTTTAGCAGTTCTTTTTTGTATCATCAAGGGCAGAGCCGCAAAGCGGTGGCTGGTTTGTTTACCTCTGGCTCAGAATCTAAGAACAGTTTTGTTGTAAACACAGTATTGTCTGTTGTCCCATAGCTATGAGGTATTGCCATTTGACGGGCATATTGCCAACCATAGCTAAGCCGGGCTCTTGTATAGGTGGTTTATATTTAAATTCTTTGTGTGGTCGAAGAAAGTTGTAATAAGTAACCCACAAAGCAAGGTCATAGTTGGCACCGTCGATGTTATCAAAACCATTAGTCGGTCTGTATGATTGTTTGTAAGTACGATTCAATCTTTCAATCGTCTGCTTAAATGGTCTGTATTTTTTGGAAACAGCATCGTCGTTGGTAAGCCCAATTACCTGAGTTATATCAAACTTCATTCTGCCCTCGGATTCTATGTAGAACTGTTGTGCAGCGAGAGGATAGGTACTATAACCATCAGCAATGAATTTAAAGTTTTTAGGGATTTCTTTAAGGTGATTAAAAGCCATACGCATGGAAAGTATGCATGGACCAACACCGCGGTTGTCAGATATCTGATAGCCAATGACGGCTCTTTTGGCGACATCCATGATAAACCAGATATAACCTTTAGCACCACGGATTTTGATGTGTTTTTCATCAGCTGTAAAAGTTTTGCCGACACCATAATCATAGTTGTCAGTAAAGGGTTTGATACAGACAGCGGCAGTCTTACAATAGTTAGCAACCTGCTGATGGGATATCTGGGGAAAAGGTCATTCCATTTCCAGTCCTGTTCGTATGAGATGATACGTGGAAGTTCATCAATCTTAAATTTCTGGTATGCAGGAGATTTTGAATCATCATAAGCCCGCTGTTTAAGTGGGATATATTTACAGATAAATAAAACTAACCAGCAGTTTTGTTTATAAAGGTATTGAATTAATTGAATCAGATATAATATAATGTCCATAAGTGATTACCTTTCTTAATACGGATGATTGTGTTGTGGTGATTCAATTATACAGGTTATTAAGGGGGGAGTCACTTTTTTTATGCAAAAATATGTGAAAATCCTTGAAATATAAAGAAAAAATAGAAAAGTGGAGTGTCAGAGTTGACACTACCTTATTATCCAAGGAGGACTGAGAGATGTCAGTACGTTACAATGATGACTTCAAAAGAGAAGTTGTAAGAGCCTATATGACTGGCAATAAATCAACAGTAGAATTATCTGCTGAATATAATGTTGCAAAAAGTACCATTTCAGAATGGGCTAAAAAATATGGTGAAGAATGCCAATACAAAAATACCACTTAAAAAACAAACGAAAGTGATTCAGCAAGCGAAATTAGAAGATTAAACCAGCTACTTAAAGATAAAGATAAAGAGATTGAATTCTTAAAAAAAGCAACGGCATTCTTCGAAAAGGAAATCGATTAGTGGTATATCGTTTCATTGACAACAATAAAGATTATTTTGGTTTAAGGTGGCTTTGCCGTAAATTTGGCATTAGTCCCAATGGTTATTATAATTATCTTAAAAATACTAAGGGTGAATATCATGAGCAGCGTGAGGTCATCTATGAAAGGATTAAGTACATTTACTACAACAATAATAGAACTGTAGGACACAGAGCTATGCGTGTATTTTTGGCACGATATGGTATTCATATAAGTAAAACTACAGTGCACAAATATATGAATAAAACTCTTAATTTAGCTGTTATCATAATGCGTAAAAAGCCTGGATACACTGCTGGTAAAAAACATAAGATATTTAATAATCTATTATGTCAAAATTTTACTGTTGATCATAAAAACAAGGTATGGTGTACTCATTTTACCTATATGCGCCAACCTAATGGACGATTCAGATATAACTGCACCATTATTGATTTGTTTGATAGATCAGCTATTGCATTCGGATCAAGGACAGCAATTTTCGTCCTGGGAGTTTGTTTTGTTCTGTAAGGAGCAAGGTATCACTCAGAGTATGAGCAAAGCTGGGTATCCTTATGATAATACACCAATGGAAAGATTCTTTAATACATTTAAAAGTTGTTTCTATTATAGATTTACTTTTGAGAGTGTAGAAATGCTTTATAAAATGACAAAGGAATATATCAACTGGTAAAATTATGTAAGACCCCATTCTTACAATAACTATTTAACACCAATGGAAGCTCGATTTGCATAGGTATTTACCGAACAAAGTGTTACAAAAAAACTTGACCACTACAATGGCGGTATCAGTCTGTTCCTGATCTACAAGGAAATCGGATGGCAATGGTTCTGGCGTATGGTGCGGTAGGCATGTCAAGTAAATCAAAAGAACAGGCCTATGAATATCTGATGCTGCTGTTGAATGACAAGGCGGAACAGGAAAAAGGGGCGGAGTTCACACCGCTTCAGGGGATGCTGCACACAAGTGGAGTTCCGGTACAGGAACGTGCTTGGAAGTCGGCATTGGAGCAGTCGGGAGTTTATGACGCCGCTTCTCAGGAGCGGATCATGCAGAGCTTTACAGAGCTGGATGGCGCATACTTTGCGTCAGAAGAAGACAGGAATCTGAATCGAAAAGTAGGGCAGATGATTCAGCAGGCAATGCAGATGGACAAAAACGAGATTCAGGAAGCATGCGCCAGGGAAGCGGCGCAGGCAGCAAAGGCATATGAGGTTATGGTAAAAGAGTAAGGAGAAACGGCGCGACGTTGATTGCGCCGTTTCTCCTTTTTTGGTTTAACAACCAATAAAACCACCTGCTATGCAGGTGTGTTACCAAACAGCTTTAGCTTCAAGTAAAAAAACCTCCATGTTATAATGATTATAAGGT
>OGKZ01001326.1_pt1 | contig 17689 bp, 19 predicted proteins | sample 1572571 | NCBI WGS metagenome assembly OGKZ01 (sample SAMEA2581906, study PRJEB24529) | metagenome | biome: Human gut stool | place: China | collected 2011 | reverse complement strand
AGAGGCATGGCTTCCCAGCTTTCCTGCTGCTCCTTTGCTATTTCAGCCACGTTTCTGCCACAGATTACAAGCACATACTCGCCTCTTGGCTCCTGTGTCCTTGAACGCTCCAAAAGCTCCGAAAATGTAGTCTGCACCTTTTCCTCGTGCTTTTTCGTAAGCTCCCTGCACACGGTGAGTTCTCTGTCTCCGAGCGCATTGTAAAGCTCTGTGACCGTCTTTATAAGATGATGAGGCGCCTCGTAGATGATGATTGTCCGAGTCTCGTTTTTAAGCTCCTCAATGACGCGCACGCGTTCCTTTTTATCCCTCGGCAAAAATGCCTCAAACGCAAACCTCCTGGTCGGCCTGCCCGACATGGTGAGCGCTGTAATGCACGCTGCTGCCCCGGGAAGCGAGGTGACAGGCACGCCCTCCTCGTAGCAGATGCGCACAATATCCTCACCCGGATCAGAAATGCCGGGTGTTCCGGCATCAGTGATGAGGGCTATATTTTTGCCCTCCTTAAGCTTTGCCACAAGCTGGTAGGCTTTATCTATCTTGTTAAACTCATGATAGCTCGTCATGGGTGTCTTTATCTCAAAATGATTGAGCAGCTTTATGGAGTTTCTCGTATCCTCCGCTGCGATGAGGTCTACCTCCTTAAGTGTGCGCAGCACACGGAATGTGATGTCCTCCAGATTTCCTATCGGAGTTGCGCACAGATACAGTGTTCCTGTCATATGATTCTCCTGTTATTTTCCGTTATTCCGGGGCTTATCGCCGTATATCTCATATATCTCATCCGTGTATACATTAGGCTCCTTGTATACAACCAGCGGTTTTTCGATGGTAATACGGCTTTTGCCGCCCTTTAACCCCTCTATAAGCACCATGTTTGGCTCCCTGTCCGCGTAGGGATGCACAAGGCGCATGCGCTTTGGCTCGATATGATATTTCATCATCGTGTTAAAGATCTCTGCCAGCCTGAATGGTCTGTGAACCATGTAAAAACGCCCGTTGAATTTGAGCATTTTTGCACTCTCTCTGACTATGTCATCCAGTGTACACCTGACCTCGTGGCGTGCTATAGTCATGGCATCGTCTGCATTTTTGATGCCGTGCTGACCTATCATATACGGTGGATTTACCGTCACCACCTCCACGGACTCTCGACCGAAAATCTCCGATGCATTGCACACATCGCCCTCTTCTATGGTCACTTTGTCCTCAAGATGGTTATATTTCACACTTCTTCTCGCCAGGTCTGCACACTGAGGCTGAAGCTCAAGCCCGCTGTAATGCTCTCCGTTATTCTTTGCCTCAAGAAGTATCGGAATCACACCATTTCCTGTGCACAAATCCACAGCACGCTCACCGCGCTTTACCTTTGCATAGTCCGATAAAAGCACGGCATCTATGCCGAAGCAGAACAGCTTTGGGTCCTGTATGAGCCTGTAGCCCTTGCGGCACAAATCGTCCAGGCGCTCATTACTGTGTATCAGTGCTTCCATTGTCTTTGTCCCTGTTGTAATCTTTACTGTACTCTTTGTTATAGTTTTTATTTTTGTAATCCTTGTTGCGGTTGTATTTCTGCTTGTTCGGTCTGTTTTTGCCGCCCTTGTACGGCTTTTTGCAGCCGTCCTTATTTTCTCTGCCGGTATTTGCAGCATCTACTTCATTTGCTTCACTTGCAGAAACTTCCGCTGCCTCTATGTCCGCCCTGTACGGACGTCTTTCTCTGTTGTCACGCTTATCACGGCGCTCGCGATATTCATTTTTGTTGTCACGGTGTCCACGGTTTCTCTGCGGTTTCTCCTGTGACTTGTCCTCCATCGTCTCGTCACCGCTATCCTCGAGATCCTTGAGCTCGCGAAGCTCCTCCTCGGTGAGCTTTACATCCTTTTTCTGGCGCGGCTTTAAGCGCAGATCATCTACAGTATACTCACGAAGCTCCTTCTCCTCGCCGTTGTCAATAACAACACGAACGAGCTGCCTGAGCACGCTGACTGACTTGACCTCTCCGATGATTCCCTCAGGTGTCTTGACCTTTTCTCCTATCGACGGCATTCTGCTGTTCAGATACTCATATGTATCCTGCTCATACTTGAGGCAGCACATAAGTCTTCCGCACACACCGGATATCTTGGTTGGATTGAGCGAGAGATTCTGCTCCTTTGCCATCTTGATGGAAACCGGCACAAAATCTGCCATATAAGAATGACAGCATAGCGGCCTGCCACATATTCCAATGCCTCCCATCATCTTGGTCTCATCCCTGACACCGATCTGACGAAGCTCTATTCTGGTGCGGAATACCGCTGCCAGATCCTTTACGAGCTCCCTGAAATCAATTCTGCCGTCCGCTGTAAAGTAAAACAGCAGCTTGTTTCCGTCAAAGGTATACTCTGCATCCACCAGCTTCATCTCAAGTCCGTGCTTGATGATTTTCTCCTTGCAGATGGCAAATGCCTCTTTTTCCTTTTCCTTATTTCTCTCAACCGTTTTCTCATCCTCGTCGGTTGCCACTCTGATGACAGGCTTAAGCGGTGAAACCACCTTATCATCATCCACCTCCTTCGGCGGAATGAGGACAGTTCCCATCTCTATGCCTCTTGCTGTCTCCACGATAACATGCATTGCCATGTCGAGGTCGAAATCAGCCGGGTCAAAGTAATATATTTTGCCTGCTGTCCTGAATCTGATACCAACTATTTTTGTCATGTGATTAGTTCTCCTTTATGGTCATAAGCAGCAGCTCAATTACCAGGTCAAAATTAACGTTTGCGTTAATTCTTATCTTTGCCTTCTCAAGCGCCTCAAGTATTGCCTCGATTCCCTGATAGGAATGCTTTGCTGCCTGTTTCTTTATATCATAGACCTCATCCTTGAATATGAGTCCGTTAACGTCGTTTGTCGCCTTCATATACAGCACATCTCTGTACCATACCATAATCAGGTCAAAATAATCCTGCACCTTAAGCTTGTACTCAGCTATCTGCTTTACTGCTGCGCCCAGCTCGTAGAGATCTATGTCATCGAGGCGCTTTATAAGCGACAGTGCTGACTCCTTTAGCTCGTTGAACTCGTCTGATGAGGCGAGCTTAACAGCCTTTCCAACGATGCCCTGTGCAAATGCAGCACTGATATCTGCCTGATAATCCGGAATATGCTTTTCGTTCATCAGGTATGCCTTTATCACCTCGTCCTTTACCGACTTCATATTGAGTGTGATGCAGCGCGACCTGATGGTCTGCAGAAAGCTGTCTGCATTGGTGGTAAGAAGCATGATGACCGCATATACCGGTGGCTCCTCAATGGTCTTTAAAAGCGCGTTCTGCGCCTGCTGGTTCATTTTTTCAGCCTCATCCACTATGTAAATCTTGTATTTACTGCTGTACGGCTTTATCACTATATCATTGTTTAGCTGTGTTCTGATATCGTCAACCGATATGTTGTTTGGCTTTTCATGACTGACATATATGATATCAGGATGATTGTGGTCATCTGCCTGATGGCACGATTTGCACTCTCCACAACCGTCTGTGCCCTCTTTCTCACACTGCAGTGCCCTGGCAAATGCCTCGGCTATCATCATTTTGCCGGACAACTGTGGTCCGTTTATTATATATGCATGTGAGACCTTTCCCATTGATATGGCATTTTGCAGATGCTCTATTATCTGCTCATTTCCTACTATATCCTTAAATCCTGCCATAGCTGCTGCCTCCGTTTTATTCTGCCTGCGTCTGTTATAGCTTTTAATCTCCTACGTGAGTATATCAAGCAACAGTCCACGAATCTCTCCGATTCTTGCAAGTATGGACAGATGATCCTTCTCATCCTCCACCAGCTCTGATGCCAGCTCGTCCAGATTGCTGTCTATCAGTCTTATTATACCATAAACTCTGTGCCTTCCTCTCCTATCGAGGAAATTTTCTCTGGAAAATTTATGGGATCTGTAGACCACCTCATTTAAAAAATCCTTTATGAGCCCGCGATATCGCTTCATATCCCTGATGTCCATATGCTCGGCTATTCTGTTGCCCTGTGCTGTGATATCCTGCATCAGCGCATCTACCTTTGCCTGGAGATCAGCGTCTGTTATGGCGCTGGCCAGTGTGAATTTGAACGAGCCGTCACCGGCCTGTGTTTTTTGTGCATCAGGAACCTGTGTCACCTGATTTACTTCATTTACTCTGACTGCCATGAGGCTGCCTCCTTATTCGTTTCCGGTTACATTTATGTGCAGGCCGTAACCATTTTCCTGCTCTTCAATTAGGAACTCTGTCGTATGTATGCTGAAATCTCGGCAAGCACAGTGTCCATATCATCATTTATGAAGCGACGTGTAATCCCCGCCTCATGCAGCTTCTCCTCAGAGAAATCTGATGCATCTGCCAGAAAACGGCGGCACATCTCCTCATATTTAGGCACCTGCTGCCCCTTTTCCCGGTGAATGGCACGTATCAGACGGTCGCCGTCCTCCACCTCCACATAGATTGGCAGTACCTTGTCACTGCCAAAATAATCGCGTATCTTTGTGTAAGACTCCAGTGTTCCGACTGTCAGATAGCTTTTGCAGCGAAGGTCTATATCATCATCGTTTACTGTGAAATATTTCCACACGCCGTACACTGTATTGTACTCACGAAGCTCTATGATGCTCCCCTGTTCACTAAGCCTTTTTACATCCTCTTCATTGCAGAAATGATAATCCTTATCCTGTGTCTCTCCGTCCCTTATCGGGCGAGTGGTATACGGGATAATCCTGCTAAGCATTAGGGAATCATCCTGCAGTATTTTATTGTATATAGTGTCCTTGCCTGATGCGCTTTTTCCCATCACGCAGAAAATCTTACCCATCTGTAAACCTCTTATATTTTAATTAGTATAAATATGATCGTTTGCTATGTCAAACTGTTGCTTACAGCACTGCAACAAACTTCCACATATTGGCATCCGGATCAAAATCCAGGCCATCCACTTCAAGACCTGAATTTACAGCCTTTATTACATCATCTATGAGCTTGTCGTTCATTATCTCTCCCGGCACCACAAGCGGTATCCCCGGCGGATATATATTTATAAAGGCACCGCTCACCTTCCCGCTTGCCTTAAAGGCATAGACCGCCTGATGATCTGCATCATATGCATCATACATTTCCATTACGGCAGGCAGCTTTTGGTATATAGCTGTGTCCATTTTGACAGGAAAGTAAAATTGATGTACCACACCCTCCTGCTTTAATATATCATAAAACTCTTCAAAATCAGACTTATATTTTTCGAGCTGGCTGTCTATTTCAATCAAAGCATCCGCAAGCCTGTCAAAGCCCTCATCCGTATCCATGACAGATGCCAGCGCCAGTACATAATTGCCCGCCGCCATCTCAAGCTGCAGCTCATATTTTTTGAGCAGAAGCTCAAGCAGCGTATGTCCATTCATAGCCTCTTTCGTAAATATAATAATCTTTGACTCGTCAAAATCATATGCCTCGTCAGCAGAAAAATCACTTTTTCTGACCACGTTCAGATGCGAAAGTCCTCTGACCTTCTGATAAAATCTGTCAAGTCTGCTCCTAAGCTGTGCAAATGCTGTCTCTTTGTTATCGCGCACATAGTATATGCAGCGCTCTATGCCTGTCATAAGCACATATGACGGTGAGCTTGTCTCGTAAATGCCGAGAAACTTCTCCACTGCTCCTTCACGCATCCCACCCAGCAGTAAAAGCGCCGTCTGTGTAAATGCCGGAAGCGTCTTGTGCAGGCTCACTATGACCGCATCGGCCCCGAGCGCTATTGCATTTTGAGGGAAGCCGCCTCCAAAGCCAAAGTGCGCGCCATGTGCCTCGTCAACTATGAGTAAAGCTCCATGTGCATGTACCACAGAGGCGATTGCCGCCACATCGGAAACCACGCCATCGTATGTAGGCGAGGTTATCACGACCGCCCTTATGTCCGGATTTTCATCGAATGCCGCCCTTATCTGTGCCTCGGTTATCTGCCCCTGCAGCCCTGTCCGTGTAATTTCAGGGTATGTAAACACCGGGTGAAGCTGCCTTAAGTAAAGCGCATGATACACCGCCTTGTGACAGTTCCTTGCTACAAGCACCTTGTCTCCCCTTTTGGTGGCCGCAGATATTGCTGCCAGTATACCGCAGGTGCTTCCGTTTATGAGAAAATATGCACGCTTTGCACCGTAAAGTGCCGCTGCCTCAGCCTGCGCCTCCTTTATAATGCCCTCAGCGTGGTGCAGATTGTCAAAATTGTCTATCTCTGTGATATCAATAGCATACGGGTCCAGCCCTGCACCTATATCACTGCCACGGCGCTTATGCCCCGGCATGTGAAACGGATAAATATTTGATTGTGAATTATTTATCAGTTCTTTTTCCATTTAAGTACCTATATATCCTTTTTAGCCCAGAAATCTTCCAAGCTCCGGCATCCAGTCATCATAAAATATTTCATCATTGCAAAACGCGCTCCAGACCGGTGTGAGGAAATCAAGTATCAAATCAAGCGTCTCCTCCCAGCCTGCATTCGCATATGCCCTCTGCTGTCGTGTCAGCCTCTTACAATACCGCTCCCAGCGCCTTCTCATATAAGCATAGCTGCGATAGCCATACACCTGCTCAAGCCGGTGCATGCTCACTGTCTTCGGCTTATTTTTCGCTCTAACCTTAAAAATATCAATTATCTGCCTTCCGCTGACCGAATATCTCTTAAGTATCTCATATGCATCACCATATGGTTTCATATCGCTAACCAGTTCAAGCTTATCCATTATCTCAAACAGCTGTTCTCCGAGCCTGGATTCAGGCGAAAAAATACAAACATCTGCGTCTCCATAAAAGCTGTTCATAAAAACAATATTTTTAGTCATGGGAACTCCTGCATCCGCTTCATTAAGGCGCTCAAGCCTCACTGCAAACGGTACTTCCCCGCCATCACACATAGCGCTTAGATTCCACGTATGTATCAGCGGCTGCATATCACTGCCGCCTGGTTCATTAGCTGATACCTTTGCCGTCTGCTTAGATAATTCTGCATTAGTCCATACCACATCACTGTGACTGTTAAGCCCTGCATTGCCTATAATGATATTGCGCAGTACATCAAACGGCGTACCATTATCCTCTGCCCTGCCACCGGGGCTGCCATATACATAATAAAACGCCAGCTTTTCTCCTGTTGCAAAATACGGCTTTTGAAGCCACAGCCCTTTTCCCAGACCGGCATTATTTATGCGCCAGAGAAAATCCTGCTTCACGTACTGCCATAACACATCGCTGTACGATAATTTTTTCTCATCGCTTATATGTCTTAAATCTACCCTCACTACAACCATACTCCTATGAAGCTTTGCACCTTCTTTACCACGCGCCTCGCCCTTGCGTAATCCATGAGCACGGAAATATCCTTGTCCGTATCCGCTATGTACGACTGTACAGCTGCCTTGAAATCATTGCGGTCCAGTCTCGACTCATACTTCAGGCAGTCGCATATCACACGTTCTTTATCATAGATTCCAAAGGTATTGCCTCCAAGCTCAATGGTTGTGGCTCCAAGCATAAGTGCTGTGGGCTCCGTATAAAACGGAATGATTCTGGGATAGTCCATCTTAAAACGCGATTTTGATGTGTTTTTGTCCACGGCAAGCGTCCATCCGTATGGCTTCTCCTTTATATAGCCATAGGCGTAAAGTGCACTTTCCATGCAAAGCATTGCATCCGGAAAGAGTGCCGCGACAAGTGCATCCTCAGAAAAATCATCCACGCGGTCGGTGTAATAGCCGTTTCTGATGCGGACAAGCTTCCCCTCCCTGACAAGCGTGTCAATCCGCCTGTAGTCTATACCAAGCCTTGTAAGCTCTTCTTTTTTCACTATTCCGTTATGCTTTTCCATGGCATCAGCTATGATAGTCTTTACCTGTTGTATGTTCATTACCGCTTCTCCATCCCTCGTGTCACATTTATTACTTTTCAGCCTTTTAATCATTCTATATTTTCATGCCATGCTTATCTGCCAAAAGCCTCTCAGCATCACGTAATCCAAGCTGATACAGGCTCTCAAGCTTATTAGGATCCTTTTCTACCTTGCTTATTTTAATGTGCTCCGACGGCCTTAACACCTCGGCAATGCCCTGCTTTTCAAGCTCCTTAAGATGCTCAAGCTGATAATTGTACATGATATGCCTGTTTGAAAATGCCTCATAAAACCTCGGAAAACGCTTTTTGTATACCGATGTAAATAACCTTGGCATAGGTTTTTTTATATAGTCTGCCGGCTTTGTCAGCACGACAACCACTCTGTCATAGCCCATATCGAGCATATGCTCATATGGAATACTGTCCGTCACCGCGCCATCCAGATACCACTCATTCCCCAGCTTCACAGGCTTTGACACTACAGGCATGGAGCCCGATGCCCTGAGCACATCCATCTGGTCAAAAACACTCTTTATCTGCACATATTCAGGCTTACCCGTCCTGATATTCGTCACAACCGCATAAAATGGGATATCCGACTTCTTGTATTCCTCATCATCAAACGGGTCAAGCTCCCTTGGTACGATATCATAGGCATATTTCGTGCTCACTATGTTTTTCTCCCTAAGAAGCGGCCTGATACCCATATAATTTTTGTCACTGTTAAACCTCTTATTGTATCGTATAACCCTGCCGCGCTGCTTTGACAGCAGATTCACTCCAAAAAGTGCTCCCGCCGAAACACCGATAACAGCATCAAAGCTAATATCATGGTCCATAAAACAGTCGAGTACTCCGGCTGTATACATACCTCTCATTGCTCCACCCTCAAGCACGAGGGCGCATCTTTCATCACTCATTTCTGCCTCCATCTATAATGTCATAATAAAAATGTATTAATATTTATGTCGGCCGCTGAACTTCAGATTGTCTCTCCTTCTGCGCCGTTTTCTCTCAAGCTTGTGCTCACTGAAGCGCTCGCGCTGCTTCTTCTTAATGCTCCATTTGTGTTTCAACACATATATATTGTCTGATACTCTTCTAAACATGAAAATGCTCAGAATAATCACTGCGATAAGTACGAGCACCCAGAGAAAATATACCGGCTTAATCCTTATTATATCACTTTCCACGTTCTGTCTGCTGTTCTCATCAAAGTACGACAGATCGACCTTTGCTCCTGATTTCAGCAGATCCACACAGCCTACCACATGATCACCATACTTGTATCTGACCGTAGCAAGAGCATCCTTGTTGTCGGACTTCATGTCAGCAGCTTCCCTTTTAACGCTTGAAAAATCCGCGTTGTTTGGCAAAACAACATAGTTTTCCGACACCTTTGCATACATGCCGTGCTCATTCATCACGCCCAGATCCGGCGCATTGTCAGTAGCTGCGCTGTTTTCATTTTCAGCTATGCTTAGTGCCTTGAAGTTACTGAAATAGTAATTGAGCAGCGTGTTTGTGTCTGCATACTGGTCAGGCGACTGTGCATTCATAATAACCACGCACAGCGTCAGGCCATCCTTCTCCGCATAAGTGACAAGCGTGCTGTTAGCCACTGAAGTGTAGCCGGTCTTGCCGCCGGTACAATCCTGATTTACAAACTGTGAATACGACTTAAATGGATGCAGCATCGCATGATGATTGTAAAGCGGAGTATCCTCGGTATGCTTGTTTGTAGGTGGTATAATATAGGTCTTTGTGCCTGTAATCTTTCGAAACTCGTCATTCCTGTATGCCGCACACGCGATAAGCCCCATATCGTATGCGCTTGTCCAGTGATTTTCATCTGGCAGACCATTTGCATTGTTGAAATGTGTATCTGTACAGCCTAATTCTTTGGCTTCCTTGTTCATCAGATCAATAAATGTGCTGTAATCTCCCCCAAGCTTTTTGCCTGTATGCTCTGCTGCAGCATATGCGCACTCGTTTGCCGACTCAAGCATAACTCCATATAGTGTCTGCTCCATGGTCATCTCCTCGCCCACATCCCTCTTGATGCTCGACGAACCATCACTGCTCTCCTTCACCGCCTCTTTTGAGAATGTAACCTTCTCATTCATCTTGCAGTTGAGTATAGTCAGATATGTGGTGAGGATCTTTGTGATACTTGCAGGATAATGCTTTTCGTGTGAATTTTTCTCATATAGCACCGTACCTGTATTGACCTCCATCACCACGGCGCACGGTGAATTTATCTGCGGTCCCTCCGGCCAGTACGTGTCATCACCATCCGCAAATGCCATAAGCGGTCTCGCACAAAGCGTCGTGACCATAGCAAACACTGCCATTATTAGTATTCCTGATTTTTTTAAATTTATAATTTTATGCTTCATATCTGTTCCTATTAATTCTAAAATTGGGTAGCTGTTCAGTACTATAACCAAAAATGTACTATTTCTAATTATAATGTATGAAAAACATGTTATCAAGGGCATGTGCAACGTATTTTGTCATTTTATTTTGACACCCACACAATTGTAGGGTATTATCTATATGAAATTTTACGTTTTTATAAGGAGATTTACATGAGACTTAGAAATATCCCGGGCGCCGGTGAAGTCATCGACAACAGCCCTTATTGCATAAAGGAGCCTGTTGAATTAAAAGGAAAATGGCATGATTTTTTAGGAAACAATAATCCGATTCATATAGAGGTTGGTATGGGAAAGGGCAGATTTCTGATGGATCTGGCACGGCTTCATCCCGAGATTAACTATATAGGTATCGAACGATATACAAGTGTGCTTCTTCGTGCTGTACAAAAAATGCAGGAGGACGAGCTGCCAAATGTGCACTTTTTGTGCATTGATGCCGCAACTCTTCCGGATATTTTTGACCGTAATGAGGTTGACCGCATTTACCTGAACTTTTCCGATCCATGGCCGAAGGACAGGCACGCAAGAAGGCGCCTCACCTCAAGCGAATTTCTTGCCAGATATGATTTGTTTCTCGCACCTGACGGACGCATAGAGTTCAAGACTGACAACCAGGACCTCTTCACCTTCTCTCTGGAAGAGATTGAAAGCTCTGATAAATGGCACCTCGACGCCAGTACACGCGACCTGCATCATGATGCTGCAATGAATGAGGGCAACATCATGACCGAGTACGAGGAGAAATTCTCTGCTGTCGGAAACCCTATCTGCAAGCTGATTGCTTCAAGATAATGCGACATATCTGTCGTTAATCGCATGATTTATATAGTCAAACATGACCCAGCTTTTATGACATTCTTCAGATTTTTCTGAGGAACTGTCATATTCGTCTCTGGCATCGTTGAAATATCTCTGCGCTTCCTTATCTCTTCCCATCTTGCTATAGCTTGAACCGATATTGCTGTAAACCATAGCCTTAAGATCTCTCGAGCGGATAATTTCTGCCGTGGCAAGGCTCTCCAGATAACATTCAAAGGCTTTTGACTCATCGTTCTCAAGCTCATATACCAATCCCAGGATATTGAGATACTCTGCATATTTTTCCACGTGACCGGTGCTCTTCAAGCGCGCAAGCGCTTTCTTTATGCGTACAACCGCACTGTCATAGTCCTTCTTTACCACGTCATCTACTGCAATTATCATTTCGTTATCCGCTATATTGTCTGTTGAATATTTGTCTACCGCATTCATCATATTTTACTCCGACCAAAGCATATTCCCAAATGTTACTTTTTTCCTATTCAACAGTATAAACTCATTATTTCAAAATTTCAATATTAATTTCACTTTTTATGTGCCTGAGCTGCCAGCCTATCTAAATAATGACATGATACCTTTTGATCCTTTAACTATGATATAATGAGCGTAGCGAATTATATCACGCGCGAATGCGCATAAGTATCAGCCGCAGGCCTATCATATGCGTAAGCATATGATATAATAAAAAAGCACCAACCCTATGGCTCATACGTCCATAAAACCGGTACCTTTGAGTGCGCCTCCAGGGGCTCGAACCCTGCACACCCTGATTAAGAGTCAGGTGCTCTACCAAATGAGCTAGAAGCGCGTTTATTAATTTGTTTGCGTTTTCCTTAACGCGAAATTTATTATATAGTATAGTTTATAGAAATGCAACACTTTTTTTTAATTTTTTTAAATTTTTTTAGATTTTTTGTAAAACAGTTGATTTTACACCGTTTTAAGCTATATTATTTTCTATATACAGAGACTTTTTATTCCAGATTTCCCATCCAAAGTCTCTCAGAAAGGATTTACTGATAATGAAAGTAGAAGAAAGATTATTAAAATATGTGGGCTATCACACCACATCTGATGAAGCAAGTGATAAAATACCAAGCAGTGACAGGGAATTTGCACTCGCAAGAGAGCTTGAGTCAGAGCTTAAGGAGCTTGGCTTATCCAAGGTTGTGCTCACTGACCATTGTTACGTGTATGGTCTGCTGCCTGCCACTGCCGGCATGGAGCACAAAAAAGCGGTCGGATTTATTGCACATATGGATACTGCACCTGATTTTTCCGGGGAAAATGTCAAGCCACAGCTGCTGCATCACTATGACGGAAGCGATGTGCTGCTTAGAGGCAGTGGCGAATACCTGAGAGTAAGCGATTTTCCTGAGCTTAAAACCCTCACCGGACGCACTCTCATTACCACAGATGGCACTACCCTGCTTGGTGCCGATGACAAGGCCGGTGTGGCTGAGATTATGACTGCCTTAGAGCAGATTATCGCAGAGGGTACTCCTCACGGCGATATCTGGGTTGGATTTACCCCCGATGAGGAGGTCGGAAAGGGTGCGGATTTGTTTGATCTGGACTATTTCGAGGCAGATTTTGCCTACACCGTGGATGGTGATTACGAGGGCGAGGTGGCCTATGAAAACTTTAATGCCGCAAGCGCCGAATTTACCATAAAGGGCGTCAACGTTCATCCGGGCGAAGCAAAGGACATTATGGTCAATGCTGCTTTGGTTGGCTGCGAGATTGCCGCAGCGCTGCCTGCAAACGAGACTCCTGCCACAACTGAGGGCAGAGAGGGCTTTTACCATCTGTGTGATATGAGCGGTGATGTAGCTTCAGCCCATCTGTCATATATTGTGCGAGACCATGACAAGGCTCTTTTTGCTAAAAGACTTGATACTCTCCGCTCTCTTGAGATAGAGATGAACAAAAAATATGGTGAGGGCACTGTTTCTTTGACTATCACCCACTCCTACGAGAATATGCTTTCAATCATAATGGACAACATGTACATTATCGACCTGGCTAAGGCTGCTATAGAGGAAAACGGCCTTAAGCCGCTATCACGCCCGGTTCGCGGCGGTACAGACGGTGCACGTTTATCATTCATGGGACTTCCTTGTCCAAACCTCGGTACCGGCGGCTACGGCTTCCACGGCCCGTTTGAGCACATATCAGTGGAGGGTATGGAGACTGCGGTTAATATAATCAAATCAATTGTGAAGCATGTGCTGATGCTAGCTGACGCGTAATTTTGACACATGTTTCAGAAGGGAGACCATATGGTAGTACTTGCAGCACTTATCATTTTTGCGGTTGTTGGTGGAATATTTGTAAATTATCTTCGCAGAAATCAAAATGATATCGGCGGAGGAATGGGAAAAGATTACATGAAAGAGCATTGGGGAATCGATGACGACAAGTAATCAAAATACCGGGCAACACATTTTGTGTCCCGGTATTTTTTATACAACCATCGTAACTATTCAGAACCACTGAGAACAAGAAAAGCTGATGCGTCATCAGAAAAGCCTGACTTTGCTATCGTGAATTTGCAGGCTCCATGTTCACAGAGCGGCCCTTTATCTTTGCATTCTTCATGGCATTGAGCACTTCCTTGCCATACTCAGCCGGCACCTCAACAAATGTATACTTGTCGTACATGTCGATTGCACCGACAAGCCTGCCAGGCATGCCTGACTCGCCTGCAATGGCACCTAAAATATCGCCCGGCTTTATCTTGTCCTTCTTTCCGACGTTGATAAACAGGCGAACCATGCCATCCTCAGCTCCTGTATTGTGGAAATCATAGTCGTCCTTTGATTCAGCTGTGGATATCTCTGAAGCACCCATAGCCTGATATAAAAATGCCGCCGCTATATCCATTGCCGTGTAATCTGACTCATTTATCTGATTCTCTATAATATCAATGACACTTGTGAGATTTTCCTCATCTATAATGGTGGAAATCTGGTCCATAATCTTTTCTGCCCTGATTTTGGCAACATCATCAGATGATGGAATTGGCTGTGCATAGATTTTTGTCTTGCAGTAGCGCTGTATGTCCTTGAGCTTATAAACCTCCTTGCCCTTTACAAAGGAGAATGCCTTTCCACAGCGGCCTGCTCTACCTGTACGGCCGATTCTATGTACATAATACTCGTCATCCTGAGGCAGATCATAATTGAAAACAGCCTCCACATCATCCACATCAATTCCGCGCGCTGCGACATCAGTGGCAATAAGAATATCTGTCTTTCCGTTTCTGAAGTTCTTCATGACACGATCTCTCTGCACCTGCTTCATATCGCCATGAAGTCCTTCTGCACTGTAGCCGCGTCCGCAAAGCTCATATGCCAGCTCGTCGACCATCTTCTTGGTGTTGCAGAATACAAGTGAGAGCTTTGGATTATAGTAATCCAACAGTCTTGTGAGTACATCTATCTTGTCCTTGCGCTTCACATCATAATAATACTGGTCGATATTTGCAACTGTCAGCTCTTTTTTCACAATCTTGATATTGATAGCATCATGCTGATATTTTCTTGTTATTTCCAAAATAGGCTTTGGCATTGTTGCCGAGAAGAGTACTGTCTGATGCTCCTGTGGCAGATATTCGAGCACTGTCTCGATGTCCTCCCTAAAGCCCATGTTGAGCATCTCGTCTGCCTCGTCGAGCACTATTGTCTTTACATGGTCAGGCCTGATTGTCTTTCTCCTGAGATGATCCATAAGACGGCCCGGGGTTCCGATAATAATCTGCACACCGCCCTTAAGTGCCTTAATCTGGCGGCTGATATCCTGTCCTCCGTATACCGGAAGCACCTTCACGCCATGCATATATTTTGCAAGCTTCCTGATTTCATCTGCCACCTGGATGGCAAGCTCCCTTGTAGGAGAGAGGATGATAACCTGTGTCTTGTGACTTGATGCATCAACGCTCTCAAGCACCGGAATACCAAAGGCTGCTGTCTTTCCTGTTCCGGTCTGCGCCTGTCCGATTACATCCCTGCCCGAAAGCACTGCCGGGATTCCCTGAGCCTGTATTGGAGTTGCCTCCTCAAAGCCCATATCCTTGATGCCTCGCAAAATCTTAGGGTTTAGTTCTAATTCGTCAAATCTGATTGTTTCCATATATTTTTTATATTTCCTTTCAAAAAAATAAAGTGTGCATATTTTTATAACATGCACACTTTAACATATTTGTGAGATAATTACAAAATATTATTTCTACATGCTGCTAAATAAAGCGGCTATCTCATCCGGTGTCAGATTACGATTTGTGTTATTCAAATCTACAACCGGAGACTTTGCCGGTTCCGTAATCACTTCCTCTGCCGGTTTTGATTCAGGTTCTGTCGCACCTGCGTTTGCACTTGCAAAAAGTGCTGCTATTTCATCTGCACTCAGCTGGCGGTTCGGATCGCTGTTTGTCGTATCTGCAACAGCTTCTTCTGCAACAGGGCTTGGCTCAACTACCGGCTCCGGTTCAGGTGCCTCTATGACCGGCTCCGGCTCGATTACCGCAACAGGCTCTGGCTCAGCTATCGCGGCTTCCTCTACGACAGGTTCGGGTATCGCCTCCATGGCCGGTGCTGATTGTGGTGCATCGGTCGTTTGCTTAGGCATCTCAACATTTGCTGTAAACTGAATAGGATTTGCTGTGATTGCCTGACTCAGACGGATTTCCATATCCTTTATGCTGTCAGACAGAACCTGCTGCTTTTCCATAATGTCCTTGAGGTTATCATAAATCACATTTTTCTGGTTCTCAATAATGAAATCATTGCTCTCCTTGAGCTTATTCTCAAGATGTTCAAACGTCTCCATAAGCTGTTCATTGGAGTTCATAATCGCATCAGCATTTTCCTTATTCCTGTTGATGACAACCTTTGCAATTCCCTTCTGTGCATTGATGATATCCTCAGTCGGAATCTTTGACTCCTTCTGCAGTATCTCAATCTTTTCCTCTATCTCATCAAAGTACTTCCTAAGCATGAGGTAAGATGCCTTTTCCGACTTAAAAATACTGTCATACTGTTCCTCCCTCCTGTCCTCCTTTAGAGTGAGAAAAATCCGCTTATCACTCCCCACAGGCAAATCATAAAGATAACTGTGATTGCTGCAATGAGCATGTATTCCTTTGGATAATTAATTATCGCATAAAAATCCGCCAAAAGAACCAGCGTGGAAATAAGAATTAGAAATATAACCTGTATTTTTGCCTTTTTTTGCTTTTTATCCTGCATATGCTTCCCCTTCCCGGGCCTGACGCTATCCGCGACAGCCGTACCGCATGATGGCTGTGGATAATACAAGTCCCAGTACATTTATCCTAATGTATCTATTATAGCGTTTATTTGCTGTAATGTCGATTGTTTTTAATGATTTTTCAGACATTTTCCAAGTATCCATGTTTTCCGAATAGCGTACGTATATACTGATGTTAGTATATTTTTTCATTTACTCCCCCGATAATTGTAAACCTTTATTGCAGTTACGGTTGACAATCGACATCTTTTCATGTTAATGTGTTAACCGTATAAAAATTACCATGAAATTTACAAAAAGGAGATTTTATCATGAACCAGACAGAAACTATAGACTACAAGCATGGGAAGACCTATGCCATAACGGTAACAGCTCTCATGACAGCTGTCACATGTATTCTTGCACCATTATCCATCCCGATTGGACCAGTACCGATTTCACTGACAAACCTGGCCATATATATTTCATTATATCTGCTCGGATGGAAACGCGGAACTATAAGCTACCTGATTTACCTGCTTATCGGACTTGTCGGAATCCCTGTATTTTCAGGCTTCACCGGTGGCCCAGCTAAGCTTGCCGGCCCTACAGGCGGATATATCATCGGTTTTATCGCCATGGCAATCATTGCAGGACTTGTAATCGATCATTTCCACCAGCCTTGGCTCCAGCTCATTGGTATGATTGTCGGAACTATCATATGCTATGTGCTCGGTACAGCATGGTTCTGCTTTGAGGCAAAAAGCACAGTCAGCGGTGCACTCTCAATATGTGTATTCCCATTTATCCCGGGCGATCTGATAAAAATGATAATTGCCATGCTTATAGGACCGGCTATTAAAAAAAGACTTCGCTAAACATCAACTCCAAGCTTTCTAAGCTCCTGATACAGGCGCGCTACCGGAAGCCCTACCACATTATTGTAATCACCATGTATTCCCTTAATGTGGATGGCAAAGCGTCCCTGTATCCCGTAGCTTCCTGCTTTATCCATCGGATCCCCGCTTGAAATATAGCGGTCAATTTCCTCTTCCGTCAATGTATACATGTTGACATCCGTCTTCTCATAAAAGCAGTGTTCTCCTGTTCTTCCGGCTTTGTCAATAAAAACAAACGTTACCCCTGTATAGACACTGTGCGTTTTTCCCGAAAGCATCGAAAGCATACGCCTGGCATCTTCTTCGTCCTTCGGCTTTCCAAGAATCTGATTCTCATAAGCCACTACCGTATCCGCTCCGATTACAA
>OGKZ01001308.1_pt1 | contig 17872 bp, 14 predicted proteins | sample 1572571 | NCBI WGS metagenome assembly OGKZ01 (sample SAMEA2581906, study PRJEB24529) | metagenome | biome: Human gut stool | place: China | collected 2011 | reverse complement strand
TTTCAATGGTCGTATTTTTCTTTGTAAATAAGATCATTTTCCCGGAAGGGGAAGCGAAAGCATAAAAAGTAGTATGTGAAAAACAAAATAAGCACATATAAAAAGCATGTTTTACGATTCAAAAGAATTGCAGAGCATGCTTTTTTTGTTGTATTTTAAATAGGAATAGGATTCACATATTGACAAATAAAAAAGAAATGTTTATATTTATAACAGTGTTATATAACACTGTTATAAATGAGTGGAGGAACCAGTGACAAAACCAGTAGAAGGAGTTTCAGAGAAAATCATAGCCTGTGCAAAGGAAGAATTTTTACAAAAAGGTTATTCCGATGCATCCCTGCGGACGATCGCGGCAAAGGCAGGGACGACAACCGGATCGATCTATTCAAGGTTTCAAGATAAAGAAGGATTATTTTCTGCAATCGTAGAACCGGCAGCAGATCATCTGGTGCAGAGATTTCTGCATATACAGGAGACATTTCACGGGCTTGAGGAAGAACAGCAGCCGAAAGAGATGAAGCATTATGTGTCATCCGGCATGGTGGAGATGATCGATTATATTTACGACAATTTTGAAGTGTTTGAGCTTTTGCTGGATGCTTCCTACGGAACAAAGTTTCAGGATTTTGTGGAACGGCTTGTCGAGATCGAGACAGAATATACTTATAAGTATATGGACGTCATTCATTACCGGACGGAAGATGGCGAGGTGATCACCGAGGATTTTATCCATATCATGACGAGGGCATTATTTGAGAGTATGTTTGAGGTGGTACGCCATAAAATGACGAAGGAGAAGGCACTCCGTTATATGGATATGCTGGAAAAATACCATTATGGAGGCTGGAATGCAATTCTGAAATGGGAGTAAGAGATGGGCTGTACATTTCTGGTAACAGGATGACAGCCTTTAAAAAAAATCATTGGTTAGGTAAAACTAATTTCAAGTAGTGCTGTATAACAAGAACTAAAAATGGAAAGGGAGTCTTTGAGATGGAAAGTGATGCGAAGTTAAAAAAACAAAGTTCTTTGGCAAGGCTTTTTGAATATGCCGGGAATTATAAATATCTGACGATCCTGTCGTGGATATTTTCTGTGGTCAGTGCATGGATTGCACTGGTGCCGTTTTATTATATCTGGAAAGTGATAAAAGAAGTTTTAGAGGTGGCGCCTCATTATGAAAATGCAGGAAATATTGCAGATTATGGATGGCATGCAGTAGGATTTGCAATTTTATCGATGGCGCTTTACATTTGCGGGCTGATGTGTTCCCATTTGTCAGCATTTCATGTGCAGGCGGATATCCGTTCACAGCTGATGCACCATATTATGACACTGCCGATGGGATTTATGGACAGTGACGGAAGTGGTAAGTTCCGCAAGATCGTTAACGAGTCAAGTGAGGCAACAGAGACATATCTTGCACACCAGCTGCCAGATCAGGCAGGAGCGATCGCAACGCCGGTGGGACTTTTAGTACTGCTTCTGATGTTTGACTGGAGGATTGGACTGTTGAGTCTGATCCCGGTGGCAGCGGCATTTTTAATTATGGGAAGCATGACCGGGCAGCGGATGAAGGATAAAATGACAGAGTATCAGAATGCGCTCGAAGAAATGTCGAGTGAGGCAGTTGAATATGTCCGTGGCATTCCGGTCGTAAAGACATTTGGTCAGACGGTATTTTCGTTCAAACGATTCCAGTATTCCATCGAAAAGTACGAGAAATGGACGATCGCTTATACAAAAGAACTGAGACTTCCGATGACGTTTTATACCATGATCATCAACGCAGCATTTGCTGTTTTGATCGCAGTTACTTTTTATGTGGTCAGCAGGGGCGGAGAAAATGACACGTTTTTATTAAATCTGCTGTTTTATATTATCATCACACCGATCATTACGGTTACATTAAATAAGATCATGTACGCAAGTGAAAATCAGATGATCGTAGAGGATGCGTTAAAGCGGATCGATGGTATTTTAGAAAAGAAACCACTGGCAGAAGCAGCAGAAAAAGAGGCTCCAAAAGATATGTCGATTACGTTTGACCACGTATCTTTCCGCTATGAGGATGCCGCAAAAAATGCCTTATATAACATCAACCTGGAAATCAGAGAGGGCGAACACGTTGCGTTTGTCGGGCCGTCCGGTGGTGGAAAATCAACGCTTGCAAGCCTGATCGCGCGATTCTTTGACACGACAGAGGGACAGATCAAAATCGGCGGCGTAAATGTAAGGGACATTCCGTCGGAACAGCTTATGAACATGGTATCATTTGTATTCCAGGATAGTAAACTTTTGAAAATGTCCATTTATGACAATGTACGCATGGGCAGGAAAGATGCGACAAGAGAGGAAGTTATGGAAGCCTTGAAAAATGCACAGTGTGAGGATATTATCGGGAAACTTCCGTATGGAATTGACACTGTGATCGGGGCAAAAGGAACCTATGTATCCGGTGGTGAGGCACAGCGGCTTTCGATTGCAAGGGCAATGTTAAAAAATGCGCCGGTTCTGATCTTAGATGAGGCAACTGCATTTGCTGATCCGGATAATGAAGCGAAAATACAGCAGGCATTTTCAAAATTATCTGAAGGAAAAACAGTGATCATGATCGCACACCGTTTATCTTCGGTTGTGGATGCCGACCGGATCTGTGTGTTAAAAGATGGAGAGATCGTTGAGTCAGGAACACATAAAGAACTGACAGAGATGACGGGGCTGTATGCGCATATGTGGAACGAATACAATAAATCTGTTCGTTGGAAAGTGGGGGAATAAAACATGTCATTCAAAGAAAAAATACAACATAAATACGCACTTTCAGATCAGGGTGCAAAGGATATGATAAAAGCATTTATTTCTGTCACGATATCAGATATTGTCCTGATGTTTCCGGTGGGGATGCTTTATTTTCTGGTAAAGGACTATATGGAGGGAACATTAAGTGGAAGAGGCAGTTTTTATATTGCAGGCTGTATCATCTGTCTGGCACTGATCGCAGCTACTACCTATATCCAGTACAATGCAACTTTTTTTGCAACTTATGTGGAGAGCGGTGTGAGACGTATCACTCTTGCGGAAAAATTAAGAAAAATTCCACTTTCTTTTTTCGGGAAAAAAGATCTTTCGGATCTGACTAGTACGATCATGGCAGACTGTGCAACCATGGAGACGGTTTCCTCCCATGTGATTCCGGAGCTGATCGGAGCATGTATTTCCACGGCACTTGTGGCATTAAGTCTCTTTTTCTTTGACTGGAGAATGGCACTTGCAGCACTCTGGGTACTTCCTGTTTCCTTCCTGATCGTTGGATGTTCCGGGAAGGTTCAAAACGGCCTGAGCAGAAAACAGATGAAACTGAAAATGGAATGTGCCGATGGAATCCAGGAAGGACTTGAGACAGTCCGTGATCTTCGCGCCAACAATGCACAGGATGATTATATGAAAGGTCTCGACAAAAAGATCAAAGCCGTTGAGAAACATGCGATTGTGACAGAACTTGGAATGGCGGTATTTGTTGCAAGTGCCCAGATGATCTTAAAACTTGGTATTGCAACAGTTGCCTTAACCGGAGGTATTCTGCTGGCAAAAGGAAGTATTGACGTCCTGACATTTTTCCTGTTTTTACTTGTTGTATCCAGAATTTATGATCCAATGCAGATTTCCCTGCAGAATTTAGCGGCAATGATCAGTGCAAACATACAGAGTGAACGTCTTGATGAGATTTTGTCGCATGAAATTCAGACAGGAACAACAAAGCTTGATCATAAAGGATATGATATTGTATTTTCGCATGTTGGATTTTCTTATGACAGGAAAGAGTCTGTGTTAAAAGATGTGACATTTACGGCGAAACAGGGAGAAGTGACGGCACTGATTGGTCCGTCCGGCGGTGGAAAAACGACGGTATCAAGGCTTGCTGCAAGATTCTGGGATATTGAAAAAGGAAAGATCACAGTCGGGGGCATGGATATTTCAAAAATTGATCCGGAAACTTTGATGTCACTGTATTCTATCGTATTTCAGGATGTTACGCTTTTTAATAATACGATCATGGAAAATATCCGTATCGGCAGACAGGATGCAACGGATGAGGAAGTCATTGCGGCTGCAAAATTAGCGCACTGTGATGAGTTTGCCCGGCAACTGCCTGATGGCTGGCAGACTATGATCGGTGAAAACGGATCAGAACTCTCCGGTGGAGAACGTCAGAGGATCTCGATTGCAAGAGCATTTTTAAAGGATGCGCCAATTATATTATTAGACGAGGCCACAGCATCACTGGATGTCGATAATGAAACACTGATCCAGGAGGCGTTATCGAAACTGATCCAGAACAAGACAGTTCTGATCATTGCACACCGGATGCGTACAGTCGCAAATGCAGATAAGATCGTTGTATTAAAAGACGGGGTGGTTGCAGAGGAAGGCGCACCGGAAGAACTGTCCGCGAAAGAAGGAATCTATCATCATATGATAGAGACACAGGTGCAGGCGGCAGGCTGGGTACTGTAAACAGACAGAACAAAAGAAACGGAGGTATCAGCTGATCATATGGGGATGGCATGATAAACCCGTGTATGAAAATGATAAAAAAATACCGTATCTGTGATTTTTCACGGATGCGGTATTTTTTGTATGACTTATTTTTTCTTTTTCTTGCTTTTCTCTTTTTCAAGTTCAGTTTTTTCTTTTTCGAGCTCCTTATTTGCACGGACAGCTTTTTCTTTTAATTTGGTTCTCCAGCTCTTTTTACCTTCCGGTTTCTCAAGAGGTCCGCGTACACCGGTAACCTTTGTGATATAAATACCACTTACGGTAGCTTTTACTTCTTTCTTGATCGGTATGTAATCAAACACGGATTCATCTGCGATCAAAGACATAACTTTCGGTCCAACCTTTGCTTTTACGATCGGAAGTTTGGTACGGCGCATCATCTTTGGTGTCTGGTCGATCACAACCTGTGGAAGACCAGATTCGGTAATACGCATTCGCTTCTTATCTATGATCAGCATGGATACGGTCTGTGCGGCGGCTGCAAGCTGTTCATCCTGTTCGGCTTTCTTTTTCTGTGCTTTCTTCCCGAGAAAATAAAGGACAACAAGTCCGATGATTAAGACGGCTAAGATAACCAGTAATACGATAGTAACTGGGCTCATAAATAATCCTCCATATATTTACTTTTTAGAACAAAATTCAAAAAATATTGTAGCATTGATTTTTGGAAAAAGCAAGGTGTTCAGGATTATCTTGCCAGAATATCAATGATCTCCGCAATATACATTGTGTGCATGTCATGATCTGTGTACCATTTTTTTGCGATTTCCGGCATCAGGAAAGAATCTTCCGTCAATCTTGTCGCAGACATTTTCTCACATAACAGGACCATATTTCCCTCGTCGATGAATGGAATACTGTGACGGGAAGTAAGTGTTAATCCGGCAGCAGAGATTTTGTCTTCTTCATCACGGCCGGAGTGGCTTCCACAGTAATTTAATGCGTCACGGTATTTTTCAGACAGGAAACTTAAGGAAAAAAATTCGTTTTTATCGATTAGTTCCTTGGTGTATCTGGAATCACGGACAAATACGAAAGCGACGTTTTTACCCCATAAGACACCGACACCGCCCCAGCTTATGGTCATGGTGTTTGCTTTATCCTTAGAACCTGCGGTGAGCAGAGCCCATTCTTTGCCAATCTTTGTAAATGGATCGAATTCTATCATATCTGCTGTTATAGACTGAAATGTATGCATAGCGTAATCTCCTTTATCAGTGCACAAAATATTTATATGTTGGTTTTATTATAAAATTCCCTGATTTAATTGACAAGGGAAAAATAGGGCTGTTCAAAAATTGACTTTTTATAAGTGTTGTACTATGATGGTTGCGAAAATTACACAGGAAAAAGGAGCAGAGGATTTATGAAAATCACAACGAAACAAATTACAACAACAGCAGTCTTACTGGCAATCTGTATCGTGAGCCAGTTCTTTAAAAACACAAGCGTCTATATCACGGGACCGATCATTAATGCATGTCTTATCATTGCCGCATTAGGTGCAGGAATGGCATGCGGGATCATTCTCTCAGTGATCACACCGGTTACTTCATTTCTGATCACGGGAAGTCCTGTCATGTCAGCAATTCCGGCGATCATCCCATGTGTTATGATCGGAAATATGATTCTCGTGGTTGCCGTCAGTCTGCTTGCAAAGAACATCAAGGGCAATGCAGGACTGATCGCAGGTATGGCAGCAGGCAGTATCGCAAAAGCATTATTTATGGGAATCGTGATCGCATTGATCTTAATCCCTTCCTTGCTCCCGGAAGCAATGGTACCTAAAATGGCAGTATTCCAGACAACATTTTCCGTGACGCAGCTTATCACAGCAGCAATCGGAAGCGTATTCGCATTTATCATCTGGATTCCTTTAAAAAAAGTAATCGCAGGGCAGAACTGAGTGTGAGCCATCATTTATCAGGTGCCTTATTTTGATCACAAATAGTATAACGCATGCTTATGAATGATAAACAATATTATGAATTTAAGTGATAGCGAATATAAGCCTTTGGAATAATCTTGACACTCAAAAAAGAAAGTATCATAATGGGGGTCAGAAAAAACGATATAGAGAGTCGGAGGCAAATGTTATGGATATCAGATTTGAAAAAAGAGAACATTTAAAGGAGAAACCGGATCAGAAACATCTTGGATTCGGAAAATATATGACAGACTATATGTTTGTTATGGACTGGACAAAAGAAGATGGATGGAAAGATGCAAGAATCGTTCCGGAAGGACCGATCACAATGGATCCTGCATGTGTAACGTTACACTATGCACAGGAAACATTTGAGGGCATGAAAGCATACCGTACCGCAGAGGGTAAGATCCAGTTATTCCGTCCGGAGATGAACGCAAAGAGAATGATCAATTCCAATGCAAGACTCTGCATGCCGGAGTTCCCGGTTGATATGTTTGTGGAAGCAGTAAAAGCGCTGGTAAAAGTTGAAGAGGACTGGGTTCCGTCAGAACCTGAGACATCTCTTTACATCCGTCCATTTATGTTTGCAACAGAAGCTGCACTTGGCGTACATATGGCGTCTGCTTATAAGTTTATGATTATCTGCTGTCCGGTTGGCGCATATTATGCAGAGGGAATCAACCCGGTTAAGATCTTAGTCGAGGACGAGCTGGTCCGTGCCGTAAAAGGTGGTACCGGATTTACAAAATGCGGTGGTAACTACGCAGGTTCCATTTTAGGACAGGTCAAAGCAGAGAAAATGGGATATTCCCAGGTACTCTGGTTAGACGGCGAGCATCGTAAATATGTAGAGGAAGTTGGAACCATGAACATCATGTTCAAGATCGCTGGCGAGATCTACACAGCACCGATTGAGGGAACTGTTCTTCCGGGTGTAACAAGAGATTCCATGATCCATCTGTTAAGAGACTGGGGTTACAAAGTAAACGAGACAAGACTTGCTGTAGATGACCTGATGAAAGCAGGACATGACGGCACACTTGAGGAAGTATTTGGAACAGGTACCGCAGCAGTTATCTCTCCTGTCGGAGAACTCCGCTACAAAGATGATGTTGTAACGGTCAACGATTTCAAGATCGGAGAGCTGACACAGAAATTATATGATACCTTAACCGGAATCCAGTGGGGCAAACTGCCTGATAAATACGGCTGGACAGTAGAGGTAAAATAAACAATATTGTCTGATCACGATTGAAAAAACACCATGGACATGCACAATGACATGTCTGTGGTGTTTTTTGGTTATACTAAAAATAAGTGACAGGTCACATGTCCTGTGTTAATATGGAACAGAAAGAACGGCATGCCGTATGTGGAAATGGCATCGTTCTGAAAATGGAGGACTACATGAGTAAAACATTAGAAGAATTCGAGCAGTATCTCGATAAAATGAAAAAATATGAACATATTAATACACTTTTGTACTGGGACATGAAAACATGTGCACCAAAACTGGGACAGGCAGGACATATTGATGCGCTGACCTATTTTTCAACGGAAAGTTTTGCGATGTCTACTTCGGATGAACTTTATGGAATGTTGGAAAAATTAAAGAAGCCGGAAGAATTTGAACAGTTATCGGATAAGATGAAGTTTATCGTGACACGCATGCAGCGTGATATGGAAAAAGACAGACGGATTCCAAAAGACCGCTATGAAGTGATGGTGCGTGAGCAGGCAGAGTCCGGAAATGCCTGGGAAGAGGCAAAGAATGCATCTGATTTTTCTATTTTTGCACCACATTTAGAAAAAATGATCGCACTTACCAGAGAAATGGCAGGTTATACGGATCCTGGCAAAGAAGTTTATGATGTATTGCTGGATAAATATGAGGAAGAAATGGATTCTGCAACGATTGACCGTTTGTTTGATGAGTTAAAGGAAGCATTGATCCCGCTTGTCAGAAAAATACTTGCAGCAAAACAGCCGGACGATACAAAGTTCCATGCTTATTTTGATCCGGATGACCAGAGAAAAGTACAGGATCTTTTACTTTCCTACATTGGATTTTCCAAAGATGCCGGTTCAGTGGGAGAGACAGAGCACCCATTCACACTGAATTTTTCATCAAAAGATGTCCGTGTGACCAATCATTATTACGAGCATGATCCGATCTCAGCAATGTTTTCTGCAATTCATGAGGGTGGTCATGCGATCTTTGAGCAGAATGTCAATCCGGAATATGACAATACGGTAGCCGGAAGCTGTCATTACATGGGCGTTCATGAAAGCCAGTCCCGTTTTTATGAGAATATTTTAGGTCGCAATAAGAACTTCTGGATTCCGGTTTATGGGAAAGTGCAGGAGCTGATGCCGCAGATGAAGGAGATTTCGCTGGATGAGTTTTACCATGAGATCAATCATGTCAGAAACAGCCTGATCCGTACCGAGGCAGATGAGGTGACCTATTGCTTCCATATTATATTGCGTTATGAGATGGAGAAGGCAATCTTCCGTGACAATGTTCCGGTTGAGAATCTGCCGGAATTGTGGAATCAGAAAATGAAAGAATACTTAGATATCACCCCGGCGAATGATGCAGAGGGAATCTTGCAGGATATGCACTGGTCAGACGGCTCATTCGGTTATTTTCCAAGTTATCTTTTGGGAAGCATCTATGATGGAATGTATTTAGAGGAGCTTGAAAAAGAATTAGGACCGGTGGATGAGATCTTAAAAGATGGCAGAATTTTACAGATCACAAAATGGCTGAACAAAAAAATTCACTGGTATGGCAGTACACGTACACCGAAAGAAGTGATCGCAAATGTGTGCGGCAAAGAAGTATCAGCAGAGCCGCTGGTGCGTTATTTTGAAAAAAAATATGCCGACATATATAATTTAGATCATTTAATGGAAAAATAAGACCGGTAAATTAATTTGCAGTTAAAACGCAGATCAGATTGAAAGATCGGATTTTTCACAGACAGGAATGGAGATTGCTATGAAAAAACAGGGAATTATTTTTGACATGGACGGTACACTCTGGGATTCCGCAGCCAATGTGGCAGAATCCTGGAACGAAGCGATCCGTCAGGATGGAAGGATAAATAAGGTACTCACGGAAGCAGATATCAAGGGCGTTATGGGAAAAACCATGGATGTGATCGCAAAGCTGTTATTCCCGGAACTTTCCGAAGCAGAGCAGGAATCTCTTTTAGCAGAGTGCTGCAGGATAGAAAATGATTATTTAAGAGAGCACGGCGGTGTGCTTTACCCGGATCTTGAGGATACTTTCAAAGAATTAAAAAAGAATTATGAACTCTATATTGTAAGTAATTGTCAGAAAGGTTACATTGAGGCATTTTTAGATCACTATCATTTCTGGGATTATTTTTCAGATATTGAATGTTATGGCAATAATCTTTTACAGAAAGGTGATAATATCAGACTTCTGGCAGACCGGAATCATTTAGACGAAGCGGTCTATGTGGGTGATATCCAGGGAGATTATGAGGCAAGCAAAAAGGCGGGAGTCGGATTTATACATGCTGCATATGGTTTTGGAAGTGTTCCGGAAGCACAGCATAAGATTCTGGCATTTTCAGAACTTGTGACAAAAAAGGTGGCAGAAAAATATTTTGCAGAGAAGAACAGGGACTGAATCATGTTTATGAAAAATAATGCTGTCAAAAAGATTACGGATGAGTGGTAAAGGAAATAGTACAGTATGACAAAGCTAGAAGAATTGTTAAAACAGATCAACCGAAAACATGTGTATATCCAGACACATAATTTCCCGGATCCGGATGCGATCGCAAGTGCGCTTGGCATACAGGAGTTATTAAAGCACAATGGTATTACTTCGACGATCTGTTACAAAGGAAAAATCGACCGTTACAGCACAGATAAACTGCGGGAACTGATGAACATTGAGCTTCTGAATGTGGAAGATCTTGGAGCGATCCTGACGGAAGAAGATGAAGTGATCCTTGTAGATGCACAGAAAGGCAACTCCAATATCATAGATATTACGGGGGATGAGATCATCTGCATTGACCATCATCCCGAAAATGAAAAGTTTTCATACCGGTTTAAGGACATCCGTCCGGGGGTGGGTGCCTGTGCAACGATCGTAGCGCAGTATTTCTTTGAGAATGAGATCCCAATGGATCGCAGGATTGCGACGACGTTGACATACGGTATAAGGATCGATACCAACAATTTGAGCCGTGGGGTATCAAAACTAGATATTGAGATGCTCTACCGGATGTTTGATGAATGTGATTATGAGGTCATTCATATGTTAGAAAACAGTAATCTTTGTTTTGATGACCTAATGGCATATTCCAGCGCCATTTCAAGCATTGAGGTTTATGATGATATCAGCTTCTGTAATACAGGGAAAGATTGTCCGGTGATTGCAAATATATCCGATTTCATGCTTGCTTTAAAAGAAGTGTCATTTTCCGTTGTGTATTCGAGAAAGTCAGACGGGATCAAACTTTCCGTGCGCAGTGAAAAGAGTATGCTCGATGCAGGAAAGATCGTGGCAGAGGCACTGAAGGGAATTGGCAATGGCGGCGGTCACGCATCGATGGCAGGAGGATTTGTGCCATGTACGGGCAGTGACATGGATGTCAAACTGTTAGAGGCACAGATGAAAGAGAGGTTTCTGGCAGTGATCGCGGATGTCAAAAAGCGTGCGGTATAAAAGTATCTGGACTCTTGACATTCTTACTTTCCGAGTCTATACTAAAAACTAGATTTTTGGCAAAAGGCAATGACGAAGACAGTAGTTCATCAGAAAAAGTAACAGAGAGCCGGAGCAGGTGGAAACCGGTGCGAGTATCTGCTGAATGAAGATCACTTTCAAGCTGCAGTCTGAAATGATCCCGGCAGGTCGAGATAAGGACTTTTCGAGGCAGAGTAAGCGCTGACGCATTTCCTGCGTTACAGGGAACATGTATCCGGATTTTACCGTGTACATTTGTATATCAGGTGGTATAACGAAGAAATCAAGCCCTCGTCCTATATACAGGACGAGGGCTTTTTTCATTCACAGGATTTCCTGTGAATGAAAAATGATGCGCACCTCGTGGAGAAGAAGTTAGCTGTAAATAGCACCACTCGGGCGCGAAAGAGTCGCAAACGACTCTTTATTTAAGTAATGGAGGTTAGCAATGTATAAGAAAGTTGATGCGAATCTGAATTTCGTAGACAGAGAAAAACAGATCGAAAAGTTCTGGAATGACAACGACATCTTTAAAAAGAGCATGGAACACCGCAAGGAAGGAGAGACGTACACCTTTTATGACGGACCGCCAACTGCAAACGGCAAACCGCACATCGGACATGTGGAGACCCGTACGATCAAAGATATGATCCCGAGATACCAGACCATGAAAGGAAAATTCGTTCCGCGTAAAGCCGGCTGGGATACACACGGACTCCCGGTAGAACTTGAGGTAGAAAAACTCCTTGGTTTAAATGGAAAAGAGCAGATCGAAGAATACGGTATGGAGCCTTTCATCAAAAAATGTAAGGAATCCGTATGGAAATACAAAGGAATGTGGGAAGATTTCTCAAAGACCGTTGGTTTCTGGGCTGATATGGACAATCCATATGTTACTTACGATGACAATTTTATTGAGTCCGAGTGGTGGGCATTAAAAGAAATCTGGAATAAAAACCTTTTATATAAAGGATTCAAGATCGTTCCTTACTGCCCGCGCTGTGGTACACCGTTATCTTCCCAGGAAGTTGCGCAGGGATATAAGACGGTCAAAGAGCGCTCTGCAGTTGCACGTTTTAAAGTAATCGGAGAGGATGCATATTTCCTTGCATGGACAACAACTCCTTGGACACTGCCGTCTAACGTCGCACTCTGTGTGAACCCGGAAGAGACTTACTGCAAAGTAAAAGCGGTTGACGGATATACCTATTATATGGCAGAGGCACTGCTTGACACGGTTCTTGGCAAACTGCTTGATAAGGATGCAGCAGAGGGAACAAAGGCATATGAGGTATTAGAGACTTACAAGGGAAGCGATTTAGAGTACAAAGAGTATGAGCCTTTATTTGACTGTGCAAAAGAGATCATCGAAAAACAGCACAAAAAAGCGCATTACATCGTATGTGATACCTATGTAACCATGACAGATGGTACCGGTATCGTTCATATCGCACCTGCATTCGGTGAAGATGATGCCGCTGTCGGAAGAAAATATGACCTTCCATTTGTACAGCTTGTAGATGGAAAAGGTGAGCTTACAAAAGAAACACCATATGCCGGTATTTTTGTAAAGAAAGCCGATCCTATGGTATTAAAAGATCTCGATGAAAAAGGATTATTATTTGATGCGCCGAAGTTTGAACATGAATATCCACACTGCTGGAGATGCGACACACCACTGATCTACTACGCAAGAGAATCCTGGTTCATCAAGATGACTGCAGTCAAAGATGACCTGATCCGCAACAATAACACCGTAAACTGGATTCCGGAGTCCATTGGAAAAGGACGTTTTGGTGACTGGCTTGAGAATATCCAGGACTGGGGTATTTCCCGTAACCGTTACTGGGGAACACCACTTCCGGTATGGGAGTGTGAGTGTGGTCATCAGGAGTGTATCGGAAGCCGCGCAGAACTCGCGGAGAGAAGCGGTAATCCAAATGATGCCAAAGTAGAACTTCATCGTCCGTATATCGATGCAGTTACATTCAAATGTCCGGATTGTGGAAAAGAAATGCATCGTGTACCGGAAGTAATCGACTGCTGGTTCGATTCCGGAGCAATGCCATTTGCACAGCATCACTATCCATTTGAGAACAAAGATGTATTTGAAAAACAGTTCCCGGCGAAGTTTATCTCTGAGGCAGTTGATCAGACAAGAGGATGGTTCTACTCCCTGATGGCAGAATCTACACTGTTATTTAACAAAGCGCCTTATGAGAACGTTATCGTTCTTGGCCATGTACAGGATGAGAATGGACAGAAGATGAGTAAGTCCAAAGGAAATGCAGTAGATCCGTTTGATGCATTAGAGACTTATGGCGCAGATGCGATCCGCTGGTATTTCTATACAAGCAGTGCACCGTGGATCCCGAAACGTTTCAGCGGTAAGCTGGTACAGGAAGGACAGCGCAAATTCATGGGTACTCTGTGGAATACTTATGCATTTTTTGTACTGTATGCAAATATTGACCAGTTTGATGCGACGAAATATACTTTAGATTATGAGAAATTATCCGTTATGGATAAATGGCTGTTATCCAAACTGAATTCTGCGATCAAAGGAACAGATGAGAACCTTGCAAATTACCGCATCCCGGAGGCAGCAAAGGTACTCGATGAGTTCGTGGATGACATGAGTAACTGGTATGTCAGAAGAAGCCGTGACCGTTTCTGGGCAAAGGGCATGGAGCAGGATAAGATCAATGCTTACATGACACTTTATACTGCACTTGTTGAGATCTGTAAGGCAGCAGCTCCTATGATCCCATTCATGACAGAGGAGATTTATCAGAATCTGGTGCGTTCCATCAATACAGAGGCACCGGAGAGTATCCATCTGTGCGATTTCCCGGCAGTCAATGAAAGCTGGATCGACAAAGATTTAGAGAAAAATATGGATGAGGTCTTAAAGATCGTTGTTATGGGTCGTGCGTGCCGTAACTCTGCAAATATCAAGAATCGTCAGCCAATCGGAAATATGTATGTCAAAGCACCGAATGTACTGCCAGAATATTTTGTGGAGATCATCGAGGATGAGTTAAATGTGAAGAAAGTAAACTTCACAGAGGATGTCAGTGCATATACAAGCTATACTTTCAAACCACAGCTTCGTACTGTCGGACCGAAATATGGCAAGTTCTTAGGACAGATCCAGAAAGCACTTGCAGAGTTAGACGGAAATAAGGCAATGGCAGAATTAAAGGCAAACGGCGTTCTTGCACTGCCTTCTGTCAGTGATGATGTAAAACTTTCCGAGGAAGACCTTCTGATCACGATGACACAGATGGAAGGTTATGTGACGGAAGGAGATAATACGGTAACAGTTGTGCTTGATACGAACCTGACACTTGAACTGGTAGAGGAAGGATTTGTCCGTGAGCTGATCAGCAAGATCCAGACCATGCGTAAGGAAGCCGGATTTGAGGTTATGGATAAAATTTCCATTTACTATCATGCAGATGAAAAAGTAGCCGACATCTTTAATAAGTACGAAAATGACATCATGGGTGATGTTTTAGGTACTGAAGTTGTAGCAGAAGCTGATTCTTTTGACTCCGGAGAAAACGGAATTTACTGCAAGGAATGGAACATCAATGGGGAAAAAGTATTGCTTGGAGTCAAAAAAGGAGAAAACTAGATGAAGGAAAATGTTTTCAACAAAGAAGCGTTTATTGAGGATGTAAAAGAAAATGTAAAGAATCTTTACCGCAAAACGTTAGATGAGGCGTCACAGCAGGAGATTTTTCAGGCAGTTTCCTACACGGTAAAAGATGTCATTATTGATGACTGGCTTGCCACACAGAAAGCGTTTGACAAACAGGATCCAAAGATGGTTTACTACATGTCCATGGAGTTTTTAATGGGTCGTGCGCTTGGCAACAACATGATCAATTTAAAAATGTACAAAGAGGTCAAAGAGGCACTTGAGGAGATCGGTCTGAACTTAGATGAGATCGAGGATCAGGAGCCGGATCCGGCACTTGGAAATGGCGGACTCGGACGTCTTGCAGCCTGCTTTATGGAGTCACTGGCAACACTTGGATACGCAGCTTACGGCTGCGGTATCCGTTACCGTTACGGAATGTTCAAACAGAAGATCAAAGACGGTTTTCAGGTGGAAGTGCCGGATAACTGGTTAAAGAATGGATATCCGTTTGAACTTCGCCGTCCGGAGTATTCCTATGAAGTTAGATTCGGCGGTTATGTCCGTGCAGAAGTGACAGAAGAGGGGAAAACACGTTTTATACAGGAAAATTACCAGTCTGTTTTAGCGGTACCGTATGATATGCCGATCGTAGGTTATGGCAATCATGTGGTAGATACCTTAATGATCTGGGATGCAGAGCCGATGGAGTGCTTTGAGTTAGACTCTTTTGATAAAGGTGATTACCACAAGGCAGTAGAGCAGGAAAATCTTGCTCGCAACTTAGTGGAAGTACTTTATCCGAATGATAATCATATCGCAGGAAAAGAGCTTCGTTTAAAACAGCAGTATTTCTTTGTATCAGCAAGTGTACAGCGTGCGCTGGCACGTTACAAAAAACATCATGATGATATCCACAAACTGCCGGAGAAAGTGACATTCCAGTTAAATGATACACATCCGACTGTTGCAGTGGCAGAACTTATGCGTATTTTACTTGACGAAGAAGGATTAAGCTGGGATGAGGCATGGGAGATTACAACAAAGACCTGTGCATACACCAACCACACGATCATGGCTGAGGCACTTGAAAAATGGCCGATCGAGATATTCTCAAGGCTGCTTCCGCGTATCTATCAGATCGTTGAGGAGATCAACCGCAGATTTATTTTACAGATCCAGGCAGAGTTCCCTGGAGATAATGGCAAGGTTGCCCGTATGGCGATTGTTTATGATGGTCAGGTAAAGATGGCACATCTTGCGATCGCAGCAGGATATTCTGTAAACGGTGTGGCAAAACTCCACACAGAGATTTTAAAGAATGAGCAGCTTCATGATTTTTATGAGTTATTCCCGCAGAAGTTCAACAACAAGACGAACGGAATCACGCAGCGTAGATTCTTAATGCATGGTGATCCATTGCTTGCAGACTGGGTAAGTGAGCATATCGGAAATGACTGGATCACAAATCTTGCCCATATTGAAAAGCTGGCGATTTATGCAACTGATAAGAAAGCACAGCAGGAGTTCATGAACATCAAATATCAGAACAAGCTGCGCCTTGCAAAATATATCAAAGAGCACAATGGCATTGAAGTAGATCCGCGTTCCATCTTTGATGTGCAGGTAAAACGTCTGCATGAATACAAACGTCAGTTACTGAATATTTTACATGTCATGTATCTGTATAACGAATTAAAAGAGCACCCGGATATGGATTTCTATCCGAGAACCTTTATTTTCGGTGCAAAGGCAGCAGCGGGCTATAAGAACGCAAAACTTACGATCAAGCTGATCAACAATGTGGCGGACGTTATCAACAATGACAGAAGCATTAATGGCAAGATCAAAGTTGTATTTATTGAAGACTACCGTGTATCGATCGCAGAGTGGATCTTTGCGGCGGCAGATGTCAGCGAGCAGATCTCTACTGCAAGTAAAGAGGCATCCGGAACCGGTAATATGAAGTTTATGTTAAACGGTGCGCTGACGCTCGGAACGATGGATGGTGCAAATGTTGAGATCGTAGAGGAAGTCGGCAAAGAAAATGCATTTATTTTCGGTATGAGTTCCGATGAAGTCATTGCGCATGAAAGAAACCGTGACTATGATCCAATGCAGATCTTCAACAGTGATCAGGATATCCGTAAGGTACTGATGCAGCTCATCAATGGATTTTATTCACCGAATGATCCTGAGTTATTCCGTGACCTGTACAATTCACTGCTCAATACACAGTGTACACAGTTTGCAGATACCTATTTCATCTTAAAAGATTTCCGTTCCTATGCAGATGCACAGAAACGCGTCATGGAAGCATACAAAGATGAGGAAGGCTGGGCAAAGAGTGCGATCTTAAATATCGCACATGCCGGTAAATTCTCATCTGACCGTACGATCCAGGAATATGTAGATGATATCTGGCACTTAGACAAAATTACCGTAGAGGTATAAGAAAATCGTATAAGATAGCAGACTGCCTGTTTTAGCAGGCAGGTCTGTGCACAGAAAAAGAAACCCGGCTTTGGGGTCATGAACCTTAAAGCCGGGTTTTTACATAATAATGTTTTTTTAATATCTTAGTTTAAAATCTTAATACTTCCTAAAAGTGGAAGCTCTTTTTCTTCATCTTTGCAGGCATATACTAATCCCATGATCCAGAAAATAAAGAATACAATGGAGAGAATGCCGCTGACAGCCCATCCACAGATCGGAATGCGCGAAATAATAATGCTGTTGATCAGTGATGCAAGGTATAACACCAGTGACTGGTTTAAATGAAATTTTGCACCCTCTTTGTCACCGGCGCAGAATGCAATCAGCCAGCCGATAAGCGTGATGTAGGAAACGATTCCTGTTGTTTTCTTGTCCATAAGTAAACCTCCTCGAAAATTTAATAACATTCGTATTGTAACACTCTTATCAGTGAAATGCAAAAAAATATCTCCCTTTTTACAAAAGTGTGTCTGATGCATACTAACTCATAATTATACGAAAC
>OGKZ01001302.1_pt1 | contig 17934 bp, 11 predicted proteins | sample 1572571 | NCBI WGS metagenome assembly OGKZ01 (sample SAMEA2581906, study PRJEB24529) | metagenome | biome: Human gut stool | place: China | collected 2011 | reverse complement strand
CAGTTGCATCTATACAAACCAAATTAATATAATTATGAATAAAATTCCCATTTTTTCATTGACACTACTTTTCGCTTTAATTTTACCATTATTTGCAAATGCACAGGTAACAGTAAAGGGTATTGTAACTGACGAAAGTGGGGTACCATTAGTTGGCGTTTCCGTCCGCTATAAGGAAGTCCCCCAAGTTGGTGTTACCACAGATATCGATGGTAAGTTTTCCATCAAGGAAGTAAAAGAAGGGAAAACGCTTGTTTTTTCCTATATTGGTATGAAAAATGCAGAGCGTTTACTAAAAGGGACAACTTCTTTCATCAAAATACAAATGGAGGCAGAAACAAGTGAACTCGATCAGGTTGTTATCACTGGTTATACTCAAACCACATTTAAAAAGATGACAGGTTCAGTAGGCATCATTACTGCCGATCAGCTAAAAGATCAGGCTCAACCTACTGTCGATGCTTTAATGCAAGGTAAAATTGCAGGTGTAGCCGTATCAGCTGTAACCGGACAGCCCGGTAGTACACAAAAAATACGAATCAGAGGTACCAATACTGTTACCGGAGACGGTGAGCCACTATGGGTAATTGACGGAGTTCCTATGCAAGGAAGTACAGCAGACATGCCCAATAGTTCTGAAATAAAATCGGGCCAGTTTGATGATTTATTCATGAATGGTGTTGCAGGGATCAATCCGAGTGATATTGAAAGTATCACTATCTTAAAAGATGCCTCCGCCACAGCAATTTACGGTTCACGAGCCGCAGGTGGTGTAATTATCGTTACTACCAAAAAAGGAAAACAAGGAAAAACCAGAGTTAACTATTCTGGTAATGTTTCCGTCACTTTGTCACCCCAACGAGATTATTCTTTGATGAATTCAAAAGAAAAGCTTGCATATGAGCAAGGATTATGGGATGAATTTTCTGCTCCCGGCTTTGAAGCAGGAAAAACAGATTATCCTGTCGTAGGTATAGTAGGCATTATTAGATCCGGAAAAGGTCGTTTTGAAGGATGGAATAAAGAACAACAGGATAGCTATATTAACGAATTAGGACAAACAAACACTAATTGGTACGACGAACTATTTCGTAATGGCGTATCCACTACACACAATCTATCCATTAGTGGAGGAGGAGAAAAATATACTTACTATACATCATTATCATATACACGTAATGCCGGTTTATTAAAAAATAATGACTATGATCGTTACAATATAACTGCTAACCTTTCTATGAACCCCAATCAAAAAGTAAAATTGGATTTTGGGGCATCAATGTCATATCAATACTCTAAATCGCCAGCATTAAATAACATCAATCCATTTACTTATGCTTACTTTGCTAACCCATACGAAAGTCCATATAATACAGATGGTAGCTACAGAGCAGATGAGACCTATTATTCATTAGGAGAATATAATAATAAAAAAACATCCAGAAAAACAGTCCCTGACAGTGGTTTCAATATCATGCGCGAGATGAATGAAACTTCTTCACGCACAAAAAATGTCAATACTACCGTACGGACAGGGATCGATTATAGTATTATTAGCAAATTACGTTTTGTCGGATTAGCTTCGTTCACTTATTCCACTAACCGTTTAAAAGAGATCTACAACAGTGATACGAAAGCTGCTTTGGACAATCGTTTATCAGTAGATGGGTTAAGTCAGAAAGAGTACGCCTCTATATTACAACGCAATATTGATAACGAAAGTTATATGGTACGCGGACACTTCGCTTATGACGATCAATTCGGAAACGACCACTCTATTTCCCTTATCGCTGGTGCCGAGCTCCGTGGAAGTAAATCAAACAGTCTGTATAGCAAACGATATGGCTATGATGCAATAACAGGCAATACAATTACCCCGTTGCCGTCAACCACGGAAGGTATCGGATATGCACAATTAAAAGAATATTTGGCAGCCCTCGATGCCTCTACCGGAGAAACATGGAATGAACAACGTTTTGCTTCCTTCTACGCTTCCGCCGACTATTATTATAAAAATAAATATGTGCTAAATGCTTCTTTCCGCACTGATGGTAGTTCCAATTTTGGTAGTGATAAACAATTCAATCCAAACTGGGCGGCAGGTGCTGCGTGGAATATCAGCGAAGAAAACTTTATGCAATCTCTCAAACCGATATTAAACCGATTAACCCTCCGTCTGGCAACCGGATTCACAGGAAATATCAACCGTAGCGTAAGTCCACAAATCATAATCAACTATTTTGATGATTACCGCAATGTAGCAAATAATGTTTTTCATATTGGTAGCATCACCACACCACCTAATCCGAATTTACGCTGGGAAAAGACCCAAGATGTAAAATTAGCCTTAGATTTCGGACTATTTAATGACCGCCTAAATGGTATCATTGAAGGATATTACCGAAAAAGTTCCGATATAGTAACGAGTGTGCAAGTATTATCAACTACCGGATATACCAGTCAAAGATACAATACGGCAGAACTAGAGAACAAAGGTGTTGAAGTCACCTTAAACGGAACCCCTATAAAAAGTAGAGATTTTACATTGACTTTATCTGCCAATCTTGCCTACAACTTGAATAAAGTAGCTAAATATAATGCATCATATAAATCTATGGGATATTCCAATCTATGGGAAGGCTATCCAGTAGGCGCTATTTACAGCGGCAGATTTACAGGTATAGACCCTGATACAGGACTTTATACCTTCCAGTTACGTCCGGATGCAGAAATACATACCGCCACAGATTTGAATAAATCAGATAACTATCGTTATTATCTAGGAACAGGCGAAGCTCCTGTAACCGGAGGTTTCAATGTAACAGCAGAATATAAAGGTATTAGATTGAGTGTTAATGGTACTTTTGCAACAGGAGCTAAACAGTTTGAGTACATTGAGTCCCCTGCCTCATACCAAAAAACAGGGGGAGGAGTACAAAATCAGTCAACGCAAGTTTTCCAAAACGATTTATTCGCCCAACATTTAAATGTCCCCAAGCTTGCTGCCGACCGGTGGACGACTACTAATACCAATGGTACCTATCCCCGAGTTTGGAATGTATTTGGTGAATCATATGGTTTTAACTATTACAATCCTATGAGCAAAGAAATAACTCGAGGAGCTTTTCTTACAGATCTATCATATATGCGTATCAAAAGCATAATTTTAGGTTATACCCTGCCCAAAAAACTACTGAAACAAACCAATCTTTCAAATGTAGATTTTTCGATGGCACTCAATAATTTTATAACTGTCACAAGCTATAAAGGCATGGATCCGGAAACACCAGGAGCAACTTATCCTGTAAGCCGGTCCGTTATGTTTAGCGTAAATGTAGGATTCTAAAAAGCAAAAAGACAATGAAAAGAAAACTATTTATATTTATATGTTGCAGTTTGTGTATCGCACTCACCTCATGTACTAAATACTTGGATGTAAAACCCAAAGGTAAGGTTATACCCAAAACCGCTGAAGAATTTTCTTCTATCCTTCATTATTGGTTAGATGATATTGAAAAAGGTCTAGATGATGTTATCGTTCTTTCACCTGAACGAACTGTTGATTTAGAACTTTTTGCAGAAGATCTTGACGGCACCTTAGCTAGTAGTTATGGAGTAATAGATTTATATGCAGGAACTAGTATCAACAGAAATCAAAAATACTATTCAACATTATATTCCGCTATCAAAGATTGTAACATAATCATTGGAGAGATGGAAGATACAGAATCAGAAACGGCCAAAACCTTATTAGGAACCGCATGGAGCATCCGTTCTATTTGCTACTACAATTTAATGATACGCTATTGTGAACCTTATCAATTACAAACTGCTTCTGAAACACTAGGATTACCTCTTGTGGACGAGTTTGATATCGAAGCCAAGCCAAGCCGTTCCACTCTTAAAGAAACAGCCGATTTCATATTGAAAGGATTCCAACATGCGCTATCATACAACTCAACAGATAAAAACTATATTTTTACTGCACCAATAACTAAAGCCTATATGGCACGCTTCTTCTTTTGGACACAAGACTGGAATAATGCCATTATTTATGCTAAAGAAGTTTTAGATAAATATCCAATGCTTGAAGCTGACGAGTACGTTAACGCTATAAATCAAAAACTAGAGCCAACTAAAAACGTCATTATACGTTCATATACAAATGAGAATGATGTTGCAAGCGTAGGATATCTAGCTGCTCAAACAAATGTCCAGAAACGCCCTGTATGCAAAAACTTAGTAGACCTTTTTGGCAATACCCCAAATGATATCCGTAATTCAGGGTTTAATACAAAACGAATAACAACTAAAGTCGTTACCACAAAATTCCGTAGTGAAGAGTTATGTCTTATCATTGCTGAAGCATACGCACATATAGGTAAAGAGACTGAAGCATTAGAATATTTGAATTCATTACGTTCCAAACGGATTACGGAAAATTATATAGCTTATACAATGGATAATCTCCCTGAAGTTTTTAAACAAAATATTACGACAGATGCAACAGGGACACCACTTACCAAATTAATGTCAGCTATCCTTTGTGAACGTAGGAAAGAACTATTTTTGGAAGGTGATCGTTGGTTTGAGCTAAAACGTAATGGACGTCCAGAATTCTGGATTGCTGCTAATGGGAAAAAATATGTAACGGAAAAATATTTATATACTTTCCCTATTCCCAAATCTGATGTGAACCTATTTCCTGGACTTATCATACAAAACCCGGGATATATTGAATAACCATTAATACACTAGAACAATGAAAAAGCTATTATATACAATATTTATATTCATCATATCCTTTAGTACTTTTTCAGCCTGTGACGAATCTGAAGAGTTAACTCCTAAAGTAGATGATACAACAAGTGATTATTTACTTCCAACCGGAGTAATTCTCACCGCTCAAGAACGGGAAGAAGTCCAAGAACGTTGGAATGAATATAATACTGCCATTAATCAGTAAAATTAAAGAAAGATGAAAACTATAATAAAGGAAATAACTAAAATTCTGACAATAACATTATTGGCAATGATGGTTACTTCATGCAATAATGATGATGATGCAGGGGCAAATCTCTCCTTTAGCCGCTCTATCTATGTTCTACCGGCTACTGGAAGTTTAAATATAGAACTAAAAGCCTCTGTAGCTCCAGAAAATGATCTGATAGTTCCTATAACCATCGATGGTTCAGCAGTGTTAGATGATGAATACGAAATATCAGCTAAAGAATTTATAATAAAGGCAGGAGAAACAAATGCCCAAATAACAATAACCCCCAAAAATAATCTAGCCCAAGGAAAAGAAATCCGTTTGTCTATCAATCCGGTAGCAGGATATAGCTTAGGAGATAAGAATGTGGCTATCATTCCGATAGAAACCAAAGAACGTATTATGTACTCATTCACCACTTCTTATTCCCGCATTCTTAGTTCTATCCAAATATGGGTTGAAATACAAGGTGAAATTAGTGGACGAAGCTATATCCCTCAAACAGACATTGTACTTCCATTAAAAATATCTTCTTCCAGTACTGCAGAATTGGATACTGATTTTGAAATCGAGAATCACTCAACTTCTATAACTATTCCGAAAGGTACGCGACAAGTCAACTTCAGCGTTAATATAGTAGAAGGAGCAGAAGATTATGCTGGAAAAGAAGCCATCCTTGAATTGAAAGCCCCGGAAGGAGAAGATCCTGATTTATATTATGCAGGTTCATTCACTACCTTCACTGTAAAATTGGATCAATTAAAATTTATCGACTTATTAGGCAAATGGAAACCTGTTGAGCTTAGCAACGAAGATGGTTTTTATGTATGGGGTGAGGAAGAACTCCCCAGTAACGATTTTGAAGGAAAATTACCTAAAGATTTTGCTGCTGGTGACTATTTGGAATTTACTAACGAAGGCGGAGTCGATAGAATTATTCCCCACATGACTGGAGGTTTGAAAAAATATTTCTGTGGACCAGAACACAAGGTTACATTCGATCATATAAACAAAGAGTTCCTTGATGCTTCTATATTTGACTATATAATGGTCCCCTATTTTAAAATAACCAATATAAACAAACTCTTTTCTACAAAAACAGAAATTGGTGATGCCCTTTTGGGATTAGATAAAATAGACGATAACAATATTTATGTCTATATCCACGACTATATTCCAACCGATTTCTTTACGTATTCCTATGAACAATGGGGAGGATTTGATGCTGAAATGTTTGGTATTACATATAAATTCACACGAGTAGAAGAAGAATAAAAAATTAAGGATGCCCGTATGGCTCGGGCATCCTTAATTCAAATTATACATATCTTATTTTCTCAACGCCTTCTCAATTATAAACAACCGATAATCATAATCCTCTCTTAACTTATTCGTCGGTGCCATTGCCTTGGCTTTGACATATTCCTGTTTCAAATCCATCAGACATCCATACCAAAAATGAGCTCTTGTCGGAACAGACAGATATGAAATGCTTTCAATTGGCTCCATTCCCCAATGAGAATTAGTTTCTCCAATCGCAAAGCTAGAAGAACCGGATGATGAACCTTTTTCTTTTACCGGACTTACATCCGACCATGAAATAACAGCATTCAAGAATTGTCCTTGCATAAAACGCTTAAAATCAGCAGAACTCTTACCCATTCTGGCTTCTTTGAACAAGAAGCTTATCAAATCTGAAATAGCCTGCTGTTGCGTATAAGGATCATTCGATTTACTTTCACTAAGCCAGATATTACTCAACTGCACTAATACCAAGTTTCCCAGAAATTTTTGAGAATAATCGGCAACACTCCCTGTTAAGGCACAATGATTCAGCAATTCCTTATCATCCATCCATGTCATCTTTTCAATCGCATCCAGCATCCACAAAAAAGATTGGCGCTGGACCTCTTTGGGCACTGATTGAAAAGAAGGATAAACATCTCCATAGTAACTATCATTCAAATAAATACCACCCACTTGTTGCAATACATGCTTCATATATTCATTCACCTGCTTGATGATATGACCATATAAAACAGCACGCAGCTCATAGTCCACATCCTCCTTGTCCAGCCACTGGTTGGCATTCTTTATTACTTTCGCTATATTCTCACAAGCTATTGTTGCCGAACGAATCGCATCATTCCCTAAATCCCTTTCCATTCCACGAGGGTCATAATACGCTTTCCTGTTTTGCGGCCCTTTAAACAACAATAACGGATTGTGGTTACGTTCAGATATCAACGATTGCAAACCGGATAATTCCTCCTGCGGCGTATTCTTTTTCATAGGTTGATACAAATAACGAATTACCCAATCATCATATACCCCTAACACCGACTGTACCAAAGGCATTCCTTCACTATAACTATTATCAGAAAGCAAATAGTTCATGGGGAGCTTGTCCATAACGGAAGCAGATAGCCCATGCTGCTTAACAAACTCCTTCGACCGAAGCGAATCAACAGGATAAGCAATAGACCCTGCCATATTATCACTCAACCCCAAACAATGTCCCCAATGCCTCAATAATAAAGACGTTAACGCTTCCTCAACCAAGCCCTCATCGGGCAGCAACGTACGAGCCTTCTCATTAAAAGAAGATGTTTGCAGAAAATAATCCAACTGGATTTTCGATGCCAAGTTGTGCGGAATGTAAATATTGGCACTTATAATCTCTCCTGTCAACGGATCACTCCAACAGTTGTCTGTAATCTGGTTAGACGGTGAAATGACATAACGAATACAGGATTTAGTAATATTATTGGCATCAAACACCGTACCGTCTTTAGGATAAGGCTTCACTACCAGCGCATTGGGAAAACCAATCTTCTGAAAAGACTTGTTCCATATATCAGCACTACGATATACACAGCGCTGCCAGCTTTCGGGCAACAGAGTATCTACATAAAAAACAATAGGTTTTTCCTCTGTCAAATTCCAACGATTCACCCAATACTGCACTTCACTTCCTTGCGCTTCATCCGAAAAGCTAACTTTGTCACTCCATAGAGTACCAACACGAGGATCTGCCAAACGGGGAAGATAATCTTCATCCTCCGGTAATAACATAAATGTACGCTTCACAACCGCACTGAAAGGAATATCGTCTGCTATCGGGAAAAGCCCGAACAAGGACATGGAAAGACTATAACTCATATTGCATGAAATAGATACATTATCTGGATAAGAAGCTATTCCGGATATCATTGATTGTTTCTGTTTGAAAGAGGCTTTACGCTTCACCCAGCCCCCCATCGTATTGTATGCTTTCGGATCAATCGGATTCATGTATTTATCATCCTGAAAAACATAAGATGTAACGTCAATCACCAAAGCGCTGTCCGGAGAATAAGCCTTTATAGAAAACTGATTTAAAATGACATCACTGAAACTTTTTTCCAGCGCATCTCCGATACGGGAATCTTGTTCTGTCACCGGACGGTCCGCTACTTGATATAACCTAACCAAAGAATCGGACCGGCAGAATTTCACTTGTAAAGGTGCAACAGGGCAAAAGCCAACAGATGATTCCTGCGGGTTACTTAGTTTATCGACTACACCTCCCATCAGCAAACGTTTACCCAACACATCTCTGGGTATTTCCATATATACTTTATTGTCTACCCAATAAAGATTCATCAGTCCTTTAGTTTCGACGCTATTCGGTTTATCCTTCAACAGTTTTTCGTATGCGCTTTTGGGTTTAACCTGCTCTATTTTCCCTTTTTTCTTTTTTTTGGCAACAGCCTCCAAAGGAGAAAAGACAAACACACCAAATACTGATAAAAAGAGCAAAAAGATATATTTATTCTTCATAATCATCTGTTTAATGCATTATTCATTTGATGAAGCAATAACTGATAATGAAGCCGCGTATCTTTATCAACATGTTGCTTCCGGCTGTTTAATAAATTACGTATGCGCAGGAAATAACCATAACACATACTATCCTGGTTTTTGGGAATAAAATACTCTGCCATCGGTTCGTCAAATCCAGCCACTGGATTAAACATACGCCCCAGATCGGACGCACAACAACATCCTTTATGCCCTACACCTGTTTTATGATGAAAAGCAGCTAACTGCCCCCATGCATCTTCTTCACTTTTCAATGATTTAGTATCTTTACTCAATCGGATTCCGGCAGTCGAAGCCAGGTGTTTGATAAACAAATTCTGCAGTTTCATTTGAGTAGCACTTAATTTACGTCCTTGTATAGTAGGATTCCATATATATGTATAAATATCATTCATACATTCATCAACATCATATCCTTCTTCTTTACCGGCTTTTAATGCCGAGAATTCTACCCGGGCAGGAGCTTTCATCAATAATTTCATCATTACATCCCGCAAAGCATCCGATGGTTTCCCTACCATAGGCAGTACCTTCAGGACATTTTCATCATCCAGCCAATCCAAGGTCGCCAATTGCTCCAAAAAGTAATTCATCGCCTCTTTCTGCTTCTCTTTAGGTTCAACCTGCAAGGCTTCCACCTTATCACCAACCAATTTTTCATGCAAATAGATTCCTCCTATATTATGATATACATGCAACATATAAGTCAAATATTGCATGATTATACCATCGTAAATATCCGACCGATGTGTATAATCCACATCTTCTTCTCCTAGCCATTGATTCAGATTAGCCAGAATGTATTTCAGATTTTTCACTCCATATCGGGTTGCTTTCACAGCATCATCACCCAAATCTTCCGTTTGAGAACGAGGGTCGAGTATATCCGACTGCTGCTTGCCATACCGATATACAGGATTATCTGATAAATCCGTAATCCACTTCGAAGTGATGGCATATTCCTCTTCCGGAGTTTTAGCTTCCGGCACAGGTGTATAATTCCAGCGAATCAGATAATCGTCATACAAACCAAAATATGGCGGCATCATACGTACTCCCCGTTCCATATCACCAGGTTGTGCCACATAATTAAAACGCGCGTAATCCATAATGGAAGTGGTAGTACCATGCTTCTGCGTAAATGAAGGAGAACGGAGCGAATCTACGGGAATTACGGAAGAAGCACTCATATTATGCATAAATCCCAAACAATGACCCACTTCGTGAGAAACGACATAACGTAAAGCATCGTCCATCACCTCTCTTGGAATTACTTTATGACGTACACGCTTATCGGCTTGAGCAGTTTGAATAAACAGCCAATTATTCAACAATTTTATGACGTTATGGTACAGATATACCGAAGCATTCAATATTTCTCCACTACGAGGGTCAACCCACGATGGTCCCATTGCATTCTCAATCCCTATCGGAGCATAACGGATACATGAATATTTCAAATTATCCGCATCAAATTCCGGATCATCTTTCGGAAATTCTTTAGCCTGGATAGCTTGTATAAAACCTATTTTTTCAAATGGTTCATTCCATTGGTTGACAGCTTCAAATATAGATGCTTTCCAACTATCAGGGAAACAACTATCTACATAAAAAACAATCGGCTTCACAGGTGTCACCTTTTTACCCTCTACATAACTTTTTAAATCAGAAGGCTCCAAACGCCAGCGATTTGCATAATAGATTGCCCGCATCGTCTGTTTGGTTGCCGAATATTCTTTTTTTATAGTCGGGAAAATACCAATCCGGCTATCCATCAATCGGGGACGGTAAGGAACAGAATCCAATAACAGGATAGAACGTGTCACCTTTGCAGTCAGAGGTTCGTCCTTAATGTCTTTTCCACTACCTCCGGTCAACGAATAAGTATAACTTAGGCAACTCCGGACAGATATATTGTCCTTAAAAGCCTTAAAACCATCAACAAACGACTTGCTACTTTGGAAAGAAGTGGAACGCTTACGTCCTCTCGACATATTTGCACTATATTTATCAAAAGGATCCATTAGCTTATTGTCACCCACAAAAAAACCGGTAACATCAAACACAACAGCCGTACTATCATTATTATAAGCAGAAATATCAAAAGCTTGCAATATGGCATCCATGTTACTTAATGCAATAGCCGTCTTCAATCGATTGTCATTATCACCACTCACATTATCTGTTTGAATAGCAGACAGGCAGATTTTGTTATTCAGTTTTTCAAAACGAAAATGAATAGGTTCGGTAGGTTTTGATCCTATAATGGCATTTCTATTATCACTGATTTCTGTAACTGCAGAGCCCAACAACATATCACGTTTCAACAACGATAATGGAAGTTCAAAATAAACTTTTTCTTTCACTTTGTGTACAGTGATGAAACCTTCTGCTTTCGAATGATTAGATGAGAACAGTTTATCATAAGCAGTTTTTTCTTTCTCAACAGATTCTTTCTTTTTTGTCTTTTTACGTTTAAAAGAAATAGCATTTGCTGATACACTCCCTCCTAGTATAGAAAACACCAAAAGAGCCACCCAAATTCTTTTCATTTTGATAATAGTGTTAATTCATACTCTAGTAATAGAGTACAAATCTAAGAATTATAAAGAATTATCTCCAATAAAATCTACTTTTTTCCTTCAGAGACACTATACAATACGACACTTTATTAGTTATTTACTTCTCTTACCCAGACACAAACCGCCTTTTAATGAATCAGGCCACCCCTATAGCAATCATAAGATTACATACTATTTCTCACTTATAAACTGCTCAAAACTATATTTAAAATCCTCATTCAATATTAGCTTATACTCCTTGGTGAATTGATCAAATGCAGTATATGCCATTCCCATACGTTTCAAATCCACTAAAGCACGGCACTTAACGCGAACAGACTCTTCATCTAATGAATCAAATCGCAGAATACAATTTGAGATTTGTATTCTCAAGTTATCATTTCCTACAAATTGCTTGCTATCTCTTAACCGGCTCAGAAGATCAATCATTGAATCGGAATAATCTGCTTTAAAACTATCTACCCAATCAAATTGCATATTAGGAAGCAATTGACCAAATGAAGCCAGACTCAATAATTTTTCCAGATCTTCCTTATGGACCACATCTAAAGGCGTCATCTTTTGCATCAATTGATTTGCTATAGTATAGTCATTATATACATGCCCCTTATTAAGAAAGTACCAATAACCATTTGCTGATGATATCTCCGTATCTCCTACCTCTTCCAACAAAAGACGTATCTTACGTATATTTACACTACGGTTATTAGAGAAACTCTCCTCGGACTTATCATACCACAACAATTCTTTTAACTTGATATTAGAAATCCCCTTATTATTCTGATTGGAATAAAGAATAATAACAGATAATAATTGACGCATAATAGGCGTAAATTTTCCGGTAATGTCTTTTAAATCCCGATTAATAACCTGAAATCCGTTTAGCATATAAATTCCTGGTGTGGTGTTCAATACAGGAGCTTCAAACGAGGAATATAGGTGGTCATTTTCTTGAATTTCTTTTTCACTATTTATATCTGAAACAACCCCTTCTTCTTTTTCACAAATATCTTGTTGTGAAATAGATATAGCTTCTTTCTTATCATGCTTTCTGCTATTCTTTAATCTCCACCCAATTCCCCCTAAACCTGCTACACAAATACATATAAACAGTAATTTCCACCAAGTCCCCCTGTTTTCCTGTACTGTTATATTTTGAATAGGCAACACTGGAGATGCAATAGAATAAATATTAGCTTCATAATTATTCCCCTCTACTTGGTGAACTGTTACAGCGTAATAACATTTTTCTGAAGCAAGATAAATTAAATCTGCATGAGAATTAACATCTAAGAAAGTATAAGGTATTGTATCACCTAAAACAGTTTCTTGTCCATTCTCCAAATTTAAATCTTTCAAAACTAGAGAAGATAGAAAACGACCTGAAGAAAAAAACAATCCTTTTGCATGTTCACCTTTTTCTACTTCATCAACTATCAACGTAGAAGCAGCTACCTCATCACAAAGATTCTCCGGTATAGCCCACTTTTTTTCCAAAGAATAATCATTCAAGTTCAATTTATACAAATCCTTATAATGCACGACCCCATACTCCTGTTTGCCCAAGTCATTTCCCAATCCTCCATAAATATAAACCAGCGAATCGGTCTTCCCTATGGCACTCAAATAGCGAGGAGTAATCACATCCGGCAACTCTCCCTTTATCACTTCACCCGACAGAGATATTCTATTCAACTCACGGGTATACAAATGAAATCCATATCCCAGAATTTGTACAATGGATGAATCTTTTGGATTGAAAAACCGATTATGTTGTGTATAAGAAGACTGCCTTTTCCGTTGGATAGGAATAGACCAACTTTTTGTTTGAAAATTGAAAAAAGACAAATTCTCCCCATCAGGCTTCTCAAAGTCATAATAAACCAACTGGCTACCTTTATCTTTCAAAGGAACAAAAAGAAACTGGTTAGTGATCCGATTTACATCAATCAATGGCGAGAAAACATATTCTTTAGTTGTACTCCGTATTAAATCATATTTGACAATACGATCTTTTGCAATAAAATAACATGCCGACTGATCTTCACACGAGACAGGAAAAGTCTTGGATGAAAAAGATAACGTTTTCCTATGTTTCCAATACATATGACTATTAATAATCCATTCCGGATTTGATATAAAAGCTGTCATCTGCCGAAACTTGTCCTGAAGCAAAGTGTCAGATACTGCTTGCTCCAACGACCATTCATATTTTATGCTCCCAGGTTCCAGACCGATCTGCACATCCTTCAAAATAATAGGTGCCACGTCCGAAGTTGTGTAAGAAGCTAATTTATTAGCACCAAAGCAGACTTTAACAGAATGATTATCCGGGGCAGCAACTTTCTCTTTAGAAATAAGAGAACCATTGTTTCGGACATATAACGTATCATTTTTATACTCCAATTCTATCTTTATCCTATTCCACTCATGAATATCGATAGTCGCAGAAGAATGTATCTTTCCTAAATATTGCTGGTCTTTAATCAAACACAAATAAGGCTCTTCGTTCACAGGATTAACCAATATCAGATTGAGGCTATTTCTATTGTCAACAATCATACGACATACATAACCAAAATGCTCGCCTTTTTCCCTAATCTTCAAATCAAAAGAAACAGATAAATAATCTTTGAATCTCACTCCCTGATTGCCGGACGGTATGATGAATGAAGTACGTTCATCTTTTGAATATTCATAAGCATGAAAAGAAAGACCTCCGATATTTTCACCACCCCAAGTGACTATAGTCTTCGAGATAAATAAAATATAAAATAACAGTCGGATATATTTCATAGCAAAAGCTTATTTGAAGCAAAGATACAAATAAAAAGTGAGAATGAGAGAAAAACGGTGAAGGAACGTTGAAATAAAGCGTTTTAGAGAGTACGATGGAGTTTTGATAAAAGCCACTGAATGCCACAAAAAAGTCGTTTGAAGCAGGAGTTACGTTACTATCCCGTTACTCTTTCCCTCCAAATGACGGCTTGCCTGGGAGCCGATATATCCTCTGATTCATACGCCGTTGGATGCAAAAGTAATGCATTCTTCGGTAATGACAGCGGAAAAGGCCGAAAAAAGATGAAGTGCGGGTGCGATTGCGCCGGTATGCCGTGATTTGCCAACTGCCTTTCAGCTCTACAGGATCTAATTTTGCAAACAAAAAAGTAGAGTTATGAGCAGAAGCACATTCAAAGTATTGTTCTACCTCAAGCGCAACGCGCCGAAGAAGAACGGACTGATTCCCGTGATGTGCCGCATCACGGTGAACGGAAAGGTATCCCAGTTCAGCAGCAAGCTGGACGTGGAGGAAAGCATGTGGAACGTGGAAACCGGGCGTCTGTCCGGCCGCAGCCTCGTGGCGCAGGAAGGGAACCGCATGCTTGACAAGATACGTGTCGGCATCAACCGTGCCTATCAGGAGGTATGCGACGCGGACAATTACGTGACGGCGGAGAAGGTACGCAACGCCTATTTGGGACTCGGACAGAACCACAAGACGCTGCTGGCCGTATTCAAACAGCACAACGAGGACTACGCCAGGATGGTGGGCAAGATGAAGAGCGAGCGCAGCTACCTGAAATACTGCACCGTCTATAACCATCTTTCGGAATTCATCCGGCAACGCTACAAGGTGAGCGACATCGCCCTGCGCGAACTCACCCCGGCGTTCATCACGGACTTCGAGCTGTTCCTCCGCACGGAGAAGAACCACTGCACCAACACCGTGTGGTCGTACATGATGCCGTTCCGCAGCATCATCTACACCGCCATCAACAACGGCTGGCTCCCGCGCGACCCGTTCTATGCCTACCACATCACCAAGGAGGAAACCAAACGTGGGTTTCTGACAAAGGAGGAGATAAGCCTGCTTATAAACGGGACATTCAAGAAAAAAAGCTACGAACTCATCCGCGACCTCTTCATCTTCTGCACCTTCACGGGACTGAGCTGGACGGACATGAACAACCTCACGGAAGAAAACCTGCAGACCTCCTTCGACGGTCACCTGTGGATAAAGACACAGCGGCAGAAGACCGGGGTGGAGTCCAACATCCGCCTGCTGGAAGTGCCGGGGCATATCATCAAAAAATACAGCGGCATGGCGGAGAACGGGAAACTGCTGCCCGTGCCGTGCTACGCAAACTGCAAGAACGGCATAAAGGCGATAGCGAAACTGTGCGGCATCAACAAAAACGTTACGTGGCATCAATCAAGACATAGCTATGCGACCACGATATGCCTCTCCAACGGCGTGCCGATAGAAACCCTGTCCAAAATGATGGGGCACACCAGCATCCGGAGCACGCAGATATACGCCAAGATCACAGCGGAGAAGGTGAGCAGCGACATGGAACGCCTCGCCAGACAGATAGAGTCAATGGAACAGTTCATTTGCCAGACCATATAAACAGCGACACCATGAGAAGAACCATCAAGACAGACGAAAACGGGAATATCCGCATCGTGGGTAATCCTCAAAAAGAGATATGGATGACCGCATGGGAAATGTCCGAACTGTTCAACGTGTCCGTCCCCGCCATACAGAAGGAGATCAGGGCCATACGGAAGTCCGGGATATATACGGATTATGAGGTGTGCAAATACATCCGCATGGAGAACGGCTGTTCGGCGGACATCTTCGGCATCGACATCATCATCGCGCTGTCATACCGGATAAACACCTTCTACGCCTACTCCTTCCGCGAGTGGCTGAAAGGGAAGGTGCTGTCCGGCAACGAGAAGAGAAACAGCACCGTACTCCTGCTGATCGACAAGAGATATAGCTGCTGAGCAGCGGACAGTCAGGAAGCGACAAGCCAAAGGCAGGCGGGCAATCCTCACAAGGGTGATTGTCCGCCTGCCTTTCTGTTTCCGCCCCGTTCGTCACTCCTCCGCCTTGCGGTAGTTCCTCTCCAAGAGCGTCTGTATGTCATGCTCCCGGTACAGGGCCTTCCCGCCGATTAACATGAACGGCAATGTCCGGTCATTGCGCATTTTCTGCAAGGTGCGCCGGCTGACCTTCAACAGCCCCGCAACCTCCTTGTCCGTCAGGTACCGGTCGCCGTCCAGCAACGGACGGTACTCCTGCATGAAGCGGCTGATTTTCCGGCTGCTTTCCTTCAGGGATACAAGCGCATCAGCCAGCACGCCATGCTCCAAGGTCAGAATCTCCTGTTTCATGGTGTCCCCTCCCGCTTTTCAGACACAAGACGCTCCACGTCCTCCGTCCTGTAATAGAATTTCCTGCCAACCTGCGAACAGGCGACCAGGTTCCTGTCACGCATCCCCTGCAATGTCCTCGGACTGAGCCGCAGCAGGCGGCAGACATCCTCGCCGTCCATCCATTTCTTCAACCGCCGTTCCTTACCCCGTGCGCAAAGCCGGTCCACCTTTTCCGCAAGCGCCGAGACCTCCGCCATGAACGCCTCGAACGCCTCCTTTTCAATAATCACGATTTCCATAAATGCCTTTTTTAGAATTGTCCGCGGCAAAGTTAGTCCGCAAACATGCCAACACGTTCATATCCAACGGAAATGGCGGCATTTGGAATCGCACGGTGTGCCAAGCGGTGACAAATCAAAAAAATCTTCTATGAGTCATATATGAGTCATAAGCCCGCCCCTTTCCGCCCCTGTAACTTTGCGGCATAAACGATTAGGACAGCAACGGTTATGGACATGATAATGATTGAAAAATCCGACTTCGACAAACTGGCGGGACGGATAGAAGAGATAGCGGAGCATATCCGCAAGGGCGGAAGCGGGAAGACCTCCGGCGGTGCTGACCGGTGGATTTCCGGAAGGGAAGCGACGGAGATGCTCGGAGTAAGCCCCCGCACCCTGCAACGCTACCGGGACAGCGGCCGCATCCAATTCTCCAAGATCGGCAGGAACTGCCTTTACCGCGTCTCCGACATCGAGCGGGCGTTGGAAGCGCACTCGATTGACGGAACGGAAGAAAAACCGGAAGGTCTGCGCAGGCAATACCTTGTCCGCACGGGGAAATCGGGGAACCGGCAGAAAAAGACATAAGGCGAAGGAGGGAACAGGCATATGGACACACAGCATATAGAAAGGCTGTTCGGCCGCATCATGGAGCGGCTTGACTGGCAGGAGCAGCTACTTGAGGAAATCAGCCACAGGCAGCGGGAGGCGCAACCGGCGGAAGACCCGGCGGCAATCAAATGTCTTAACGGGGAACGGCTCTACGACAACCAAGACCTCTGCATGATGCTCCAAGTGAGCAAGCGCACCCTGCAACGCTACCGCAGCATCGGCATCCTGCCTTACCTGATGCTCCGTCAGAAGACCTACTACAAGGAGTCGGATGTGGAGAGATTCCTCTCGGAGCATCTTGAAGAGCTAAGCAAGGAACAGATAAGGGCTTACAAGGCCCGCATCAGATAATCATTTTACTCACAATTAAAAACCAACAAAATGGCAAAGAAAAAAGACGAAAAGGACGTGCTGGTAGTCCGTGACGAGAAGACGG
>OGKZ01001267.1_pt1 | contig 18435 bp, 11 predicted proteins | sample 1572571 | NCBI WGS metagenome assembly OGKZ01 (sample SAMEA2581906, study PRJEB24529) | metagenome | biome: Human gut stool | place: China | collected 2011 | reverse complement strand
GGGGTGTCCTGATACTTGTATCCCGATTGTCCGTAGACCTTTAATTGTCTTTTTTCTCTATTTGCCTTCATGTGACTCCTTCCGTGAAATTGTTCTTTTGTCAAATAATATGGCGTTTTGTCAAAAAGTTATAAGTTTTGCTAAACGGTTTTACATCTGCATGAACTGATTTCTACATATTGGCTCGTATTTTCACCCCACCACTACATCTATTCATCGGGGCAACTCGCAGAAACACACCACGCAGTATGTGTGACAAAGCCGTTATGGGTAAAATGAATGCCGAAAAAGCCCGTAAATACGGCGTTTTTCAGCAAGTAATAGGTATTCAAAAGGCACTACAAAGCGTTTCACGGGGGAATAAGACACCCTTAGACGCAAGCGACACCTCCCCCGGTTCAACCAATCGTCCACCGCCTATAAGCGCCGCCGACGTAATCGAATGATGTGGTGCACGGAACGGTCTTACACTCATATCCGGTCTGCCGCCAAGCTTTCCGGCTATGCTGTAAATGCAGGCAAGCTCAAGCTGTTCATTCTTAGACATGCCGGGCATAATGGTCGGAATACGCGATACAAGCATCGTCTTTCCAGCTCCCGGAGGTCCCATAAGCAGTATATTGTGTCTTCCCGCAACGGCTGTGAGCATGGCTTTCTTGGCATACTCCTGACCATATATATCTGAATAGTCAGGATTTACCTTATCTTCATCGCTGCACCTGTCACAGACTGCATTAGCATCAATAACCTCACAATATTTCCCATCATCCTGTTCATCTACAAGCTCCGATAAATGCTGCACAGGAATAATCTCTATCTCCGGCACCATAAGCGCCTCTGAGTAGTTAGCCGCAGGAACTATGCACCCCGCATATCCCTGCTTCTTCGCCTCAAGCACCGCCGGAAGCACACCTCTCACACCGATAACCGCGCCATCAAGCCCAAGCTCACCAATCACAATCCTGCTCTTCAGCTTATCCTCCACAATAATACCTATCTCCTCAAGAATGGCACATGCAACCGCAAGGTCAAAGCCTGTCCCCTCCTTGCGCATTGCCGCAGGTGCAATATTGATTGTCACCCTTCCCTGCGGGAACGGATAGCCGCACTTCTTGATTGCGACCCTGATTCTCTCCCTGCCGTCCTTTACTGAACTTCCAAGGTTGCCTGTCATCTCTATGTCCGGCAGCCCGCCCGACACATCTGCCTCCACCTCAAGCAACGTAGCACCCATCGCTGTGACCATCGCACAGCCCACCTTGCTCACCATAGTAAATCCTCCATTCTTATATTCTCCAAATGAAAAACCTGTAACCTCATTAACTGATGTTGGGCTCAAAAGGTATTTTGCCCCCAATGATACCGAATTGCTTCGTGCCATGCACTCTCTGATTAAGTACTTAAAAACTTTCACAAATTAAAATTGAAATGTGGTCTGAAACAGACCGGATACTGCTGAAATAAGATTAAACATTCTTGAGCCTTCCCTGCTCATTGTATTTTGCAATGAAAGCAGGGAAGATTTATTGCTTATGTATTTTTCTTAGCTTCGACGTTTTCACAACTGCTCTTCTGAAGCATGTGTATTTTCCTTTATATATTCATCATATTTTTTCTTAAAATCCTCTTCCGTCATATCTGCCATGTCTGCTGCTTCCGAATAGCTTATAATCTTTTTCCGCAACAATTTGTCAAATACTTCCATCTGTCCCTCTGTTCTCCCTTCCTGTTTAAACCTCTCAATAGCACTTCCCATATCTCCACCTCCGTCGACTATCTTGTATCTTCTTTTAATCTCCGACGTTTTCGGAAAACGGGTGCTGTACGCATTGTCCTCGACAAAAATTCGCATCAATTCTGATACATCTGAACCATTCCTGACCTTCGTATTGACGTATATCTCCTCAAAGCCATTGTCAACCACAGCACCGGTTTCCCTCACAACCCTATCAACATGATATATCGGACTCTTCCCCTTAAATATATCAAATTTTGAAATAAATACAATACATACATCCGGAACATTTTTAAATTTTGTTCCGGGTTCTGAGATATTGGTGGTAAGTATCGCTCCGTTGTATCTCACCCTTCTCTGGTGATCATCGTCATCCTCTTTCTGAACCTCAATGTTCACCTGCCTGCCGTCCGACTTAACACACTTTGCGTCAAGAATCACCGAACGCCCCTGCAGGTTCGTTCCTGTCCACTGAGGTATCGTCTCAAGCACCTTAAGTTCATTATCCTCAAGTATCACCCGCAATATCTCCTCACAGAAACCCACATCCTCCGCCATCTTCCGGAACATCAAATCATCTATCGGATTCAATGCCCTCGCTTCTTCACTGCTTGTCATTTTCCCCATAAAGCTTTCTCTCCTTACATACTGTGCATAACATCCTGTACGTCGTCTGACTGTACATTGTCTAATTGGTATCAACTTCGCTGTTCCTTGGTTGTATACTGTCTTTCCTGTGGTTATTGGAATAAAAGCATGAACTTCTGATAAATAAGACTACCGATAATAAACGGTATATTTTAAATAGAAGAATTATAGATATGTGCTTTGCGATTAATATAGCACCATATATGACTATTGGCAACAGAAATCGTGTCAAATAAGATGAATCGAATATATTTTAAACCAATGATTAACATTCCGTCATAATAGGCAAAAAAACATGCGGTTCTATCTGATTAGAACCGCATGTTTTTAGGAACTGCATATTTCTCAAACTACATGATTTACAGAAATACATGATTCTCAAAGCTGCATGATTTCCATAACTGCATGATTTTCAGAACTGCAGGTTTTTTATAATAATGTTAGTCAAGATAATATAAGCTCTGAAGGTTAAGCTTCATATACGCAAGCCCCACCTCAGCGGAACGGTTATTGTTAACCTCGAACGTAAATGTGCTGCTCACGGATCGGATATCCGATTTTCTATAGTAGAAGTAATACAACCCATTATTGTTAAGTCCCGCAAAGAACTTATCGGTATCATCAGCTGTGTGGACAGTACCGGCAGCCTCAGCACCATGGGTCTCACCTGTCCATATCTCAGTGATATAGCCCATACTTCCATCCTTCTTGGCATACGATATACGCACATCCATATCATTTGAAAAGCTCATATCCTCAGGTCTGAAATATATGCGCACGTAATCAGCATACTCATCAGGTACATCTGCCGAATAATCCTTGGCACTATTCTTGTCAATGCTGAGGTCATAAGCAGAGGACTGTCCTGCACCGACACCCGGTGTCATATCAGCCTTCTCAATCTTAACAGTAGGTGCATCATAGCTTATTCTGTATGCCGCTATCATTGTATTGACAAAAAGCTTTGCCTCCATATCACCGGATACCCACGAATGTCCGACACCTGAATAAAATACATTACCCTTACTGTAGATATAGTAGTTATTGGCAGCATCATTAGGAGACACGCCATAGGTCAGGGCACTTCCTTCACCGTTTTCTGTGGACGATGAACTTCTTGCACTTCCGATTCCCGCATTACCGCTTGCAACCGGGTCTGATAAACAATACCATACAGTAACCTCCTTATCCTCCATGTTGAGCTGATACCACTGTCCATGCGTAGGCGCAATCGAAAGAACATCCGATATCTTATACGGATAAGTTGTTATCTGGCCTTCATTTACCTTTGTTGCAGTTGTAGTCAGATCATTGTTGTTTGCAAAGCCTGTACTGCTTGACACACTGTTCTCATTGACAACCGCATTTCCCTGTGGGTTGGTTATCATGTATCTGTATGGCAGCCTGTTATAGCTGTTTCCGGTCTTATTAGGATTGTTCCAATCCGTCTGTTTCTTAGTCCAGCCGAGCCTCTTCATCGCATAATATGTAAAGCCCTGCTTCTGGTCGCTTGAAATCTCATCGTAGCTTAAGCCGCTCTGATATCCGGTTACAGCATTCTTAAGTCTGTCCCCGGATGCTAATGAAGCAAGCTCTGTGCTCACCGCCTTGTACCGGTTCATGCCCATAATATCGCGCAGCATGGCATTGGCTGTGTAGCCGAAGGTCTTATTTCCATTTTGCTTCAGATTATACAAGGAGGTGATATCATGCGTGTAAAGAATACTCTTTCCAAGCTTCGTGTAATACTGCAGATATTCAACAGCGCCATTGGTATTACTAAGGTCAACAGCACCATAGATATCTCCGAATCCAACAATAATCATGTTATAGGAGCTGAGCTTTCCTATGCTCCTGCCATCAAGCTCCGACCTAATCTCGCGCCCCGATTTATCAAACTCATCCGATACACTCGCGAGAACACCTGTCTCCGGGTTCGTGCTGCTTATATCCTGCGATAGGTCGAATTCAAATCCTTCTCCTGCGAAGAATTTCTCAAAATCCGACCATGTAATCGTGCGGACCGTCACATCAAAATCATTCAGATTGGAGTATCTTTTCCTGAATAAATCATTCTTCTCCAGATTAAGAAGACCCGAATCATTTTTCGGCATAATCTGAAGTACCTTGAGCTTCTTTTTCTCTGTATCCGAACGAAGCTTTGCTGCGGAAGAACCTGTCCTGGTATATCTGACATTCACATTATCGTTTCTGTATACCTCTATCTTCCATTGTACAATACCCACTATACTTGAAGCGACATCATAGATACATGTATTTACCCCCCTGTTTCCATCATTGTATGTCGCAGTTCCCTCCTGTACAATCTCGCCCGAAGAGAACTTGCTGTCCCTGTCCTGATCCACATAGATACGATAATTATAACCCTCTCCCGGAACAGTAAATTCAAACGTCATATACGCATCTCCGTCTCCGTTAACCGGAAGATAATTAGGATTGGATATCGTAGGGTTGGTGTCACTAACGGTTGTTCCATTATAGAGTGCGGGAACCGATGTAAATATAACAGCCTCTGCCTTATTTCTAAGGGTATCCTGAAGTCTCTTTGTGTCCGAATACAGATAAATTCCTTTTATCTCAGCATCCGTATTCCTATAGCTGTTCACAAGGCTGTAGAGATTAGAACCTGTATCTATAAAAAACCTTTCAAGGTCATAGAGATACTTTTCTGCTACAACAGGCTTTCCTGAGGCGATGAAGCTGATAAGCTCATTCTTCTTGATATTCGTGATATCATTTCCGGCGAAGCGCAGCTCCTCACTTGAGACAACACCTGTGCCGGCATTGTTATATATGAACCTTACAGAACGGTTACGGCTGCCGCCATCATAGCAGGTCGACACCATCTTATCCCCGAGGTGGAAATATATCTTTCCGTCAAGAGAATCATCATTAAAATCAGTGATTGTGTTTCCCCATGTACTCGAACCATCATTGAAAAATGCCTGCGCATTGGTCTTTACATTATATCCACCGGCATCAAGTCCGATGTATACAAGGTCATAATCGCTGTTGATGTCATCAACCTTTCCTATGTACTCCGCGGTTGTCATGTGTGTGACCTCTATATTTCCCTGAAAATCAGGGATAAGACGTCTTATATAATTCTCCGTCCTCGTCCACTCAGGCTTACTTGCCGAATCAAGCCCCACACTTGGCTCAATGTCAAGAATCCTAAGAGTGGTATCTTCTCCGTAATAAGACTTTTTACTTCCTATACCGAGAATATATCTCACGGCATCCGATGAGTCTGCCTTATCAGCATTATATTGGAATGTATCCGCATTCTCATCCAGATAATCCCTGAAATTGCCAAACAGATACCTTCCATCCTGCAGCTGCTTATCCGAACCAAGACCACCATCCTCATTTACAAACTGCATGGTCACACATGAATTACCATTGAAGGTAAATATATGATTGTCAACGTAGGTCTTGTACTTCTGCTCACTCAGATTAGAACAGCTTCCATACAAAAACCAGTTCTCGGAGGATGTAAAATAGTTATAGAGATTGCCTGAATAATCCTTCTCCATAAGCTGGAAGGTATATCCTGACCAGCACTTATCAGCAGGTGACCTCTGAAGCGTATCCACAAGCTCACCGTTTACTATCTTTACAAGCTCATTTCCCGGCTGCAAATATAGCTGTTTAAAGAAATTAGGATTCATCGACATAAGCATGACACTGAGCTTATATACATTGTTGCTGCTGGAGGTCGCCTGATAATCCTTGCCTGTATCCTTGAAGCTCCAGTCAAATATATCCATGTTTACATTATTCACTGTCGAGAGTGATGTAAGTGTGCCCTGACTGAAATCAAAAAGCCGGTTGTCAATTATTATTGAAGCGTAGTTCTCGGACGCTGAAACCCTGTTAAAAATCTTCATTGCTGCATCGGCAGATATATCATTGATTTCAAAGGTGTTGATTGGATAATCCATTGTTGCGGAGGTATGTCCAAGTCTGTTAGCCGGTGCACCGTTTATCGTCTGCTTCCACGCACTCACAATCTCCGTGTTATGATTTCCCGGAAAGATATAGATAAGGTCTGCGTAATCAACCCACTCCGGTGTTCTGTTGAGCTCCTGTGCCGTGATAGTCTTTATCACACAGGAGTAACCGGCAGCCGTCTCATCATCCAGCAGAAGCGTATCCTTGAGAAAATTCTCCTTATTTGTATACACCTTATACATACCGCTGACTTCAACCACCTGGTCAACCATCATCATTGAGTCCGAACCATCAAGCTTGGCATTATAGCTCGTTCTGGTTGTATATATTCTTTCACCGACCTCAGTCGCCGCTTCGGCAATGTCATCATTAAATTCTATGCCCTCATACTGCGAAGCCTCAAATGAGTTGACAGTGTGCCAGATATACTCTCCGCCGTCCACACCTTTTTTAACCATCTTTCCTGCCTCAACAGAGAAATAACCCTTACCCGTGCCTACATACTCATAATAGCCCTTATGTACGAACGACTGTCCGCCGTACTGATTAATTCTCCATGCCCAGTTCTGAAGATTACCTCTGTAGGAGCCATAATTGGAGGCATTTCCCTCCGGCTCATCCATGAAAAAGAAGGTTCCTGAAGGCACATCCGTCAAATAACCTGTTGTCAATGTCTGCGCTATTCTTGTATACTCTCCGAAGCCGAACATATCCTCCATTCTGATAGGCTCACATCCGCTCACAAGATATCCCAGCTCACCGCACTCCTCAGCCGGAGCAATCTCAAGTATGACAAAGGGTCTTTCTGCCGTACCTCTTGTGATTGATGTAAAATCAGTGTTACCATACTGCGGCAGCTCCTCTATGTCATCAAGCACAGCTCTTATGACATCCGCTCTCCCGGAATTATTCTTAAGCCCCGCATCAAGTGCTCTCTGCACGCTTGCACTGACGGATAAGCTCACATTCAGCGTATTGATATCAGCCACACCCAAAGCCAAATGTGAAGTCCCCTTTCCCTGAACAGCCTGCACCGGCATAAGTGTAACCGCAGTCACAACAGATAACATGGCAGCAGCAAGCTTCCTTACACTTCTCTTCAGATTATTAATATTTCCCATAAACATCAACCCACTTTCTTTCATACTTGTGCAGCTGGTTCTATGTGCCGGACTCTAGCTTTTTAAAATCCGCCACAGTATTTCTTGGCTTAATCTCTATGCTCTGCGTAAGCTCGGACTTTGAATTGGCAAGAGTGAAGCTCATGCTGATTTTCTCAATCTTATTCGTCTCCTTGACGCTGCTGTTGTATGTGTATACGACATTACCCGAAGCATCTGTTGTCGCTTCCATGACACCAACTGTAATTTTAAAATATCTGACAAGCTCTGATATGCAATTTCCCTTATTGTAATCAACCACAGCTCCCGCATCATATATATACAGATACCCTGCGTCACCATACGGACTCTCCTCTACCCATATATACTGTTTTGCGACTGCTTTATTCTCCCCCTCTGCAGCAGGTGTCCCGGTGGTAAAATATACAACCTTCCTGCCATCCATCAGCTTATCCTCTTCAAGCGTAAAATTCGTTCCCTCAAGTATCGCCGCCGACATTGATGAGGTAATAAGCTGTGAATCATTCTGCAAATCTATCGTTGCGCTCTGTTTCCTGAAAAAATTAGTCCCACCTACCATTATTGCCGAAATCATCGATGAAACAATACCCATTATGGCAATTCCTATAAGTACCTCTATGAGAGTGATGCCCTTGTTATCCGAAAATCCGTCCCGTTTATGTGCTCTGTCTAGTTTCATACTACTTAACCTCATACTTTCCTGTTGCAAAGAATATGGTAAGTTCACTCTCCTTTTTTCCGTGTGCCGCTCTTATCCTTCCGGTGCCCGAGGTCTGCATGGCTGTTCCGCCGTCTGCCAAGGCATAATTAAAGGATTTTATCGCACCTGTCGAAGCGTCGAATGTCATCGCGAAACCGGTAATCTTCACCTCTTCGTCACTATCTTTAGTGTAATACAGGTCACATTTTTTCAGCTCTGTCACAGTGTCCACAGGCGTCTGTGTGGCGGCTGCCTGTTTAGTTACCGTCATGCTCACGCTGCCGTCGGCATCCGTATCCACCGAAAAACGCCATCCGTACAACAGATTCTGCGTCATTGTCTTCTGACGTGTCTCCTGAATACCTGTCGCAATGCTCTTGGTCACACTGGTCATATTTCCAGCCTGGATAAGACCTATGGAAGCGAAAGAAACGCCGATAAATATACCCATAATGGCAATGACAACCAGCAGCTCAATCAATGAAAAGCCTTTATTCATTTCATTATTCATTGTATCACAGCCGCTATTCCTGCTATTCCTGCTATTCCTACTTTTCATATCGGCATTTTCCCTCCTTTTCTTAGCATTATCATTATTAAGAGCATTATTCCGTCTCTGGCTGTGTCGCTGCACTTCTTCTGTAATTTGCTATATTTATGCAATCCGATGCCGCATAGCTGTTAAGATTGCCCTTTTCCTTCTCATCAGGCTGCTTTGCATGTGCCCCATCATTGTAGCCGATATGCTTTCCGAGCTCAGTGACATTCGTTCCGTCGAAATATCCTCTGACACCCGGAAGTGTCTTAAGAATCGTATCAATAAGCTCCGGTGCCGCACTATATGTACCACCTTCAAGTTTGACATCTCCCGTCGCGATGATGCAGCCCTCAAAATTCCGGTCTACAACCACGTTGCCATCCACAATTATAATTCCTCTTTCAGGTGCACGGCTGTCGAAATCATTGCTGAGCTTCACATCCCCATTATGCACGAAAACAACATAGTTTTCCGCATTGCTGCCATCCTCATTCTCAACATAATAATATGCGTTTCCTGTCTCCGCAATCTTTGACCTGCCCAGAAGAATATTGTCGACTGCACCATGATTTAACTCAGCCTCCGATTTAATCTTATGTGAAAAACGCATAGAGCCGTAGTTGAGCGTCGGATAAGGCCTGCTTCCATCCCAGTCGGAGGAATTGTACATCCAGTCATCCTCAAGCTCTATAAGGAGGCTTCCTATTATTCTCTGTCTCCATCTCGAATTGTCGTAAAGAACCCTGACAAGTTCGTCCCCTACACTGTTATATTCGTTCACACCCGAAGCATTGTCCCTCACAATTCCCTTCTCATACACACGGGCATTAGGGTTAATCGTGATAGCCTTAGTTCCTGTACCGTCATAGTCAAGGAAATCGTCATAAGCCTCATCAATCAAACTTCTTATTCTCGCTCTTATCACCTGAGCCTCGGCAAGATTTCCGGCTCCGGTTATCCCGGCATCTGAGCAAAGCTCATTGAAGGTATCATCATCGTAAAGTCCGCGATAAAAGCTTGCAGCCGCATCACCGCTCGAGAAATTGTAATAGTACTCATACTCCCCGCCTTCGACCGGATTGGCAATCACGCGCTGTGCCGGGTTGAGCAGCTTCTTTGCAAAGAAGTTATCGTTAATTATTCCGTTCCATGACGCCGGAAGAACATACGCCGTCTGTGTGTAGCGCACGGCAATAGACTCGCCCGTTCTATAATAGCTCTCATCGCCTGGGTCTGATGAGCCTTCATTATATACAACCCATCCGTAACCTCCCAATATAAGTGTTCTTATATTGGAAAAATCCAGCTTTGACTTCTTACTGTTTATGATAATGGCACTGCTCTTAGCCGGGGACGCATCCGCGCTGTTTATTCCATGTCCCTCAATACTGTAGCCATAATAATCGCCGCTTATCGTCACAGAATTGCTCTTAGAGCCCTGTGTAAGTGTCAGGTCATCCGCAACATACGCAGAACCATCCGAATTGATTACAAGGTCTGAGTCGATAAGCTCGATATTGTCCGCCCATATTCTTCCGTTTCCAAATGTGACAGCCGCATTCTGCGAAAGCTGTATCAGACCGTTGGTGACAATATTGCCTCCATTTACGGTAAGTCTTAAAAGACTTGGTGATTCCGAAGCACCCTGATGGTTTATTCCGAGATTTGCGTATATTCCGCCATGTACATTTATAGAGCCCATCGAGTTGATATACTTATTTGATACAATCGCATAGTCGCGGAAGGACTGAAGAATATCGCTGTCATCATCCACGATATTGATATCAGCCTTCTCAGGGAATACAATCTCGTAATCCGTTGTGAGCTGTGAAAAATAGTCCGTGTTAAGATTCTGGTATGTTATTGTGACATCCTTTATAATCACGGAATTTATCGCACCGTCAACCATGAGAATCTGCGGAAGCTGTCCGACATTTATATCAATCTCGCTTCCACCTGAAGCATCCTTATAGACATCGGAGATATAGCTTCTAAGCTTATCGGATAATTCCGTGAGGTTCACAGATGATAGTGTGCTTCCTGCTGTGAGCTCATCCTCTATCTTTTTCTTAATGTCCTTCTCATCACTCATTCCATAGCTCTCGCCGAATATTGCGAAGCAGGCATTGCGGAAATATGTATTTCTAAGAAGCTTGTTAGCTGCCGTGTTGTCAATCATTGTGACCGAATCGCCGTCAACCTCAAGAAGATTTCCAATCACATAGTCATAGGACTCAGCAAGCTCACTGTAAGCGTCAGCGGCAAGACCTGAATATATCTCATCCACCGCCATATCCGCATTATAGAAAGCATTTCTGCCACGCGCCTCCATCGCCTTAATCTTGTATGAGGACAGGGCTAATGTCATGACAGTCATCGCTATGACCGCTATGAAGGATACCACAACCAATGTCATTATAAGTGATGAACCCTTATTCTCCTTAAGCCTGCCTGTGCTTCTTCTGCCCATACCTTTCTCCATTTCACCGTGCCTAAGCACATATACCTCAGCACGTATATTATTTTTCTTAATCATCGGTAGCTACCGAATACACATGTTCCGAATAACCTCCGTCACGGTCAGCATCATAATCCACGCTCACTATGATCTTATATAATGAAGTAATCTCTTCGCCCTTTTCATACGCAATATGGTTATCTGTATTTGCCGCATCCTTTGTAGAATACACATTAACAACACCTTTTATGGCATTATTGACATTGACGGAAAGTGCCGCCCCCAAGGTGTTGTAAATTTCTGTTGTATATAGGTCAAGTGCCGTTGTGAGACTGCTGTTATCGACATTGATTTTAAAGCTCTCCTCCTGTCTTTCGCCTGCCTCCTCAACAAAATAAAGCTTCATGTTCCTTGATGTTCCATCTTCATTGGTAAGCTGTACGCCGGAAGCTGCATTGACATTATAAGTTACGCTCTTAAAATGTCTTACGTCCGCAGCCTTTTCCAACGTAATTCCATCACTTGAAATTCTGCCGCCCTCTGCCTTTGCGTAGAGAAAATATAAAGGCTTTTCATTGTCTAAGGTAAGCTTAATCTCATCAGCCTTATACACTAACTTCCCCGAACATCTGTAGAATGTCATAGGAGTACCGGCCCCCGGAGTGACGACCACACCCGGAGACGTATCCTCAGCCCTGTACACTACCTTATAATCCGTGAAATCGAATGTATATATTGTATTGATAGTTACCTCATAATCATTGCCGGCCTGTTCTATATTAATATATACTGTTTTGTCTATATTTTCCTTTTTAAATTTGGAGTTGACATCAGTAAGCTCCGACTCACTGATACCATCCAATGAACCACTGCTCTTTAGATACTCGTCCGCAAAAAGATTGCCATAGGTATCACGGACTGCCTTATCCTCATCTGACGGGCTGTAGCTGTCCCACCTGCCTTCTGTGACATTCCATTTTTCCATGACCGGTGCACCTGGGACATCATAAGGTATCTTCTGCGACCTCATAAGCGACAGAACCTTGTTGTCATTGAGAATGAGCTCACTATATATGACGCTCGCCTCATTGTACAAGTCGGCAAAGTCCGTTGCCTTATAGTCATAATCTGTCTTAGGCATAAGGCTTACATTGACCCGGAACTTCTCACCGTCCGCACCGTCAAGCTTGAAGGTATACACCGGGCTGTCCTCATTCACCTTAGAATCAGCCGGAAAATCATACACACCCGGAAGCGACTTGAGCGCCGCCTCAAGTGCCGCCTTGTCCGTCGTATGCTTCGCCGTCTCCGCAACACTCTGTGCAACAGCGGTAGCATTCTGAAGCCTTCTGCTGTTGCGGTTAATCTTTCCCGACATGATAAAGGAGTTCATAAGAGGCACCGTGAGCATGGCAAGGATAGCTATCGCAATCAACAGCTCTATGAGAGAGAAACCGCTATTCTGTTCATGCTTCACATTGTGGGACATATCACAACAATCTCCTTTTCATGTATATCTAACTACAGGCAATTGCGAAACGCAGTGTGCAACAGCCAGACGTTGTATGATTTTGCTAGTACCCTTCCAGACACGTTCGCACTCCTTGAAAGCCGTAGCGGTACATAAGCGGCTAAAATACAGCCGCTAAGTACATTAGTTTGCTGCGCAAACTATTACGGTGTTCAAAAGGTCCGGCAGTGTACTAGTAAAATCACACAACTGTTTACTGTCGAAAATGCGTTTCGCAATTGCCTATCTACCTATAATATCTCACCGCTCCGTTCACACTCTCAACCTTGAATCTTGGGTTGGAGCTGTCATCATTTACCACCTTGATGTTAAGTGTCATATCAGACTCATTGTTGATGGTCACGCTTGCACCGGACTTGTCATTATCCGATTCACGCTCACTACTGAATACCATGAGGTCAAGGCTTCTGCCCGGATTGAAGGACAAATCAACCAAGGTCTTGTCTGCAGCAGGATACTGCTTATCGCCTACAGAATAGCTTATCGTATACTCGCCGTTCTCTCCTGAAAGGTTAATCACAACGGGAACATTGTCATTCGTGTTGGCGGAAACCTGTGAGGATGAGTAGCCTCTTCTTCCAAGAACCACCGAGCTTAAATCGGAGCTTTCCGAGCTGAGGGAAAGCGCTATATCATAATTGGTCATAAGGCCGAACTCATCCGCTGCCTCTATCACACGGTTAGGATTGCTCTCTGATACAAAAAGATTCTCCGTGCCAAGGTCAATCGAATCTATATCCGACTCATAGTAGTCTCTGTCCGAACCGGTGATGGCATACTGTGAAATCATGATATTGCCGCTCATAAGTTCATCGTCCTCATTGTAGGAGCAGCTTACCGTATCAATCGTATATACCGTATCATAGTCAAGTATGTATGCCAGCAGCTCCTTGAAAGTATCGTAATCACATTCATAAGAATATGTGACCGTCTTCTTATATCCCTTCATATCGGTGGAATATACCTTCGCACCGTTAGCTGAAGGGTTGGATGAAACAACATTTCCGAAGGTGTACACAAGTGCCGCATCCGGCATGCTCACCGTGCGGACCCACACACCAAGCTCTGCTTCAAGCTCTGTTGTGAACATAAGCGTTGCCTTCTGCGAAAAGCCTGAATCGTATCCGGCAAGACCACCCTCAAAAATTCGATTATAGTTTTCCGTATCCTGCTTATACTTCGGTATATTGTCCGACTTATCCTTCAAGTCATTGTACTTAACCTGAAGTGTGGAAATCTCGCTCTCAAGCGCACTCGTCCTGTCGCTGAAATTGCGGAATCCGAAATAGTATGCTAAAAATACCAGCAAAAGACTGCCAACCAGACATAATAGGAATTTGTCACGTTCTGAAATTGCAAGCTTCATAATTACTGTGCCTCCTTCTCATTATTTACTGTACTGCTGTCCGTACCGGCTTCTTCCTGTGTGCTCTCCTCTTCGTCAAGCTTGAGGAACTTGAACGTAAGTGAAAAGCTCTCTGTAATATTGCTCTCCTCGTCCTTCGATTCGCTGACACCCGAAATCTGTATATCATATACATTATCAAGCTTCTCAAGCTCCTCTAAGAACTTCGCAACGCACAGCTTGGATGAGCCTGTTCCCGAAAGGGATACCTGTCCATTATTAAATGACAGGCTTGACAGCGAAATATCCGAAGGCATAACCTCTTCAAGCTTATTGTACATATATAATACGGAATCATTGTCACTGTAGGAGCTGCTCACAAAGCCAAGCAGATCCGTCACCTTGTCCTTCGCATTGTAATAATCGTTTACAATCTGCTCAACACTGCTGATTCTGTCTATATCCGCCGCAAGCTTATCACGCTGCTCCTTCACCTGCATGTAATTATATAACGGATAACCGACCAGCACGGCTGATATAATCAAGGAGCCTGCTATAAGCGCTGTATTGTTATGCTTAACCTCCTTCTTCTGTGCCGTTGCTATATGCTTTCTGGACACGAAGTTAATCGGCTCAATGACCGTTCCAAGGTTCTCAAGATAATTCATGAGGTGGTTCTCAGGCATCTCATAGTACTTGCTGCCTGTGACATTCTTAAGCTCATCCATCATGACTATAGGAATATTAAGCTCATTGCTCAGCAAATCGAGCAATCCAAGAATCTGCACACCATCCGTTATAAGATATGCCTTGTCAAGCGGGCTGTCCTGATTTCTTGTCGTGTAATAATCAACTACACGGCTCAGGTTGGCCACCATGTATCTGAGGGAATCAGTAACCTGGTCTCCGTCAAACGAGGAGTGGATAAGCTTCTCATGCTTTACAAGCTCCTCGGCTCCCGCCTCCGGTATCTGCCTCTCATCCATGACCGCATTGATAAGTACATTCTTTCCATACGGAATGGTTCTCTGCATCTGCAGGATACCCTTCTTCATAATGTTGACAACAGTTGTCGCCTTGTTGACCTGAATAACTATGTTCGGTGCTTCCTCAACCTGCTGCCTGATAAGCTGCAGGGTTGAGTTACCTGCATAGTCAATGCACTCAAGCTTCATCTCAAGCCGCTCTGCAAGGGTATAATAGCTCTCAATAATCTCCTCCGGCGCAGCTACCACCATGAGACGCATCTGCTTTCTTCCCTCCTGGACGAAATGCTCAAGTATGGAATATGAAAATACATACTCCTCCGTGTTAATAGGAAAATACTCTGAGCAGTTCGCATCCACGACCGACTTAATCTTATCCGTTTTAACATTCGGAATAATAATCTCCTTGTTGGCAAACTTAGGACCATGCACCGTGAATATAACGTGCTTTGCATTGATGCGGTTCTTAAAAATCGTCTGCTTGAGAATCCTTGAAATCTTCTCAATATCCACGATTTCTCCCTCATCATAAGAATCAGCCGGGGTAGGAACCGTCTCCGCCCACAGAACTGAAATATTCTTCTTGCTGCTGTCAAGCTCGGAGAGCTTGATTTCCGAGCTGCCTATTGAAATGGTGATGAATTTGGTGACCTTAGAAGCCATGAGTGTTCTCCTTTTACTTTTTATACCGGATTAGGCGTTTGCAAAACTTAGTATATTACAGCCGGACGTTGTGCAATTGTCTATTTATACCGGAATAGCATATATGATTATGTGCATCCGTTATGAGGTTATATTAGTATAGTTCTCTTACATATCGCTGCTTACCTGCATTGTTGGGTTATTATCTTTTGTAAGCAGGGATATGTAAGAGAACTATTAATCTTGCGATATGTAGTTCTCTTAAATTAGAATAGTCCGAGATACCATTTTGTAAGGTTATCTCCGAACAGCATTGCTATGACCATTCCCGCTGAGAGGTATGGTCCGAATGCGAGTTGTCTGCGTTCCCGCCCGGGCCTCGGGACCGACCGACCGGAGAATTACTGAGCCTATTATGCAGCCTAGGAAAAAGCCCAGCGTGACATTTCTCCATCCAAGGAAAAGTCCTGCGGCTGCCATGAGCTTCACATCACCGCCACCCATTGCCCTGCCGCCTGTTATAAGGATTAGCAGAAGCAGAAAAGCACTGACACAAAAAAATCCGATAAGGTGTGAGACAATATTGTGGTAGTCGAGCGCACTTCTTAACACACCGAGCACCAGAATGGTAAGGTTGACACCTATCGGTATCTCATAGGTTCTCCAGTCGACGACTGACAGCACAACCAGAGCTGAGAAAAACAGGCATAACAGTATGCTGTCAATACTTATGTCATTGATAATGAATATCAGTACATACCCGATTCCGTTCATCACTTCGATGAGCGGATATTGCACTGAAATCTTTGCCTTGCAATATCGGCACTTACCGCGAAGCTGCAGCCACGAGAACAGCGGCACCAAATCGTACCATCTAAGCCTGTGACCACAGCTCATGCAGTGAGAACCCGTTGTTGCAATATTCTCTTTAAGCGGCAGCCTGTAAATGCAGACATTTAAGAAGCTGCCTATCACGATTCCGAAGAGGAAGGTGAGTATGTAGAGTAGGATGTAATATTGCATAGTTTTTAACTATCTTGTTACCTTGTAAACTGTGCCTCTTTTTCCAGTTAAAGCATCTGAATCTGCAATATCTGTTACTTCAGTACTAGGTATTGCATAGCCACTTTTGCCAATAAACACTGTTATTTTTCCATCTACATATAAATAGTAAATTTTAGCACTATTCTCTACGCTTGTTCCAGAAAAATCCTTTTCAACATTAGGCTTTGCTAAAATATCTGTTATTTTAGTTCCTGCTGCTGTATAAAGAGAATCCAATTCCATGACCTTCTTATTATTATCAGAAACCGTTTTATAAACACCCTCATCAATTATCGCTGTTTGAATTGCCCCAGCAATAGAATCCAATGTCTGAATATCTCTTGCTTCTCTTGACTTCTCAATATTATTAAGAAGTGTAGGCGCAATAACACCAACTAATACTACCATGATTGCGATTACTACTAAGAGCTCTACGAGAGAGAAACCCTTATTATTCTTGTTTAACTTCTTCATGCTTAAATATCTCCTTTAAATATAGATAATATTTTTTAGGCTTGCGCCCATATATGTTACGCGGTGGTCGGGTAGCCCACCGGGATAACCGAATTAAGTTGTTTTATGTATCACAAGATTAGGCGGTATCTCGTATTGTATCGTCAAAAACCTGTTTCTGAATTTATATATCTTCCTTCCAAGATTGTTGTCGACCTTTAGGGAATCTTTTTTATCTATTTTCCCAAGATATTTACGATATTCCTCATGCGAACGGAAGCTGCCTCCTGCCCCATAGGCATCCGATACAAGGTACAGGCAGATGTCCTTATATTTATATTTATCGCTTAGGAATATATCCTTAAACCTGATGGAAAGAAAATCATTTATCGTTGTCGAAAACTTATCCTGAATCGCTCTTATATCAAGGAACTTGGGTTCTTTGACATTCTTCATTTCCAGAATATACAGGTTGTAGGAATCGCAGGAATTGTCCACCGCGACAACATAATCTGCCGCCTTAGGTGGCGTGGCATCATGCAGCCCATTGTAGTAGTCACCGACCTTGACTCCGGCATATTCGGAATATGTCAATTTTTCATCAACTCCAACCTCAATGCCTTCATCCTCTATCTCATACCTTATACAGCTTTTTAACTTAGGTTCATTCTGTATCCTTGATATCATTCTGTACCCTCATTATGCTCCTGTATAATCTGCTCACGCTCGTTATACAGTGCCTCACTTACATCAATGAAGTTCTCATCATCTGCACCACACTCATCTATGTGCATAGGTTTTGAAATACTTCCCTCTGCACCCTTCTCAAGATATATCGGCTGATATATATGATAGTCCAACTTTCCTGATAGGACAAGATTGTTCAATTTATTGAACACATAGTTGCTGTGTGAGGACATCACAAGTGTTATTCCCGCGTTCGTAAGCTCCGTGAATATTTCCATAAGCTTAACCTGATTGTTCGGGTGGAGGTGGGCTTCAGGTTCTTCTATAAACAGAACCGCCCTGCTTTCCGAACCGACATTCTGCCTATTTGCCACAATATACTTTAAAAAGGCAACTATCGGTGACACCTCAGATACCATCGATGACACTTCCGTCATCGAAAACTGTATATCCATATCGTCCGGTACATACATAAGTGATTTTTTATTACCGTCAAATGTCACATGGCCACCTAAGATTAATTTCTCTATCTTATCATAACAAGCCTTAAG
>OGKZ01001263.1_pt1 | contig 18449 bp, 10 predicted proteins | sample 1572571 | NCBI WGS metagenome assembly OGKZ01 (sample SAMEA2581906, study PRJEB24529) | metagenome | biome: Human gut stool | place: China | collected 2011 | reverse complement strand
GGCGGTGGAAGCACTCCCCGCAGCGGCGGTGGCCTGCTGGGTGGCAGTGTTTGCCGCAGCGGTGGCCGTTTTGGTGGAGGCCGCCACGTCGTTCAGGGCCGTGGTGCGGGCCCGTGCGATGTCCTGCAAGGCGGCGGTGTGCTCCGTCTCCGTGTCCTGCAGGGCCTGCTTGGCGGCGGTCTCGCTGCTCTTGGCGGCGGTCTCGCTGCTCTTGGCGGCGGTTTCACTGCTCTTGGCGGCGGTTTCACTGCTCTTGGCGTTGTCCTCACTCGTCTTTGCTGCATTCTCACTGGCCTTGGCATTGGTCTCCGACGTTTTTGCGTTGGTCTCGCTGGTCTTGGCTCTTACCGCACTCGCTTCGGCCTCCTTGGCCTTTGTGGTGCAGGTGGCCACACTTGTATCCATGCTGTCGGCACTGGCCTTCGCCTTATCCGCGCTGGCTTTCGCGTTGGTTTCGGATGTTTTTGCGTTGGTCTCGCTGGTCTTGGCCGCGTTCATGCTCTCCAACGCCTGCTTGGCGTACTTTGTCACCTCGGCCACGAACTGTTCATAGATGCTCGGCGTAATGTTCTCGGTGGTCGTGTCGGTGTCGATGGTGTCATAGCAGGTGTACTTGCCGGGCTTGGTCATGGCAATGTAGCCGCTGTCGTTGATAGCCAGCAGCATCCAGGTGCCCTCTCTTTCCAGTGTCCACCGCCGGTCTACCAGTGCGCTGTTGTTCTCGTCCAGGATCTGCGGGTCCGGCAGGGTGCCGCTCAGCCGCTGCACATGCAGCGAGATGGTGCACGCCTTCCACTCCTCCGGCACTTCAAAGTGCAGCCGGTCCACCTTGGCGCTCCGCACACCGCCCAGATACAGCGTCTCAATGTTCGCCCGAAACGTCGAACCATTGTCCTGCAGCTTTCTGATTTTGATATCCAGTTGGCTCACAATTTCACTCCCTTCACCAATCGGGCGCACTCCTCGATCGATCCAGAGGTCTCATTTCAGATTTGTGCGCCCTTCCTGACCCTATCCTATCACGCCCCGCCGGGTGCAACTACCCCGGACATACAAAAGGGAGGCCGTTCACCCCGAACGGTCTCCCTTTCTTCTAAGCAGGGCTCCCCCCTCGGGGGAGCTGTAAGCAACTCCGCCTTTGGCGGATTGCGCACTGAGAGGTTCACCTCACCCCTGCCCACTCATCCTTGCTGTTCTTTGCCTGTTCCTCCTTTTTTGCCGCGTCCTTCACCCACTGGGCAAAGTTCTTTTCCTCATACATAGCCGTCCCGTCCTCTTTGGTCAGGCTCGTCAGCAGCTTCTCCAGCTTCTCCCGGTCGTGGTCGTTGCCCGCCAGATACTCTTCCTTCACCGCCGCCGTGATCTTCGTCTTGATGCTGCCGTCCTCCTTGCCCGCCGTCCGCAGCCGCCGGATCTCATCCTGCACGTCGCTGGTCCTGCCGGTGTCCACCGCTTCAGTCAGGTCATCGTACACGCTGCCCTCGGTGCCGCCCTTGTACAGCTCCTCGGCCTTGCTTTCAATGGCTTCGGTCACAAGGTCGATCACCCATGTCCGCTTTTCCGCGTCAGCTTTCACACCCTCCCGGATGCCCAGGGTCTCGTACATTTCCCGCACAAGCTGCTTTGTCAGCTCCTGGCGCTGGCTGTCTTTTCCCTCGTTCCGGGCCTGTGCAGCCTGCTCCACCTCCGGGCTGTATTTCTTCAGCCGGTTCTTCAGCTGGCTGGCAATGGTCTTTTCGTCCTTGCCCATGGCTTCCAGCTTCGCCATAGCACCGCTGGCGTTGTCCGTGTCCCCCTCGGCAATGGCGTTGTACAGCCGGTCATACTGCCCGGTGGCGCTCGTCGGGGTCGAGCTGAACGAAAAGCCGCTTCCGCTTGCAATGCCTCGTGCATCTTCCACATAGGCATCAAAGGCATCCAGCATTTTCCGGGCGTTCCCCATAGGCACACCCGCAATTTCAAACCCGTACTGCATCAGGTTAACGCCTGCCTTTCGCAGTTTCTGGTGATACGCTTCCAGCTGTTCCTCCGTCATGTCACCGGTGTCCTGCCGGACAAGGCTGGAAAACTTCGTTACTGCTGCAAAAAGATCATTCACAGCGCTGATGTTGGTTGCACTCACCACATCGTAATCCGTACCGTTCACTGCATTTCCCACAGCGCTGTACAGCTCGCTGCCATACAGGAAGTTGCCCGCAAAGCTTTCCGTGTACAGATTCAGGAATCGCTTACTCACGCTGGCTGCGGTCACATCTCCGTTCTCGTCCTGCTCTCTGTCCCACCGGTGCAGCAGGAAGTCCGCACCGATCTTCATCAGTGCAAACACAGCAGTCTGGGTGATCTGGCTCACAATGGCCCGGTTCAGGTTCTTTCCGGCCCGCTTCACTTCTTCTGCCGTCTCGCTGCTGTGTGCAGCCTTGTCCCGTGCCTTCTGGGCGTTGTAGTCCATCACCGCATCGGCCATAATGCCGTAGTTCTGGAAACGCTGGGTCGTGAACATGGTCAGGGTCTTGGTCATTTGATCCGGATTTCGCTGGATTCCCGCCCGCTGCATGGTGGTGTAGTTGGGCTGGGTCTCCTCAATGACCCGCTGATACATCTTGTTCACGGCTTCCCAGTAGGCTTCGCTTCCTTTCGTGGCTGCACCCTCTGCAAACTCATTGGTATGGTGCTCCACATACCGCTTGGAGCCTTCCCACAGTGCCGCCACCGTGATCTCGTCCATGCTGTTGATCCAGCCGGTCACCCACTTTGGCAGCTTGTCCATGGCCTTTTCTGCCGCGCCCTGGCTCACGCCAATGCTGGCAAGCTCACCGCGCTGGCTTCCCCGCAGTCGGTATCGCAGCAGCACATCCCCATGCTGGGCAATTTCCTGTTCCAGCGCTGCCCGCTGCTTGCCGGAGAGGTTCTTCACAAACGGCACCACCGCCGCCATGGTATCCGCACCCAGTACCGCGCCCGCCGTTGGCAGAGATGCTGCCTGGGCAATGGCCACGCCCGGGTTCAGCGTCAGGATCGCGCCCGCATAGTTGCCGCGCAACCTGTCCAGCACTTTGGTCATTGTGGTCGAGCGCTTTCTTTGCGTGGTCTGCAGGTCGGTCAGCAGGTCATCGATGTAGTTCGTCGCGCTCTGGCCCCACTGCTCTTTCAGGATACCATTTTTCAGCATCTTGATGCCGTCCTCGGTCTCAATGCTACTGTTCAGCACCTTCTGCACATCCCGGATGGGTGCCGCCAGTCCGGCGTAGGCTGCCGTGTCCCGCAGGCTCCGCTGCACCACGCTGCTGCACTCCTCCAGCAGGATGGGCATCTGGCTCTTGACACGGTTCTTCAGGAAGCCCCGGCCCTCAATGGTGGCATCCAGTTTCACGCCCTCGATCTGGGTCGCCAGCGCCGTCTTGTCCACCGCAATGGGGTAATAGTTTTTCACGGTGGCCCGCTGGTAACCCAGCAGCTTCATGCTTGTCTCGTTGATCAGGTTCGTGGTGTAGCTGCCGAAGAAATTCTTCATGTCCTCGCACCAGGCCCGGTCGTAGTCGGTCATGGCCTTCTCCACGGCCTGGATCACGGTGTCGGCCATGGGGTTTCCCGCGCTGTCCTTCAGCATCCCGATCTTCACGGTCTGGCCTTTCTGGTAAGCCTTCTCAATGTCGCCCCTGTTGTACTCCTCCGCATCCGGGATCGTCAGGCCACCGTTCAGCAGGTGCTCCCGGCTGTCGGCGTTCTGCAGGTGCATGTACAGGCTGCACAGCTGGGCGTGGGTCAACGGTGCAGCCCGACCCTTGCTGTCCTTCAGGCCAATGTCCACCAGCTCCGCGCCCGGACCGGCGAATTTTTCCATCTGTCTCAGGTTCGCCTTGCCCGTCACATTGTCAAAGAGCTTCGTTCCCTCCACAGTGATCCGGGTCTGTTCCCGCTGGCCGTCATTCAGCATGGTGCCCAGCTTCTCCATCTGGCTGTTCTTTGCGTAGCCGCCCAGCATCCGGAACACACGGCCAGCCCCCAGCATGTCCAGGTTGTACCTGGTCAGGGCGCTCCGCAGCTTTCCATCGTTGCCCTTGCTCTGGCGCACCTCTGCAGCCGCCTCGTTGGCGATCTTGTCCACCGCTTCGGCTTTCTGCAAGCTCAGGGTCTTGTTTGCCGTCCGGATTACATGCAGTGTGCTGGTGGTAATGGCTTTCAGCATCCGCATCTGGTCCACCGTCATGGGCAGATAGGTGCGGTTCTCGGTCTCCCGGATCCGCTTTCTCAGCCGGTCACGCAGCATCTCGGCCTTTTCGCTGTCCGGCAGTGCCTCGGCCTCTGTCAGCTGCTGGTTCAGCCGGTCAAGCTGGGCCTGCTTGCTGGCATTCAGGTCAGCCTGCAGCGCGTCGATGAGCTCCGGCACCTTGCTCAGCTTCCAGTCCTCGCTGATGCCGTTGGAGCTGTTCTCGGCTCCCATCGACTGCATGATGCTGGTGCGCAGGGCCGTCAGCCTGGCCACGGCGTGGTCGTTCAGCAGGGTCATATCCGCCAGCTTTGCCACCTCTGCCGCCTGCTGGATCAGGTGGGGCTGCACATACCGGTCCTTGCTGGGCCGCAGGATCATCTGGTTCAGCTGGGCAGCATTGGCCCAGATGCCCCGCCGCAGCTCGTCCTTCTGCCGGCCGTCCCGAGCTTTCTGTACCCGCTTCTCAGCCAGCTTCTTTGCAATGGCAATGTCCTCGTCCCGCTGCTGCTGGGCTGCAGTGATGGCGATTGCGTTTCGCTCCGCCTGCTTTTCCTGCCACTCCTGAGCTTTGCGCTGGTTTTCCTGCTCCCATTCCAGCAGTTCGTTTTCCTGATGGATCAGCTGCCACTCAGCTCTGTCAGCCCGGCGCTGTTCTCCTGCCACCTGGTGCGAAAGGTTCCAGTTCTCCCGCTTCAACTGTTTGTTTTCCAGCCGGATCTCGTCCAGCATCTGCTGGCGTTCTTCCTTCAGTCGCTTCTTTTCGGCCTTCCACTCCCGTTCGTAGGCTTCCTTCAGCACGTCCAGCTTTTCGGCCATGTCGCCGTAGTTGGTGATGTCCAGCCCCAGCGTATCCAGATTCTGATCCAGCAGCTTTTCTGCTTTTTCATTCCGCTTCTGCTGCTCTGTCCACTGCCGCAGTGCTTCATCTCGGCTTCCGTTCCGGCTGTTCTCATACATCCTCCGGTTGAACTCCCGGTTCTGCTCCTTCTGCACCTTCCGCAGATCCTTCAGCGCCTGCTCCGCGTTCTCCTCGCCCACGGCAGCAGCCACAGCCTGGCGCTGCCAGCGCTGGAACCCATCAAAGATGGCCTGTGCATCGGTCATCTCCGGCACGTTCAGGATATCACCCAGCATCCGGTCGGCCAGCTCCACTTTGGCATCCTCGTACTCGGCAGCATCTGCAAAGCGGCTCATCATCCTGGGCTTGATGGCATCGTGCACGTTCATCAGCACATCCAGCCACTCGGTGCTCTCCATGCTGGCCGCGCCGTCCACGCCTGCCTCCTGGGCCGCGCCCCGGAACAAGGCCGCTGCCCCTTCCTTGGTGCCGCCCATGGCCCGGGTGTCGTTGACGATGGATTCATACACTTCCGCCGGGTTGCCGTCCCGCACGCCTTCTGCCTGCCGCAGCTTCACGCCGTGCTTCCGGGCCTCCGCCACCGCTTCGCTCCACGTCCCGTACCGCTTCACCAGCTCCGCCTTGGCCGGGCCGTCCTTGTTCACCGTGTAGCTCAGGTCGTGGTATTCCGGGTACTCGTCCCACAGCTCGGTATTCCGGTAGGTGGCCCCACTCAGAATCTCATCCGCAATGGTCTCAGACAGCGCGCTGGCCTTGCTCATGCTGGCCCCGTCCGCCGTCATGTACTCCACCAGCGCCCGGGTCTCTCCGGCAATCTTCGTCCGGTCGGCCCTGCTGCCGTTGGCCTTTGTCCACCGCACCGCCAGCCCGTCAATGGAATCCTGGCTGATCCGCACACCGTGGGTCACACCCATCATCTGGGCCAGCGTCTCCATCGCCGCGCTGTTGTCCGCAATGGCCCGGCTTGCCTGCCGCTGGGTGTTCTTCCGCGCGTCCCGTTCCGCCTGTTCGGCCAGCTGGAAACGGACGTTCGGCACCTTGTTCAGCAGGGCCGTGCGCTGGGCATCGTCCCCGGCTTTGTAGAGCTTCACGTCAATGCCGGTCTCTTTCAGGCTGTCGATCAGGGTGCTGCTGGTGTTGTCGGGCAGAATCGCCGCCCGCACCTCATCAAAGCCCACGGCCCGCTGGGGCTTCGCTTCAAAGTACCCGGTGGGAATAGCAGCCACGTTCTTGTACAGGTTCAGGATCATCTGGGCCGTGTCCTTGCCAATGGTATACCCCTCTTTTGCAAAGGCCTTTCCAATGGCTGCCGCCGTCTGTTTTCCCTGTGCGGCCTGCATCAGGATGCCGCCCAGGATTTCCCGCTCTTCAAAGCTGTTGTCTGCATGGGGCGTAGTCTCTCTCCGCAGCTTGTCAAGGATATCGCTGATCTGGTCATCTGCCTTTTCCAGCAGCGCCTTGTACTCTTCTTCCGGCATCTGCTGCAAGCGGCCTTTGTCCGCCCGCACTTCGTCCAGGTTCTGGTACTCCGCCGTGGCCGTGCTCATCAGGGTGCTGGCCGAAAGGCCCCATGTATCCTGCCCTCGTGCATTCTGAGCATTCATAGCAGCCACAAGGTTTTCCAGCGTGTAGCTGTTGTGCAGCTGGGCAAAACTGCGCTTTATCCCTGCCGGAGTAAAACGGTCTTTTCCGTTTCGGATTCCCTTCTGTCCTAGAACATTTCCCAACTGGTCATACACCCAGTTCTTCACATCTTCTGCCGGAGCTTCCTGCCGGATAGCCTCCCTGGTCGCTTCCACATCCATCGCCTGCTTTCCGGCATTGGTATCGGTCAGCATTTTGTAGGCGTGCTCCAGCATCCCATACAGTCGTCCACGGTTGTCATTCCTCATCTTGTCAATGCGCATTTGCCAACGCCGGTTCTGGCCCTCCAGCTGTCCGTGAGTATACTTTTCTTCCAGTGCGTCCGCCGCTTTATCTGCCAGCTGATCCAGCTGGTCAAAGTCACCACCCTCGAATGCAGCTTTGATTTCATCCGCACCAATGTGTTCGATCACCTTTTCCAGGGTATCATTGCCCAGGCTGTCGAACTGGTCCCGTTCTGTCTTATACACCGGCTCCACAGTTTTACCTTTCGCTTCCAGATAGGCCAGCTGCACTGCCGTGTTTTCCTCCAGGCGCTGGGCAAGCTCTGCCCGGTCGGAGCTGCTCGTCTCTTCAATTCCAAGGCGCTGTAACGCGGCGCTGTTCGCAAATTTTCCTTCAAACGCATCTTTGCTTGCCGAATCCACCTTGCTTTCAAAGTCCCGCATCGCATCGTAATTCACTTCAAACTCCACATTGGGCCGGGTGGGTGTCCAGGCATCCGAACCATAGATACGGTTTGCCCGGTTCACCATGGGGTCAATGGTATCGGAGTTGAACACCAGCGAGATGGGGCCATATTTCGTGTGGCCTTCCTTTGCCTTTACCACTGCAATGGAAGGCGACGGCATACCGCCCAGTTCCAGCGCCTCTTTCAGGTTCTCTTCGGTCAGGTTATGCACGGCCACAAGGTCTTTGTTCTGGTCCACCTCCACCGGAGCACTCAGCTGGAACCGCACCGATTTCTTCACAGGTTCGCTGTTTCCCTTGCTTTCGGCATTTTCTTGTGCTATACTGTTTTTAGAAAGTAGCTTAGGGGCTTCATCGCCCTGCTCGGTTTTGAGTACCGTGGTAAGGCTGCTTTCTTTTTTTGTTATTTTCCCATTCTCAATGGTCAGCAGGCTGCCATCAGAACCACATACCTCATGGACATAGAATTTGCTCGCCGCATTCGGAACAGTATACTCATTTACAATAACAGCCTCATAGATTTTGATGCCGTCCACCACAACCGGAGCCACAAAGGTATGAGTATTGTACCCCCGTCCTTTCCAGTTTTCCACGAAACCAATTTGTTCACCGTACCGGATTACGTTGGGAATGGCCGCTGCAGCGATCTGCTTCACCGGGCCGTTTCCATGCTGCACGGTTGCCTTGGCTCCCTTGCGGGTCAGTTCCACCACACCAAATCCATCACGCTCTACTTTTCCGCCAATGGATTCAAAGAATCGGACGATATTTTCAGCATTTTCTTTGCTGGTAGCACCGTACTCAATTTCTTTTCCAGTGATTTCAGCCGCCGGTGTCATCTGTTCCAACCGGCCAAGATTACGGTTCAGCTGCTTTTCAAGGGTTTCCTCCCCCTCCTGCAGCTGGAACCGCATACTGCGTCCTTCCGCCGCGCTCTCTGTCTTGAGGGCAGCGGCGTTTTCTTTTGCACTGCGCAGGTTATCCATCGCTTTTTCAGCGTGGGCAAAGTATTCGTCCTGCAAAATTCTGCGCTCGTTCTCGGCCAGGCGCTGGGCCTTCAGGGCCGCCCGGTTGTCGGGGTCAAGGGTCAGCACTTCCTTGGCCCGGCTGATGATGCCGCCCAGCATCTCCTTCACCCGGTTCATCACGGTGCGGATGGTTCCGGCCCTGCCGCTGTTCTTCTCGGCCTGCCCGCGCTGGAACTCTACCCAGCGCTTGAAATCGGATTCATTGGAGAAGATGCCCCGCCAGGCATCGCCCACCAGCTCCTCGGCAGCTTCCTCATAGGTCAGATTCTGCTGGGCATAGTCGGTCATCTTCTCCCGGATCATCTCGTCCACGGTCTCAAAGCCGCTGCTCCTGGCCAGATACAGCAGGGCATGGTCCTGCAAAGTCTTTGCTCCCTCGCTGTCCAGTGCGTTGTACCAGTGGTAGTCCTCGTGCAGCACCGTGCCGAACGTATCCTGTGTACTGTCCCCAAAGAAGATCCGGGCCGTTTCCGTGTCCACATAGGCCCGCACCCGGCTGTCTGCCTGTCCTGCACCGTTCTGCAGCACGTTTTTCAGAACCGCCGTGGTGCCGGTTGCCGCCGCGTTCAGCTCGATTACCTGGCTTCCAGCGTCGTTCGCGTTGCGCAGGGTTCCCTTGTAGATGGTCTCACCCCTGCCCGTCAGGCTCTGTTCCGTCAGAGTGCCGCCCAGCTGGCTCTTGGCCCACCGGGTCTCTGCCGCATCCCTGCCGTAGGTGTAGGCGATCTCCAGCGCGTTCCTGCCCTTGAGGTTGCCCAGCACATAGTTCACGTTGGCCGCCATGCCGCTGCCGGTGCCCGCCAGCTCCAGCGCCTGGTCAAAGGTCTTCACGTCCTCCATCTGGCCCAGCCGGTACAGAGTGGATGCTGCCGCCGCATAGCGGTCACCGTCCACGCCTTCCGGCTGTTTCCGGCTGATCTCCTGCGCTGCCTTTTCGCCCACCTTCCAGCTCCGCAGCACCTGCTCCGTCCGGGCCTGCTTCTGGCCTTCCGTCCTCGGTGCTTCCATGCCGTAGGTTTCACGGAGAGCATTCTCCACATTTTCCCCGGGGTTCTCCACTGCCGTGTCGTTGGCATTCGATTCCGCATTCGCTGCATTTCCGGCAGCGATCACATCCCCCGGTTCCGCAAACGCTGCATTTCTGGCAGCGTCCGGATCGTTCAGCACCTGTCGTGCCGCCTCAAATGCCGCCCCACGGTCTGCCGTCGTCCCGCTGCCGCTGCCCTCCTCAGCAGGGCCCGCCGCCTTGCGTTCCATCGTGCTTTGCTCGTCCAGTACGCTCTGCCCGTCCTGCCAAGGGCTCCCCTCAGTAGGGGAGCTGTCAGCGCCACTGCGCTGACTGAGAGGTTCTTCCCCATCCCCCGGTTCCCGCGCCAGCTCCTCCCGGCGCTGGTAATCTTTCAGCGCCTGTTCGTATTCGTCCTGAGCGGCATACCGCTCCACGTTGCCCCGCAGGCTGGAATCTCCCGCGTTCATTCTGGAAAGCCCTGTGCCCACAGCGCCGCCCAGCGCACCAGACGCGCCGCCGGAAAGGCCGCTTTCCAGTGCTGTAAGGAACGTATCCTTGTTGAACAGCGTCTTGGCCGCTTCCTGGTCGCCCATCACAGCGTCAATGGCCTTGTCGGCATAGGTCTCCACAAAGGCCTGCATGGCATTGTCCGCGCCGCCGGAAATGGCGTTGGCAATGGCCGGGTACTTCTGTGTCAGTTCTGCGCTGCCCACCAGACCACGTACCGCATCGGCCAGCTTTCCGGCCAGCGTGTCCTTTGCATAGTCCGAACCCATGGTCTTTGCAAGGTCTGCCACGCCCACCGAGTTGATGGCCCACCCGGCCCCGAACTTCAGGCCGGACTTCACCAGTGCTTTCTCCGGGCTTTCTCCCTTTTCATCACTGGCTACCATACTGTCACCGGCACCCTGAGCGCTCAGCACCGGCAGCACCAGCGCCGGGTTGATGCTTCCCAGCACAAGGTTTTCCGCTGCGCTGGTGGCCGCACCGTGCCAGAACCGTGCCGTATCGCTTTCACCGGCCATTGCATCTGCAAGGTCTCGTTCACCCTCTTTGTGGGTGTCCCGGCCCCATTCATAAACGCCCTTCAGGGGATTCGATTCATCCGTTGCCTTATCAAAGGTGTCACCGGATGCAATGCGCTCGTGGGCTTTCTGAACGAGTGCCGGGTCATATCCGGCCTGTTCCAACTGTTTGTCCGTGTACCGTCCGCTCTGGATGCGCCGGATCATCTGTTCTTCCGCACTGGCCACCATTGCCTGCGGCAGAGCACCCGCATCCATGGCCACACCGCCGACAACATTTTTCGGGACACTCTTCACCGTGCCGCCCAGCCGCCGGGCTGCAATTTCCAGCGGATTCAGGTTGCCGTATGCCGTCATATAATTCCGGGCACGGTTGATCTCCGTCTGGGTGTAACCCATCTTCAGCAGTTCCGCATCCGTCCGCTCCCGGGTCTGCATCGGGGCTACACCTGCGCCGGTTCCGTTCCAGTCCACCTCAGCCGCATTGTCCGGCAGTTCTACCGGTACTTTCTCCGTCACCAGCTTTGCCAGTTTCTTGTTCCGGTCAGAACTGTCCTTCCAGTTGTTCACTCCGGCATAAAGGTCAGAGTTCATTACCGTTCCGCCCTGTTCCTCCGCAAAGCCCAGGTTGTTCCTTGTCCGGTAATCCTCCAGCGCCGTGGAATACAGGTCGGTGCCCGTCTGTCGGCTCGTTGCTTCCTGCTGTTTTTGTGCACGCAGGGCAGCAGCGCTGCCCTTTTCCCAGCTTGTTCCCGTACTGCCATGGGCTAACGGGTTGCGATTGTCAGCGCTCTTGCGCTGACTGAGGGGTTCTGCCCCTCCCGCTGCTGTTGCCATCCCAGTCTTTTCCTGCCGCTCTTTTTCATTGCGGTTCCGCAGCGCAGCAGCACTTCCCGATTTCCATGCCATCCTGTTTCCTCCTTAAAATCCAGCGTTCTGCATTGCCCTGTCGATCACATCGTCCGATGCACCCAGATTCATCAGCCGACTGGCGATGGTATTTGCATCCATTCCCTGTTCCTTCCACCCCTTTGCATAGCTCAGGGCGTTGCTGTACGGCATTCCGGTACTCTTACCCGTGCTCCCTCCCGTGGTTCCCCCGGGCAGGGCCCACTTGTTCGGATTCGCCAGCGGGGCGATCAGCCCGCTGCCAGTTCCGGTCGCTGCTGTTGTGCCCGTGTCACCGTCCGGCAGCATTCCGGCGCTGGCCAGAATGTTCGCATAGACGTTCTTGGTCGGGTCATCATCCTTCAGGCTCTGATACTTACCCAGCGCCGTCAGCAGTTGGCTGTTTGTCCACCCGCTTCCGCTCTTGCTGGAGCCGCCGGATCTTCTCGAACTTCCGCTGCTCTTCGTAGCTGCCGCCTTTGCCAGCTGGGTCGCCAGCTGACGTTTTGCAATGGTGCCATAGGAACCGGCTGCATTGCTGTCCAGCCCGTACATCTTCAGCAGGTTGGCCGCTGCTTCCTGATTTCCGCTTGCCACCAGAGAAGCCGCGGTGCTCAGAACGCCGGCCTGATCGTCCCGGGTCACCGGTGCGCCGTTGTAGCCGGCAAAAGCGTTTGCGTTCAGGCCGTACCGGTTCAGCACGTCGCTGGCCGCATCCCCGGCTCCCTGGGTGTACAGGTTGAACGCCTGCTGGTAAGCACTCAGGGCATCGCTCTGGTCGGTGCGTTTCTTGTTGTACTCCCACTGTTCCCGGGCAAAGTCATTTTCCCACTGCTGCTGGGTGTACCCCTTGTACCCATCGTAGGCCGTCAGGGCCGCCGAGCCGATGTTCTTTACCGTGTTCCAGAGGTTGTTCCAGTAATTGTCGTTTTCGTTCCGAGCCTGTTCGCTCTGGTTGGCAAGGAAATTCTGCCACGCCGTGTAGTTGGCAAAGTTGCTGCCGTATGCACTGCGGTCCAGCGCCTCGGTGTTGGCCATGCCGGAAAGGGCACTCAGCAGGTCGTTCTGCTGGTTCTGGTATTCGCTCAGTGCCTGGCCTCTCAGGCCGGGTACCGCATTGTCAATGCCGCTCAGCGCCTGCTGCTGGCCCTGCTTTGCCACGCTGTCGGCGTAGCTGCTGCCATACCCGCCCGCCAGCATCGCCGCGTTGGCCTGGGCGTTCTCCGCGCTGGCGGCAGCATTGGCCTGGGCCTGGGCGCGGTACTGCTGGTAGGCTTTGCTGCCGGTATCCCAGTCGAACCCGCTGCCGATCTGCCCGGTCAGGCTGTCCATTGCGTCCTTGTTCCGGCTCACATAGTCCGCCGGGCGGTTGGCGTTCCATTCCCGCTCTTCCTGTTCCGCCTGGTTCTTTCTCCGTAAGGTATCAAATAACATGTCGTTCTCCTTTTCTTCTGCCACACACCGGTCTTCAGATCACGGCAAACGCTTTCAGCACCCACGGCAGCAGCTGTGCGCCGACCTGCAAAACGTTCCCCCAGAAGTTGGTGTTGTTCGCATCCTTCTTCTGGTTGGCCCCCACTGCATTGGCATACTCGGTCTGAGCACTGTTCAGCTGACCATAGTAATTGTTCAGGCGGGTGTTGTAAGCATCCTGCGCCAGCTTTTCCTGCTGCTGCAAAGAGCTCAACCGGTTGCTCAGGTCACTCTTTTTGGCGGCATATTCGTTGTAAGCCTGGCTGTATAAGCTGTCTGCCACGTCCGAAAGCCCGTTCATGGTGCTTTGGTAGGCCGTCTGCCCGCTGGAAGTGCCCCAGCTGTTGCCGTAGCCGCCGCTGCGGGCCGAAGCGTTGGCGGCAGCGTTCTCACTGGCCAGCTCCGCACCCCGGGTGTACTGGTTCTTGTACTGCTGGTAAGCTGCGTCCTTGGTGTAGTCGTAAGAAAAGCCGTCCCGGTTCATCTTGTCCAGCTGGCTCTGCGTGCCGCTGATCTGGCTGCCGTACTCGCTCTGATACTCCCCGGGCTTCTGTCCTTTGATGTAATCCAGATTGTTCTTTGCCGTGGTCACCCTGTCATTGCTCTGGGCGTACTGGTAGCTGTTGGAATCGTTCTTTCTGGTTCCAAACACGCCGGTGCCCGCATTCTTTTCGCTGTTGCCGGTAATGCCGTCATACACATCCCCTACCATCAGCCCCACATTGTGGCCCGGGATCAGGTACTCCCACCATTCTCCTCTTGCCATCTTCTCACTGTCTCCTTTCGTTTACTCCACCTTCAGCCCCATGGCGGTCAGCTTGTCCCGCATGGTGTCGCTGAAATTCGTCTCGTCCAGGTTCTGCATCATGTACATCATCTGGTCCCGCAGCTGCATCAGGTAGTTGTTGATGCTCCGCCTGTCCTCCGGGGCCATGTTGTCACTCAGTTTCGGCATGGCGATCTCGCCAAGCCTCGTAATATCTGCCATATAAAATCTCCTTCCTCTAAGCAGAGCTATCGGGTTGCGGCTCCCAGCGTCTGCTTCACTCCGTTCGCATCCTGCTGGCCGCGGCCCCAACAGCTCCTCCATCAATCCGCCACTGGCGGCGGTCGTCGCCGTTGCCCTTCGGGGGAGCTGCAAGCAACTGCACCGCAGGTGCATTGCGCGCTGAGAGGGTCATCGTTTCGGTTCCCCTCCGGCCACCCGGTTGCCCCGGCTCTCTGCCATGCTGAACGCAATACTTCGCACCACGATCTGCCCGGTGCCCTTGATCCGCAGCCGCATGGTGTCGTGCCGCTCCGGCACAAAGGGCAGGTTGACCCGGGTGTATTTGTTCAGAACGGCTGCCTGGCCCAGCGTCTCCCAGGCCCCGCCCTCATAGCTGGCCTGCAGCTCCACAACGCTGTATGTCAGGGCATCCACCCGCAGAAACACCCGGTTGATGTACTTGTCCGCCGGGATGTTCAGTCCAATGTCGCCGCTCACAGCCTCAAAGCCCACCTTCTGTTCCAGATTCGCCTTTGCCGTGTCGGTGTCCCGGTCGGCCTCCCGTTCCGGTTCGGTGGCCCACAGGTTTACGCCGTCCCATTGGTAGAGCTGCCGCCCCGTGGAGCACATCGCCCAGCCGGAAGCATTCTCTTCCGCCGCCGTGTCCTCCTCGTGCCAGAGCCGCCGTTCGGTGTCGTAGACCAGCAGCCGGGTCTCGTTCCGGCCCGGCACCCGCAGATGCAGGTAATACCGGGTGTCCAGCACACCGCCCACCGCACCGCGCACGTTCATCAGCCAGGTGTTGTCCAGTCCGCCGCTGATCTTCACCGGCAGGCTGCCGTCCCAGGCCATCACGCCGTCGGGGGAAAGGTAGTACAGCACCTCTGCCAGCACACACATGCTCTTGCTGGCCTGCTTGGCCACGCCCCGGCACTGCACGCTCACCAGCTGATAGTCTGCCGGGCGGCTGCCGTAGAGCTTGTGCAGGCAGTTCTCCTTGAAGAACAGCACATAGCCCATGCAGGTGGCCGCACCGGTAAAGGGGCCGTCACTGCCCACGTTCACGGCGTAGCTGTCCGAAGCAATGCCCCGGTAGCTGTACCAGTTGGTGGGGTCGCCCAGCTTGCAGCTGTAGATCACGTTCTCCTCGCTGTTGCAGCCCCATACCCGGTTTGCGTTCTCGGTCACATATTCCAGCCGGGGCACCCGCCGCCTGGCGGTAATGGTGGTGCCGCCCGCTGTGGCGCTCTCGCTGCCGTTCATGCTCTTCCAGGTGGTACCACCCGCCGTCACGGTAAAGCTGCCGTAATAGCGTGCGCTCTCGGTCTTTGGGCTGCCGGTCAGCACAATGCTGTCCCCGTCCATCTGCTCAATGGTCACCTCACCGTTCACGCCCTCGGCCAGATATTCTTCCACCAGCCCGGGCACCTGCTCCACCGTAATGGTATCCCCCTTCTTGAAGCCCGCAGCGGCCAGCCCGGGCAGGGTCATCTTCACGCTGTTCAAAAGGATCTCCGCCCACTTGCCGCTCTTGGCATCGTACTGTTCCAGCACGTTCACATAGGCCCACTTGCTGGAAGAGGAGTTCTGTTTCAGAAACAGCGTCCCGTCCGCCGGGCCAGAAGGTTCCGTGGTGCCCACGCTGCTCACGGTGTAGGTCTTGCCGCCCGCGTCGCATGGGGCAATGGTCACCGTGCCGGTCTGGCTCCATGCGGCGCTCAGGGCTTCCAGCTTTCCGGTGGCCGTGTCAAAGCTCTTGGCATCCGGCCAGATCAGGATCTTCGTGCCCATGCCGATCATAATTTTCTCGCTGTCCGTCACGGCGTTTTCCAGCACGATCTCCCCGCCCGCAGCCGCAGTGGCCACGTTGTCCTCGCTGTCCTCGGTGTAGCGCAGGGTGGTACCCTCGCACAGCAGCAGGCCGTTCAGGTGGTACATCCCGTTGCAGCGGCCCATGGCCCGCATGGTGCGCCGGGGTGTCCGGGTCTGCAGTGCGGGGTATCCCCGGCTGGAAAAGTTCTTCATCTCGGTAAATTCTGCCTCGGCGCAGGCATAGCTTTCGTTCAGGCCGCCAAAGGCCGTCTGGATGCTCTTCCCCGTCGAGATGCTGTATAAACTCGGCAGTGCCATCTCAGTACCTCCACTTCGTGGCCATCCTGGGCAGGTAGGTGTGCCTGCACCAGGCTGCAAACTCCTGCTGGTTCTCGTTGGCCAGCTGCATCTCGTTGGCATAGCGGTCGGTCTCGCCCAGGGCCGCGTCCATCTGGGCCGCCAGATAGTGGGCATAGTAGCTGTCGTAGGGCTCCGGCAGCAGCAGCTCCGCGTCCTGCCGCAAAAGTTCCTGCTCCCGGTCGTATAAAATATCCGCACCCACGGCATCAAAATCGGTGGTGTCGCTCTTGTCCACCACGCTCTTTCTCAACCCCGCATCCGCCTGCCGCAGCCATAAGATCTTCAGCTCGCGGTCAAACCCGTTGTTGGGCCGCAGCTTGTCAGCCGTTTCGATTGCTTTTCCTACTGTCACGCTTATCCCATCCTTTCACATCTGCAACCCGGGTTGCGGCTCCCAGCGTCCACTTCGCACAAAGCTTTGTGCTCGTGTCCTGCTGGCCGCGGCCCCAACAACTCCTCCCTGTTTCCGTCACTGGCGGCGGTCGTCGTCGTTTCAATTGCCTTTCCTACTGTCATAAAAGACCTCCAAACAAATAACCCCCGGCACAGCGTGTGCCGCCGGGCCGGGGGGATACATCTAAGCAGGGCTCCCCCTTCGGGGGAGCTGTAAGCAGCTCCGGCCATGCCGGACTGCGCACTGAGAGGGTTAAACTTACGCCTTATTCGCCAGCTCTTCCATGCGGGCAGCGGTCTGGTCGTCCTGTTCCTGGCTGTGGCGGATGACCTCCGCCACCTCCGGGGGCACCTCAATGTTCTTGCCGCGCTGCAGCTGGTAGTTCACACCATTCACGCTCACGAACAGGTCGCCCTTGTACTTCCCGCTGTCCGAAAACAGCCGGATCGTCTCAGTCTTTTTCTTTGCTTCTGCCATATCCATCAACCTTTCCCGTAACTTATTTCAAATCGGCGCAGAGCAAAAATGCGGTTAAGAGATCTTCGCGTGTATGCGCGAATCTCCAGCATTTTTGCTTGGAGCCTTCTTCTTCGGGGTTACTAGGGGCGAGCAGCCCCTAGTTCGTGCCTCCCGCGCTTCGAAAGTAGCGGGTGCTTTTCTGGTTCTCTTTTGGCACGCAAAAGAGAACTTAGCCCAGCGAAAAAGCGCTCTACCCCCGCGCCACCGGCGCGAGAAAACGCTCTCCCATCATCACAGAAGAGCCTCCTCAGTAACAATATGTATCCTCCCCGGTTTCGCCATCAGCTCCTCCTCCGGCAGCGGCGGGGCCTTCTCCGCCCAGAGCCACCACCCGGCCCAGAGGACGGGGACCGCCGCCGCAAGGGCCAGCCCCGGCCAGAGCACAGCCGGATAACCCAGCGCCGCACTGCCGGGCCAGAACACCGCCGCTGCGCAGAGCGCCAGCGCCGTCCAGCCCTCCCAGAAGATCGTCGTCCATTGTGTTTCCTGTCGCATGGCTTTTCGCCTCCTTCTGGCCCCAATATAACGCACTCCGGGCGAAAAATGAGGCGAAACGGCCCGCCTTACACACAAAAACATCCCGGCTTGAGCCGGGATGTTTTTCTAATTCTGGTCATGACTCTTCCCCACCCACGAGCAGACGACTCCGCACACAAGGCTGGTGGTGATCCCTGCCGCGGCGGCAGTCAGCCCGCCGGTGAGGATGCCGATGGCCCCTTCCTCTTCGATGGCCGTCCGCACGCCTTTCGCCAGCAGATGGCCGAAGCCCAGCAGCGGCACGGTAGCGCCGCAGCCTGCGAACTCCGCCAGCGGCGCATACCATCCCACCGCCGAGAGAATGACGCCCGCCACCACATAGCCCGTCAGGATGCGGGCCGGGGTCAGGCCGGTGAGGTCGATGAGCAGCTGGCCGATGACGCAGATGCAGCCGCCCACCACGAAGGCCCAGAAGTAATTCATTCGTTTTCCTCCTTCTGCTGCGGGCTGCGCAGCTCCACGAGATGGGCGATGGCCGGGATGCTCTCCTTCTGCAAAAAGGTCGTCTGGCTCATCAGCGCGCCGGTGGCGATAAAGAGCACCCGCTTCTGCGTTCCCTTCTCGAGGCGGGGCAGGATATGCCCGCAGAGGACGGAGGCGCAGCAGCCCGGGCCGGAGCCGCCGCTCTTCACAGTCTGCTCGGCGGCATCGTAGAGGATGCAGCCGCAGTCCACATGGTTCTTGAGCAGAAGTCCTTCTGCCGCCAGCAGATCGCGCAGGAGCTGGCTGCCCACATGGCCGAGGTCGCCGGTGTAGATGCGGTCGAAGTCCGCCGGGGCGCTGCCGGTGTCCTTCAGATAGCGCAAAAGGGTCGCGGCGGCAGCGGGGGCCATAGCCGCACCCATGTTGTTGATGTCTTTTATTTTATAGTCCTGCACCCGTCCGAAGGTGGCGGCGCAGAGCTGCACACCCTCACCGGCGGGCCGCAGCAGACAGGCACCCGCCGCCGTAGCCGTCCACTGGGCGGTGGGCGTGCGGACAGCGCCGTAGCTCAGCGGCGTGCGGAACTGACG
>OGKZ01001259.1_pt1 | contig 18482 bp, 10 predicted proteins | sample 1572571 | NCBI WGS metagenome assembly OGKZ01 (sample SAMEA2581906, study PRJEB24529) | metagenome | biome: Human gut stool | place: China | collected 2011 | reverse complement strand
GCCTACCGCTGCAAGGTCATCTACTCCGAGAAAACGTCCTACGATCAACGTATCCATCAAATTGTAAAACTGCTGAAATAAAAATCCAAACAAAAGTGGTACGGAAAATCCAAGAATCAGCTTCATTGGCGATCCGTTTGTCATATCCTTCGTCATATCTTTTTCCCTCGAAAAAATTGTGGTGATATCACATATCACCACAATAAGTATTAAAAACTTCAAAAAACGTATCCGTCTTCATCCCGGAACCTGTCTCAAGTTCCAGATTCTCCCAGAGTTCTTCGTTGATATTCGAACTCAGGGAAGAAACAAATCCATTGTATTCATCATCAAAAGCTTCCTTTTCTCTTTTGTCTACAATATTGGCTTTGTTCGCCTCCGTCAGCTCCTGATTGTATTTGTTCAGGCATTTAATGAAATAAAAGCCTCCATCCACTGTGATCTTACCGGAAACCTCATCATTTTCCATCTGAAATGCGATCTCTTCTACTGCAGCCGGGAGATCATCCCTTGAAATATTTACCTGAATGCTGCCAAGCTCATTATAATTATTGGCGAGTGTTGCAAAATCTTCTCCCTGAGCTAATCTGGATGCAATTTCATTTGCCCGGCTCTCATCCGAAACAAAAATCTGCATGATTTCCATCACCCGTGCCTCATCATCGCTGACCTCCTCATTCACCGCTTTTGTGAGTGAGTGGTACACTTTCTGTGCCAGCGCATAATGCTCATAGTACTCTTTGATGTCACTCTCCGAAACGCCCATATAGGCAGTCTCCTCCTCCGTGAGCGAGGCAAAGTACTCCTCTGCCGCCTGAGCGGTCTTTTCCTTTTCTTCTTCGGAAAGTTCCATCTCTTTTTCCTTTGCAAGCTGGTCTAAGCAGACCACCTGTGCCAGCTCCCGCATTGTGATATTTTTCACATAGTTTTCCAGGGAACTGTCTCCAAAATCATGCTGCCAGAGATCGAGTCCATAGGCTGTTCCGTAAATATTCTGGTAGTTCACCAGATATACCTTCGCCTCTTTCAGCCCGCAGGACACATTTCCAATGCGGAATACCTGACGGTTGTTCAATGTGTTTGAGACGATCACTTCCTTATTTCCTATCTTACATCCTGTGAGCAGAAAGGAAAAGCATAGCAGGCATATCAGTGCAATTTTTTTTCTAATATTTTTCATGCTTTTCTTTTAAGCTTCCATAGCTTTTAAAATGCTTCTCGCAACAGAGATTCCGTTTGCGGATGCCTGCTGCAGTCCACGGGTTACCGATGCTCCGTCACCGATGGCACGAAGACCTTTTACACTTGTCTCAAAGTCTTTGTTTACCACAACCTTGTTCGAGTAGAATTTTACTTCGACACCATATAATAAAGTCTCATCACTTGCAATACCCGGCGTCACCTTATCAAGTGCAAGGATCATCTCCTCAATGTCCACCATAATACGATGTGGGAATACAAGGGAAAGATCTCCAGGTACTGCATCCTTTAAAGTAGGAATCAGGTTATTTCTGCAGAGACGCTCCTCTGTCGTTCTTCTTCCTCTTCTGAAATCACCGAAGGTCTGTACCAGAATTTTTCCATCGCAGAGCATGTTGGAAAGCTGTGCGATCTGCTTGCCGTATTCGATCGGTGTTTTGAATGGCTTTGTAAAATTCTTGGATACAAGGATTGCAAAGTTGGTATTGTTTGTCTTTAAATCTTTGGATTTGTAAGCGTGTCCGTTTACAACTGCAAGTCCGTTGTCGTAGTACTCTGTCGCAACTTCACCGGATGGATTCGTACAGAAGGTACGTACTTTATCGTCAAATGTCGGTGTATGGTAAACTAATTTTGCCTCGTAAAGGTTATCATTTAAGAATTCCATAACCTCGTCACGCACTTCCACACGGACACCGATATCTACCGTACCGACCTGCGTCTCGATCCCATGACCGTTACAGATGTGTGAGAACCAGTCTGCTCCCTCACGTCCGACTGCAGATACGACCTCTTTTGCATGGTATGTTTCATCTTTGTCTGTCACAAGTCCTTTTACCTGGCCATCTTCAATGATGATATCTTTGACCATGGTATTGAACTCCATCTCAACACCCTGCTCTAACAGATGCTCCTGCAATCTAGAATAAATCTTATATCCTTCCTCTGTTCCAAGGTGACGGATTGGACATTCGATCAGTTTTAAGTTTGCTGTGATCGCTTTTCTACGGATCTCGCGGATTTCTTTTTCTTTATCCACACCGTAAACTTTTGTATCTGCTCCGAATTTCAAGTAAATATCATCGGATTCTTTTAATAATGTAACAGTCTCATCATATCCTAAAATCTCCGGAAGATTTCCACCTACGTCCGGGGATAACGATAATTTTCCATCGGAGAATGCTCCTGCTCCGGCAAATCCGGTCGTGATGGAACATGGCTGACAGCCTACACATACTTTTGTCTTTCTCTTCGGACACTGTCTGTTCTCGATACGGCGTCCTTTTTCAATCATTAAAATCTTCAGGTCTTTGTTGGCATGGATCAGTTCATATGCACAGAAAATACCGGAAGGACCTGCCCCAATAATAATCACATCATAATTTTTCATGTAGTTTTCTCCTTGTCAAAATGCCTTTTTTACAGTCTTTTTCTGCTACAAAAGGACGTTCTCATTCTGCCTGTTTTGCAAACTTTTTGAGTATAATAAACATTTTTTCTTTTGTCAATCCCATTCCGGGAAATTTATAAAAATTTAAGCTTCCACGATCAGATATCTGCCATCCGGGAGGGCAAATACTTCGCTTGCCTCCTCCAGATCCTTGAGTGACATTCCCTCGATATCAGCCCCCTGATCTTCGAAATAGGCTTTTACCTCTTTTAGATTCTTACAGACAACCGCCATGCAGTCCTCTAAAAATTCCTCTGCCTCTTCCATTGTCTCTGCCACCGGCTCCGGCAGAAGCTGTTCCTGATGCGCCAGAAAATATTCCAGACATACTTCATCAAATTCGTTCATACGCTGTTCTCCTTTGTAATTGTGTGTATATGCAGTTTACCATAGATAGGGATCGATTCCAAGCTTTTGCAGCTCCTTATAAATACGTGCAACAGGAAGTCCGACCACATTATTGTAGTCACCTTCGATTCCCTCGATATAGATTGCACATTTCCCCTGGATTCCGTATGCTCCAGCCTTGTCCATCGGTTCTCCGGTCGCCACATAGCGGTCGATTTCAAGTTCCGACAACGGTTTCATGGTAACTTCTGTTTTCTCGTAAAAGGTATGTGCGCCCGCTCGTCCATTTTTGTCCAAAAACACAAACGTAACGCCTGTATACACGGCATGTTTTCTTCCCGACAAAAGCTTCAGCATCCGCTTTGCACCCGCTTCATCCTTCGGTTTTCCAAGGATGATATCATCGCATGCAACGATGGTATCCGCCCCGATCACTAAGATATCCTGCGGTGTCATCAGTTCCTCGTGTCCGCTCTCGTAGGCTTTTACCATGCCTGCGACCTCTTTTGCTTTCTGCTCGGAAAGTTCAATCACAACCTCCTCCGGCACGCTTTTGGAGATAACTTCCTCTCCCTTTGCCGGGCAGATTTCAAATTCCAGTCCAATCTGTTCTAACAATTCTTTTCTTCTCGGCGATGCCGAGGCAAGTATGATCTGTCCCATTTTGTTCTCCTGTTATAAAGTAATCAATTGTTCCAAAGAGAAGGAATAAATCAAAATTTCCTTCACTTTGAGTTTTCGTGCGCCAAAGACACGCTCCAATGCATCCGCATAGAGTTTTAACTGTGTCTCATAGCGGTCGATGAGTTCCTTTGCCTGCTGCACACGGTCGGTCTTATAATCAAGCAGGACGATTCCGTCTTTCTCGATCCAGAATACATCAATGATTCCCTGAATTAAGGTTAAGTCCTCTTCATGTCGGATTCTTTTCTGTTCTTCCTTTTCCTGATCGCTGTCTGTTTTTTTGTAGATGTTCTCACAGGAATCCGTGTTACTGTCCGCTCCGAAACCATAGTTTTCCAGCTCTTCTTCCGTAAATCCCATGACAAATGGTTTCTCACGGTAAAGTGCTCCCCCGCGCTGTGCGAGAGCCATCCGCTTTCCTGTTTCCGAGGAAACAAAATCTGCCACAATCTGCTCTTTCACGAGTGCACGCATATCCGCAGTGATCTTCTCCTCTTTTTCCATAGCCTCCATCTGTTCATGTACACTTTTTTCTGAGGCAAAATCGTAGCACTCCATGACGCGGTGTACTGCGGTTCCTCTCAACGCACCACGGTTTGCTGTATTTGATTTTATTTTCTGTTCTGCTTTACTTTCTGCTTCCTGCCCTGCATCCTGTGCCTTATTTTGTGCCTCCTGTTCCACACTTCCCTGTCTCTGGATAAAAAGAGGAATCGTTGGTGTCACAGGTTCTTCCAAAAATGCCGGGATGGTCTCCTCCTGCTCTGCCTCAAATTTTTCACGCATTGCACGATGCTTTAATTCAGACACGGAATATTTGTTTTTCCGCAAAATATCTGTCTGATATGGATAACGCTGCGAAAACCGCTGCTTCAACTGCCCGACCAGCTGTGTGTCCGCCGCTTCAATCTCTTCGATCCGCTCTGTCAGATCTTCATTTTGCTCTAACTGGTTTTCCACTTCGTCTAAGACAAGCTCTGCCGCTTCCACGATCCGAACCGGGTATTTGTCCCCATAGGAAAGCACTGCCGGAAGTATCCAGTCCAGATAACCGGAAGCCCCTTCTCTTGTAAGGTAGGAAAGCGGTCTGTCTGCTGCTTTCGAAAGATTCGCCTGCTGTCTGTAAAATTCCAGTTTTTCGGCTGCATCTTTTAAGGTTCCGGTGAGAATGAGCTTTTCTTTTGCACGGGTTAAGGCAACGTATAGCACACGAAGTTCCTCTCCGAGATTTTCCAGATCGATCTGCTTTGCAATCGCCTTCTTTGCGATAGTCGGTGATTTGATACGCTTTTTTCCGTCCATGTAGTCAAGACCAATACCAAGTTCCGGGTGAAGCACCATTTTGCTCCGCGTGTCCTGCTTATTGAAATTTTTGCCCATTCCGCTCACGATCACAATCGGAAACTCAAGACCTTTGCTCTTATGGATACTCATGATCCGGACAACGTCCTCGTTCTCCCCGACCATGTCTGCCTCGCCGAAATCCACATCATATTTTTGCAGCTCATCGATATAACGCACAAAATGAAACAGTCCTTTGTAACTCGTCTTCTCGTAGGCTGCGGCTTTTTCCAAAAGCATGTTTAAATTCGCTGTTCTTCTGCTTCCTGCCGGCATTGCCGCCACATAATGACCGTATCCGGTCTCGCGCAGGATGATCTCGATCAGCTCATGGATTGGAGTGTCCGGGACGAGCTGCCGTAATTGCCTGTATTTTTTGTAAAATTTGAGCAATTTCCGGTGAGCGGTTGTCTCTATATCATCTTCTTTTTTCCCGTCCGCGTTTCTTCCCTGCTTCTGATCTGCCTCTGAATCTGCCTCTGAATCTGAAATTTCTTTTTGCCCGTCCTCTTCATAAAGTCCTTCTGCCAGTTCGAGCACCGCTTCATGAAAAGGCACACTGCCATCTTCAAGCCTTAACACCGCAAGCTCCTCATCAGTAAGCCCTGCCATCGGCGAGCGGAGTACTGCCGCCATCGGGATATCCTGCCTTGGGTTATCCAAAAGCCTCAGCATGGACAGCACCGTCTGTACTTCCACCGTGGAAAAATATCCGGTCGAAGAAACCGTGTGCGCCGGGATTCCATTCTCGTTCAACACTTCCACAAGGGAATCCGCCCAGCCGGACAGACTGCGGAGCAAAATTACAATATCGGAGTAACGTGCCGCCCGAAGTGTTCCGGCTGCCTTGTCCGTGACCGGCTGCGTTTTCATCAGATGCTTGATTTCTTCTGCCACAATTTTCGCTTCCAGTGTCTTTTTATCCGTAAGTTCGGTGTCCTCCAATAATTCGTCGTTGCTGTCTGCAAGCAGGATCTCCGGGATGAAGTCCGCGCTGACAGGATAGCTTGCCCCCGGATACAGTGCAGCCTCCGCGTCATACTCCACATTTCCAAGACTCCGCGCCATAATTTTATAAAAAATATCGTTTGTGCAGGTCAAGACTTCCTCTCTGCTTCGGAAGTTTTTGTGCAGGTCGATACGCTGCGTGGTGCTCTCTTCCAGCGAATAGGAATCGTATTTTTTCATGAAAAGTTCCGGTCTTGCGAGACGGAACCGGTAAATACTCTGCTTTACATCCCCGACCATGAAAATATTATTTTCCCCACGCTCCTCTCTGGAAATAGAGCGAAGCAGTGTCTCCTGCACTTCGTTGCTGTCCTGATACTCGTCGATCATGATCTCCTCAAAGGTATCCCGGAACTCTTCCGCAGTCTTTTTCGCCTTCTCCGTCTCCTCATCCACAAGAATCTGCAATGCAAAATGTTCCACATCATGGAAATCCACCAGATTTTTCCGGCGTTTTGCGGCTGCAAACTCATCTGCAAACTGCTTTGTGAGACGGACAACCTCCTCTAACATCGGCTCCGTGCGCTCTAACTGCTCGATCATCATCTCCGGCGAACAGAAAAAATATTGTTTGCAGAGTTTTTTCACCACATCCTTTGCCTGCTCCCTGAGACTTTTCACCAGCTCTAATTTATCAGGATCTCCCTCAAACCCTCTGCTGCTCGCAAGTCTGTCGTATTTGATATCGGAAAGCGCCCCGGACAGTTCACAGAAAGAGGTTAGTCTTGACAAACCCTCATATTTTTCCAGATCACTCTGCACTGCTTTCTCGTACATATCCGGTCCGTCATCCTGCTGTGTGATTGCAAGCGCCTGCTTTAAGAGCTGTTCACAGTCTTTTAAGACAAAACAGATATTTTCCGTGAGCGGAGCAAGCCATTCTGCGCGGTCTAACTCCTCCCTGGTTTCGATGCGGTAGGCTCCCACAAACGAATCCAGCCATTTTTCCGGCCACGGATAACTTCTGGAAAACTCATATAACTGAAGGATCATCTCATTTAATGCAACATCGGTTCTTCCCGAAGCATAGCCCTCCACAAAATCGGAAAATGCTTCCGAAGGCTCCTCATAATTTTGTTCCAAAACTCTGCCAAGAACATCCTCGCGCAGTAATTTTAACTCACCCTCATCCCCGATACGGAAATTCGGTTCCAGATCGATCTCATGAAAATGATTGCGCACCACGTACAGACAGAAGCTGTCGATGGTCGTGATCTGTGCATTGTGGATCAAGGTCAGCTGCCTTAACAGATGCTCATTCCCCGGCTGTTCGTCTAACGCTTTCTCAATCGCATTTCCGATCCGCTCCCGCATCTCTGCCGCTGCCGCATTGGTAAACGTCACGATCAGCAGATGGTCAATGTCGACCGGATGATTTTTGTCTGTTATGATTTTCACGATCCGCTCTACTAAAACAGCGGTCTTTCCAGAACCTGCTGCCGCAGATACCAATATATTTCGATTTCTTAAGTCAATGACCTGCTGCTGCTCTGTGGTCCATGAAACTCCCATATTTCTCACTCCTGTTATTTACTGTTCCTGCTTTTCGTTTTCCATACGCTTTAATATCTCGTCTGCGCTGTCAAATTTTTCCAGTTTATGATAGGAATAACCCGGCATCCGGGTGTCAAAACCGCAGACGGTATGGTATGGACAGTAATCACAGCCACTTTTTCCGTCCAGCGAGTATGGATGAATCGAAATATCTCCGGCAAAGATTTTTTTCCCGGTCTCTTTGATTTTCTCCTGTACATAATCAGACATCACAGAAAAATCGTAAGTACTGGCAACCTTGGAAGTTGCTTTTAAGCTTCCGTCCGTTTTTTTTCCGATTGGGATGACCGAAGAATTTCCGGCAAAATCTGAATCCATCGCCTCATAGATTTCCGGATTATCGTTCACCAGACCATTTAATTTTAACTGCTCCAAAACGCTGTTTCGTATTTCTGCCTCTGTCTCATTTCCAAGTCCGTCTACTATCGGATTTTGAATGTGATAGTAGAAAATACCCGCCGGTTCCGCTTTTTTGCCCGGATGGCGTTTTTCCTCTAATTCCAATGCCGCATTCATATAGACCACAAGCTGTAACTGCAGTCCATGATACAGATTGACGAGTGAAAAACTCGTGTTTCCCGATTTATAATCAATAATCTTCACATAAACTTTATCCGACGTCTCGTAAGTGTCCACACGGTCAATCCTGCCGAGCAGGTTCATTTTTTCCTCATCACTCAGCTGAAAACGGATGGCGTCCAATTTATCTGCCCGCGAAAAGGACACCTCAAAATCAGCCGGCACAAATTTCCCCTTCTGGATCTGGGTGGTGAGCGCCCAAACCGTGCGCTTGATGGTCTGGCGCATCCGGCCGGTCAGATAACGGTTTCTGACGTTCTCAAACGCTCCGGCATTTTTGCACCCGGCAATCGCGTCATTCATGCTCTCCTCTATAAATGTCTCCTGCACATCCTCCGGGATGTTAAACCAGGTGTACTCTGATTTTTCCACACGTCTGGAAAAATGTTCAAGCGCATCATGGTAAATATTTCCCATGTCCACGCTTGCGAACTCCAAAAGCTGACGCTCCCTTAAACGCAGACCATAATTCAGATAATGCGCATAGGCACACGCCGCAAAGTGCTCCAGTCTTGTAACACTGTTCTCTAACACAGTCCCGTAAAGTGCCTGTGTCACTGCGTGGCTGATTGGCTCATCGCTGTGCACTTCGTAGGCAGTTTTTAAAAGTTTTTCCGTTTCCGGCTTCCACTCGGAATCTGTGAGGTAGAATTTTGAGAGAGCATTCCATAATTTTCTTTTTTCTACCTGAGAAAAATCAGATGCCCTGTCATTATCCTGCAGTCCCTCCAGGAAAAACGCCATGCTGCTCTTCGGCGTCATGATGCAGTCCGCAGAAGTTGTCTCCTCGATTTCCTCCACCGTTTTCTCCGGGAACATTTTCAAGAGCGTTCCAACAAAATACGACCTTCTAAGTGCTTTTCCGTCCGCATTCACTTTTGAAAAAGTCACATATAAAAAATCAGATGGCTTCGTCACATTCAGATATAGATAAAAGCGCTGGATGAACACTTTTTCACGCGCACCCGGTGCAAGTTCCAGATGACATGCCACCATTTTTTCACGTTCAAACTGCGAGATGATACCTCCGGCATTGCCCGCTTTCGGCACAACACCGTCATTGACACCGATGAAAAATAAGATTTTGATATGGTTCAATCTGGTTCGCTCGATGTCACCGATCGTCACTTTATCATTTCCCGGCGGGATCACGCCGACTCTTGCAGCCTCAAATCCGGCGTCTAAAATATCCGCATACTCTTTGACCGGAAGCACTTCGTCTCCCAGGAAGTCCACAACCTTATCAAACAGATCCATGACAATTTTGTAAATCTGGGCGTACTCTTTCGCCTTGACCTGATTGCCCTGCCGTTCAAATTCCAGTTCTTTTTGTTTTAATTTTTGTTCTATTTCTAATTTTTCAATTAATTCATACAACACAGTGGTCTCGTCACGCACAGTCTTTCCCTGTGTGAACGCTTCCGATAACGGTGCAAAGAGATCATAAATCTTTGCCCGCACTTCATTCATTTCTGTGAGGTTCTCTTTTTCGGTATCATCGAACACAAACGTCCACTGTTTTTCCCATTTTTTTCTGCCACGTATCCCCTTGGCAAGCACGTAGTTTTCCATCAGATCGATCTGCCGTTCTGTGATGCCGGTCAGACCGCAGCGAAGGAAACGGAACACGCTCTCGTAAGAGAAATCGAGTTCCGCCACCTCAAGCACCGCACGGATAAACTCGATAAACGGATGAAATAAAATAGTTCTCGTCTGGTCGAGAAAGTATGGAATGTCATACGCCGTAAAGATCTCATCCACATAGTTGTCGTAAAGCCCCACATCCCCGGTCACCACTGCGATGTCCTTATAACAGTAATGCTTTTCACGGACAAATTTCGTGATCTCACGCGCCACAAAGTGAAGCTCTTCCCTTGGGTTTTTAAGGCTTACGATACGAAGTTCATCCTCCTTCTGCCGCCATTTATGATAATACGGACGGAACAGATTCTGCTCCATGAAATACAGAGAGGGCGCATTTTTATACCTGTGGTTTTTTCCGTCGGATAACACAACCGGCTCCTCCACCGTAACATGAAGTTCCTCCGCCATTTTCATCAGGACCGACACCGTTTTTTTACTCATGGAAAAAAGTTCCTGTCCGCCCCTGCAATGGTAAAAATCCTCGCCTGCATCCATCGTCACGGAGACAATGATACGCTCTGATAACACTAAAAGTTTCCTGAGAAGCTGGTTCTGTATCGGTGTAAACCCGGTAAATTCATCAAACACGATCACGCTGTCTTTTATGATACCAGAATCCTCTGCAACGTCGCACAACAGCGATAACACTTCCTCGGCGGTGATATACTGCCCCTTGAGATATTCGGAAAAACTGTGGTACATGACCGAGATATCCTGCATTTTCAGGCGCAGGGTCTCTCCGACATCCTCTGTCTCCAAAAATGTATCCAATTTTTCCGGTGACACATTGTACTGCGTCAGCTCAGAAATGAGGGATTTCACCTCACTGATGTATCCCATCCGATTTAAGTTACCGCCCAGCACACTTAAGTTTTTCTTCTGTTCCCCTGCAAGCTTTCGGAGTACCAGATTTTTTCCGGTCTCCTCCAGCACACGGAGGTTTTGTTTTCCAAGCTCGTCAAACACACGGTATGCAAGGCGCGCAAAACTCAACACATCCACGTTCATGATGGCGTGTGACTTTTCAAGCCGCACAAGCTCGCGCTGTGTCTGCATGGTGAACTGCTCCGGCACAAGCACCAGATAATTTTTCTCCGGATGCTCTGCCGCTTCTTTTAGTATGTTCCTATATAAATAGGATGATTTTCCACTTCCTGAATTTCCGAAAATAAATTGCAGCGACATGTTTTTCCCTTACTTTTTTCAAATTCTAATTTTCGTTTTCTGTTCCTTTTCATAGTACATCATTCTGCCTTTTTTGACTAGTACGGCGTTTCGTTATTTGCAGGACGATGTACCAGTCAAAAAAAGCTGCCATACAATCCGGGAATTTCTCCTTTCAGTACGACAGCCGTAATCACTGATCTCTATTTCTGTGCTTTTGTTTTTTTCTTCCGGTAACCATTGATGTCATATTTTCTTTCATACTCATCAAAGTATGCCATGTAAGTGTCATTCTTTAACTCGCGGACACTCTTTAAATACTCATGGGTATCAAAGTCTGCTGCCTCAAGTTCGATCATGGCAACTGCGATGTTCGAGCAGTGTGCTGCGATTCGCTCCAGGTTCGTCAGCAGATCGTTAAACGCAAATCCCTGCTTCATCTCACATTTTCCGGTGCGGAGTCTTGCGATATGACGCAGTTTCAGTTCATCGCAGAGGATACCGATCAGTTCGCGGAGTGGTTCTACTTTTGCCGCCATCTCAAGGTCGTCCGCACAGAATGCATCCACCGCAAGACTGACACACTCTTTTACTGCATTCTCGAGCACATCCAGCTCATACTGTGCCTCGTCCGAAAATGCAATTTTCTTCTCGTTCAGCTCCGCCGCAACCTCGGAGATATTCACCGCATGGTCGCCCAGACGTTCGAAATCACTCACTGTATGCAAAAACTTGGATACCTGCTTCGCCTGGCTTCCATTCATCTCATGCGTGGACATCTGCATCAGATAGGTTCCCAGCTTATCCTCATATTTATCGATCAGCGTTTCCTTTTCCTGTACCTTATTAAACTTTTCTGTCGAATACACAAGGAACAGGCTTAACGCACGCAAAATATTCTTTCTCGCCTTCTTTGCCATGCCGTTCATCGCAAGATGGCTCTGTGTGATCGCAAGATCCGGGTAAGCAAGGAAACGCTCCTCGAGCAGATCGAAGTCTGCCTGATCCTCCTCGTCCTCCGGCGAATCTTTTACAACAAGATAAACAATTTTTTCAATCCATTTGATAAATGGAAGAAGTACTAAAATCGTTGCCGCACGGAAAACCGTGTTTAACATTGCGATCAGTACCGGGCTCATGGTGGCATTCATAAACGGGAAATGCACCACTGCATTGACAGAATAAAATACAATTGACCAGAACAGCATGCCGAACAGATCGTTAAACAGATAGATCAGGGCTGTTCTCTTACCATTTTTGTTCGTTCCGATCGAGGAGAGCAGAACCGGACAGGCTGCGCCGACACCAATACCCATGGTAATAGGAAGCGCCGCTGCAAAAGTGATCGTTCCACTCATGGACAACGCCTGAAGAATACCGACTGAGGCAGATGCACTCTGTAATACCGCCGTAAATAAAATACCTGCCAGTATACCTGCCGCCGGATTCTTAAACATTGTCAATACATTCACAAAATGCTCGTTATCTTTTAATGGTGCAACTGCCCCACTCATGGTCTGCATCCCCACCATCAGGATGGAGAACCCAAGCATAATGTCACCGACATTTTTAAAGCCGGATTTTTTTACAAACATTTTAAAGATAATACCAATGATCGCCACGATCGCTGAGATGGTCGCTGTGGACAGCAGCTGTGCAATTCCGTTTGAGCCGTCAATGTACGACAAACACAAAATCCAGCCTGTCACACTCGTTCCGATGTTGGCTCCCATGATGATACCGATCGCCTGCGCAACCTTCATCATTCCGGAGTTTACGAAGCCGACAACCATAACAGTCGTTGCGGAGGAGGACTGGATGATTGCTGTCACAGCAGTTCCAAGCAGCACTCCTTTCAACGGTGTGTTCGTCAGCTTATAAAGAACCAGCTCCAGCTTATTTCCCGCTACTTTCTTCAGTCCGTCTCCCATCAGGGACATACCAAAAAGGAACAGTGCCACTCCGCTGAGCAGCGATAAAATAATAGTAAATGTTGTCATTTGTACTCCTAACTACGTTATACATCCTAACGTATCCCTGTCTGCAATTTTATTTACAAACTTTTTACATGATTTTTACATTTAACCGACATTTCTTATTATACTGTACCTCATGGCAAAATCACAATCATTTTATTTCTATTTTAAAATTTTTTACATTTCGCCTAGGAAAATACCGTTTTCAGACAAAATTATTATCACTTTTTTATCTATTCTCATTTAGTGAGAGCAGATTCAGCCTTTTTTGTCTGCACCTCTCCGCTCAATCCCTGTTTTCTTATAGTATTCTGCCTTATCCTCATACATGCGCTTCTCAGCTTCCTGCAGAAGTTCATCCAGATGTGTGTCCGCCCTGTCCTGCCAGATCACTCCCACTGCGATATTTACGTCCTTCTCAGCTGTCAGACACTCTAACTGCCTTATGCGTTCCGCCAACGTGTCCTGATCGATCTGCGCGCACAATACAAGCAGCTCATCTCCCCCGATACGGAATACGCCGTAATCGCCAAACACCTGCTCCAGACATGCACCGGCTCTAAGGATCAGGTCATCCCCTGCCTTATGTCCCAGTGTGTCATTCACACCTTTTAAACCAGTAACGTCACAATAAACTACGCCGATGCTCTGCTCCGGATTGATCTGTCTCACATACTTTTCCATCGCAAAGCGGTTTCCAAGCTGAGTCAGCGCATCCTTATAGCTCAGATCTTCCAGACGCCTCATCAGATTCCTGCGTTTGATACAGGACTTGAGAAAAGAACCCATGATCTGAAGCATATCCGACGTATATTCCAATGAAACTGCCGGCGGATTGTCAACTCCGTAAAAAGCAATGATTTTTTCCGCATCATAAATTGGCATGGCAACAATGGAATGGATATTCTGCCGCTTCAGATTTTCATATTGAAACGGATCGCTCAGGCGCATCTCCTCAATATCCGGTATCCGGACATATTTTCCCTCCTCAAAAATGTGATACCAGTTCTCACAGATCTCCGGCGGAAGATTCTGGAGATTGTCGATCTCCGGTGGCACTCCCGGCGCTGTCCATTCATATGTATTATCATCCCTGCCATCTCTGTTCCTCTCAAAAATATACGTTTTCTCTCCGTTCAGCGCTTTTCCGAGATATTCCAGAATAATACGGATTGTCTCGTCCGGCGACTCGGCAGAAAGTGCTTCCTTCAATGCCTCGTTGACAAAGGACTCCATATCCCTGTACTTCTGGATCATCTTGTCCTGTGAACGCTCCTCGCTGATATCTATACTGATCTCGATCCGGTACTTTTTCTTTGTGACAGGATCTTCCACCAGGGTATCTTTCAACATCATGTATTTATCGATCACCGGATTATAATAACGCCACTCGACAAACTTTCCGGCACAAAGCCTATCATTATTGCACATGCCGCAGGGAACAGAAGATTTCTGCAGCACCTCGTAACATTTCATCCCTTTCACATCATCCATGGACTGTAATCCATACACCTCTAACAGTTTGCGGTTCATATAAACAAGCTCATCTGTCTCTATGTCTGTAGCGTACACGTACTCACCCAGATTATCAAAAAACTTCCAGATAACTTCTATTTCGTTCATTCTTTATACTCCGTTTCATGCAGATATGAAATTTTTATATAAAAATCTGTATAGTAAAATAGCACCTCCTGCGAGGTACTATCCCACTATACGCCTTTATTGCGCAGATTGCAAACAAACTCTTCCATAAACTTCTTTTTTTCACAGGGTTTTCCAAAAAAATACCCCTGAAGATAATCCGCCTGCAGTTCTTTCATCTTAAGATGCCAGTCTTCTTTTTCAATTCCTTCCACACAGATGCGGATGCCGATGCTGTGGACCATCTCAATGATCTTTTTAAACAGCTCGTAATCCCGTTCGCAGCTCATTGCCTTTGCTGTGAAATCCTTATCCATTTTCACATAGCCCGGATTCATGTCACTGATGCAGTGGAGATTGGAATATCCGGTTCCAAAATCATCGATCACGAACTGAATCCCATTTTCCTCAAGCACTTTCCTGAATTTACAAAAGACCGGTGTCATATCCATGAAGCCGCTTTCAGTCATTTCTATGCAGATGCAGTCCGGCGTCAGTCCATTGTCCCTGACCGCAGTGAGTATCTTGTCTGCAATCTTTCCATGCTCGATCTGATAACAGGAAATATTCACGTTCACACTGAATTCCGGTATATATTGCTGTATCTCACGGCACATTTTTGCTGCCTCATTTAACACAAACCTTCCCGCCGGAATGATCAGTCCTGTCTTTTCCAGAAGCGGTATAAACTCGACCGGAGACAGCCACTCCTTACCTTCCTCTGTCACCATGGTATACCGCATGAGTGCTTCTGCACCGATCACACGCCCGGAAACACAATCCACGATCGGCTGATAATATACTTCAAAGCCTTCACACCCGTTAGCGATGGAATTTCTCAGTGCACTTATGATTCTTCCATTCCGCTGGAATTTCTCGTAATCCTCCTGCCTGTAAAAATAGATGTTATTTTTTCCCATCCGTTTTGCCTTTTTCAGGGAAAATTCAAACTTTTTGCGGCATTCCTCGTAGCCTTCTGCCACAGTCGAGGCATCGATCACTCCTGCAGAAGCTGAAAATACAACTTCATATTTTTCAGAGATGATGAATTCGTCTATTTTCTCACCGATCTTTTTTTTGAGCTGTATGGCATCATCCATGGAAGTACTGTCAAGATCCACGATCACATACTGATCTGCGATCAGATGATAGAGTCGCTGATTTCCGGACAGACACTCTTTCATACAGTCTGCAACACTTTTTAACACATAATCGCCATAATTGCTGCCATGTGTTTCATTCACCGCTGCAAAATCATCAATTCCAATATGCATAAGAAATCCGGTCGTCACAGGTTTCTTCTGTGACCGCAGGTAAGCACAAAATTCCATTCCGCCTAAAAGCCCGGTCACATTATCAGCCCGCCGCTGGTTTCCGGTCTCATTCAGACATCCCACCAGATACCCCGGCTTCCCATCTTCATCATCGATCACCACTCCGCGGCAGTTGACCCACACCGGAAGCCCGTTTTTGTCGAGCCACCGGTAATGGATATCATGCACCTTTTCCTTTCCATCCATCACAGCCTGCATATGCTTTGCAAACATCGTGCGGTCTTCTTCGTAGACAACGGACATGATCTCCTGCTTTACATTCCTCACATGTGTCTCAGAGATCATAAACCGATCCAGGGCAGACTGGGAAATTTCCATCTTATTATTCTGGAGATCGATTACGTACAGGTAATCATCCATGCATTCCGCTATGATCTCCAATAAGATCTCTGCTGTCAGATCTCCTAATATTCCATATACATCCTTATTCATAACCAGAGAACCTTTCCTCTTTCTTTTGCGCTTATACTCCTGCGCATCCAATTGAATTTATCTGGTCTGATATTATTTTTCCGTCTTTACAACTTTAAATCTGCGGATCATTGTACGTAAATTGTCTGCTTCGCTGCTCATCTCTTCACTTGCAGCCGCACATTCCTCTGAAGTAGCTGAATTCGTCTGTACCACATCATTGATCTGCTCGATTCCTTCATTGATCTGATGGATCTCTGCTGTCTGTGTCTCTAAGGTGTCTGCGATATTTGTCACTTCACTTGTGATCGTTTTTGAATTCTCTGCCACTTCCTCTAACTGTGCTGCTGTTTCCTTTGCAACTATCATACCTTTTTCAACAGCATTCACAGAGCGCTCGATCAGTGCCGCTGATTCCTTTGCCGCCTCTGCACTCTGATCTGCCAGGACATTTACCTGATTTGCAACTACTGCGAAACCTTTTCCTGCCTCACCGGCTCTTGCAGCCTCAATAGATGCGTTTAAGGCAAGCAGGTTGGTCTGGGATGCGATCTCATTGATCGTCGCAATGATCTTGTCGATCTCATGCGATGCATCATTGATCTCGTTCATGGAGACAACCATCTCCTGCATCTTTCCGTTGCTCTCGATCAGCGCCTGTCCAAGCTGTTCCACTTTTCCGCTGATCTCCTTTGCTGCCTGTGAATTGTTTGCCACCTGTTCGGAAACACCGGTAACGGTAGCGGTCAGTTCCTCGACAACTGCTGCCTGATTCGTTGCGCCGTCTGCAAGCTCGTTCGAGCTGGATGCCACCTGTTCTGCTCCGTTGGATACCTCATCGGAAACCCTCTGGATTCCTCTTACCGTATCAGACATGCTGTTCTGGAACTCCATAAAGGATTGTAAAATACCAACAAAGTCCCCTCTCCACTCTACCTCTGGCTGTACATCAAAATTGCCCTCTGAGAACTGTTTCATGGAGCGGTCAATATCATCGACATACGTTCCAAGGATATGGATGGACTTACGCATGCTGTGTGCAAGTCTTCCGATCTCGTCCTCGGAGTGGTATTCCAGCTGGCTGTGCAGATTTCCTTCCGTGAGTTCCTTCGCCACGTCCTCGATCGCATGTAATGGTTCCAGAATGGTTTCAAGTACCATCCTGCTCACTTTCTTTGCGATTGCCCATGCAAGGAGCAGGAAGATAATGATCACTGCAATACCGGCAGCTGCACAGAAGATCGTGCTCTGGACAGCCTTACTTCTCTGTTTATCAGTCAATGCATCTAATTTCTTTGAAATTTCTACTAAGCTGTTTAATGCAGGGGTACACTTATTTAAGATACCATCGACAGCCTGATCTTCCTTACCGGCCTTGATCTCTTCCATGATCTCATATCCGATCGTTCCCCAGTCCGTAAATGCACCTTTATATTCTGTATAAAGATCCTCTGTAATGACACCTGTGCCGTGTAAAACATTCATCTGTGTATCTACGGTCCCGAGAAGCTCTTTCACCTTCTCCTCGTAGCTGTCGTAAGTGGATTCGTCATCATTCAGCGCCATTTCACGGATATTTCTTGCTGCTGTATTTATATTAATTCTGCATGTTTTTACTGCCTGATCTGCTGCGTTGACATTATTGACATAATTCATCATATTGGCAAACAGAATGCCTATTGCAATAATAGAAATCACTCCTGACAGCAGCATCATGTTAATGACTTTTCTATAACCGTAACTGATTCTTTTCTGCAGATACATATTTTCAAGTTTTGTTTTCATTGTACTCTTTTGTGACAGCATAAATTGTATTTTCCTTTCCATTCTAATATACTTTTTTTCTTTCTCTGATATATTAATTTTTCCAGTCTGACAATGTATTAATTGCCTCGTTTTATTTCACTTTTTATCTGTTTTTTCTTCTACCCTCCACCTGAAAAATCTGTCAATTTTCTTCTAGTTTCTCACATTATAGTCTCATATTTTATGTCTGTCAAACCTTAAACAACTTTTTTATCAATTATTTGTTTGAAAACATTTCTTTTTTGCAATGCGTACATATGTCTGTCTGTAGTGGAATTTGAATCCTTTTTTCCTGTACCAGATATTGTCTCTTAAATTGTGATTCCGACCGCTTCCTTTGCG
>OGKZ01001254.1_pt1 | contig 18517 bp, 16 predicted proteins | sample 1572571 | NCBI WGS metagenome assembly OGKZ01 (sample SAMEA2581906, study PRJEB24529) | metagenome | biome: Human gut stool | place: China | collected 2011 | reverse complement strand
TTTGGGCGCGGAGGTGGAACATGTTGGATAAATCAAAGCGTTATCTCATTGTGGGTCTGGGCCTGCTGGGCGGCAAGTACGCCTTGGAGCTGAGCAGGGCCGGGTTCCATGTGGACGGCATCAACCGCAGCGAGGGCCATCTGCAGTATGCCCTCGACCACGGCTATATCGCCAGCGGCAAGACCCACGATTTTGAGGATCTGGTGCGTCAGGCCGATCATATCATCTTTGGCTTGTACCCCACGGCCCTGCTCGAGTGGTTCCGGACCTACGGCAACCTGCTGAAGGAGGGATGCATCTTTACCGATGTGTCGGGCGTAAAGACCGGTCTGGTGGAGCCCATTCAGGCCATGTGCAGGCCGGGCGTGGAGTTCATTGCCAGCCACCCCATGGCGGGCCGTGAGACCTCCAGCGTGGAGCACGCCGCTGAGGTGAATTTTGCCCCGGCCAACTTCATTGTGACCCCCACGGAAAAGAACACCCCGGAGGCCGTTCAGTGGGCCAGGGAGCTGGCCGAGGTGCTGGGCTTCAAGCATATCTGCACTCTGACCGTGCAGGAGCATGACAGGATGATCGGCTATGTCAGCCAGCTCTGCCATGCCATCGCCGTCAGCCTGATGTGCGCCAACGACAATACCTCGCTGTGCGAGTACACCGGAGATTCTTTCCGGGACCTGACCCGCATTGCACGCATCAACGATAAGATGTGGGCGGAGCTGTTCCTCTGGAACAAAGAAAACCTCATCTCCGAGATCGACCAGTTCAGCGGGGCGCTGAACGAGATGCGCAACGCCCTTGTGGCCGATGACCGGGAAAAGCTGGAGGAGATGTTCCGCCTGTCCACCCAGCGCCGCGCGGCGTTTGATAAGAAAGCGCCGTAACCTTTTCAGCACACAGCACTGCTGTTTTTTTTCAGCTCCCCTGCTGGGGAGCTGGAAGCGAGACTGAGAGGTTTGGCACAACACGAAAAAATGAGGTGTACCGAATGCCCAAACAGGAAGGCCAGAAATCCAAGCTGCTGGCGCTATTGCGCATTTTTGAGCAGCAGACCGATGAAAACCACCTGCTGAACGTGCCGCAGCTGGTGGAGCTGCTGGAGGCGCAGGGCATCCGCTGTGAGCGCAAGAGCGTGTACAGCGATATTGAGGCACTGGGTGCGCTGGGCTATGACATCAAGCTGCGCCGGGGCCGGGGCGGCGGGTATTTCCTTGCCAGCCGCACCTTTGATCTGGCGGAGCTCAAGCTGCTGGTGGATGCCGTGCAGGCAAGCCGGGTGGTATCCGGCACCACGAGCAGGCGGCTGATCCACAAGCTGGAAAAGCTCTGCTCCAACTACGAGGGCAGCCAGCTGCAGCGTCAGGTCTATGTGGAGGGCCGCCCCAAGACCGACAGCAAGAGCCTGCTGTACAGCATCGATGCCCTGCACGAGGCCATCAACAACGGTAAAATGGTGGAGTTCCTCTACAGAAAAGCCGACAGCCGCGAGAAAGAGAAAAGGATCGTCAGCCCGTGGCAGCTGGCCTGGGAGAACGGGTGCTACTACCTCATTGCCTTTGCCGATGAAAAGGGCATCCGCCATTACCGGGTGGACAAGATGAGCGGGGTCCGGGTGCTGGATGCGCCCCGGCGGGGTCAGGAGCAGTTTGCGGATCTTGATCTGCCTGCCTATCTGCGCAAGCACTTTGGAATGTACGGCGGGCCGGAGCATCGCGTTACCCTGCGGTGCACCGCGGATCTGCAAGGTGCCATGCGGGAGCGCTTTGGCGCAACGCCCATGTTTTTACCCGAGGAGAATGGCTGCTTCCATTTTGATGTTCCCATCTGCGTCAGTGACCAGTTCTACGGCTGGGTCTGCGGCTTTGGCGGCAAGATAGAAGTGGTCGCCCCGCCCGAAGTGCGGCAGGGAATGCGGGAGATGACCGCCCGGCTGGCAGAACAGCATCAATAACAAGAAAAGGGACTGCGAAAGCAGCCCCTTTTTGCATGTTTACGGTTCCTTCAATTCCAGATCACTGGGCAGGAGAAGATCCAGTTCGGCGGCGGGTTCGGCGACAAGGCGGCGGCTCTGGTGGAAGATGGCCTTTTCCAGGGTGTTGCGGGCAAGGCGGCCATTGCCGGCGGTGCGGGCATCGGATTCCTGCCAGCGGGCATAATAGCCCAGCAGGGGTTCGGTGCAGGCTTCGGCCAGGGTGTAGCCCTTGTTTTTGGCAAGGACCTGGGTAATCTGCAGCAGCTCCTCAGCGGTGTAGTCCGGGAACTCGATCCGGTTGGGGAAACGGCTGGCAAGGCCGCTGTTGGCGGTGAGGAAGATCTCCATCTCCCGGGTATACCCGGCCAGAATGACCACAAGCTCGTCCCGGTGATCCTCCATCCCCTTCACCAGCGTGTCGATGGCTTCCAGCCCGAAGCTGTCCTGCTCGCCGCGGTAAAGGCTGTATGCCTCGTCAATGAAGAGCACACCACCCAGAGCGCTCTCGATGACGCTGTTGGTCAGGGGGGCGGTGTGGCCGGTGTAGCGGCCTACCAGGTCGGCACGGGTCACCTCCACCAGCTGCCCGCCCTTGAGGGCACCGATGGCTTTCAGGTATTTCGCCACCAGCCGGGCAATGGTGGTCTTGCCGGTGCCGGGGTTTCCGGTGAAGATCATGTGCATGGACAGGCTGGCCGTTTTCAGCCCGGCAGCGGCCCGGCGCTGCTGTACCTGCAGGTTGTCGGCCAGACCGAACACATACTCTTTCACGGGAGCAAGGCCCACCAGTTCGTTGATCTCGGCCCGGATGGCATCCAGTGCGCCGGTATAGGCCGCAGGCAGCAGGTCAAAGAGCGGTTCCTCCGAGCCATCGTTCAGACGGAACAGCACCCCTTCCGGCCCGGCGGTCAGGGTCACGGTGCCGGTAAGGGTTTCATCGGTCCGCAGGCAGTATTCGCTCAGGGCACGGAAGATGCGGTCACAGCATTCGGCCAGCCCGGCGGCACCCTTCTGCGCGGTGCACTGGGCTGCGACATAGTCCCGCACGTCGGCCCCGGCGGAAAGGGTCAGCCCCAGCCGGGTGCGGATCTTCTGGGCCAGCGCGTTGAGCTGCTGTGCGGCAAGGGCGGCCAGGTCCTCCCGGGTGTAGGAGGCCGTTTCGCAGACATCCCCCAGCGCCGACACCAGCGCCGCGCCGAATTTATCGGCCAGTGCCTCCCGGCCCTTGTGGGAGTAGAAGATGAGGTATTTGCCGCAGGGGTCGATGCGGCTGACGGCTCCCGGGGCAAGCGCCGTGCCTGCATCCACAAGGATGCCCTCCTTGTTTACGAGATACCGGCTGGACAGGGGGGCGCTGCCCTTGACGGCCAGATCGGACAGGGTCTTCAGAAAGCCGGGATAGCAGCTCTCATAGTGCTCAAAGGCAAGGATCTCCCCGGGCGCGTGCAGGGCGGCGTAGAGGTCCTGCAGGAAGAGCTTTTCGGCTCCGGAATTGGGGTAAAGGGCCAGATCCAGCGTGGCGATCCTGTCGCTCTGCAAAAGGCCCCGGGCCGCCATGCAGCGGGCAGTTTCTTCCAGCGCGAAATGCCGGCCTGTGCCTGCCCCGCCTGTGAGCAGGATGACGTTGCGGGCGGCGGGGGCTTCGGTGCCCAGCACAAAGGGGCGGCGCATGGCCCGCACCACGCTGTCCACAAAAGCATCCTGCCCCAGCACCGTCTGCCTGACCTCGGCGGCAAGGCCTTCAAAGCTGCCCAGGTGCTCCGGCTTCACGTCGGTGGTGCCCCTGGCCAGCAGGCCTTCGTCCTCCATGTCCCGCAGCATCTGGCGGCTGCTTTCCAGCGCGGCGGCGGTGGCATCGCTCTGGGTTTTGAGCTGGGCGTTCTGCTGCTTCAACAGCTCGTCCAGCCGTTTCTGCTGTTCCAGAAGCGCCGCGTTCAGGTCAGGCAGGGCGGCGCTGCCGCCTGTTTTGGGTGCAGAAGCGCCGGGGGCGGCCTTGAATCTGCCCCCCGGGCCGAACACGCCGTTCATCAGACTTTCCCAATCATCGGTGTATGCCATAAAACTACCCTCCGTGCAGTGTTTTTTCTTTCAGTATAGTGGAGTCTGGTACGTTTTGCAAGGAAAGGGTTGAAATAAAGGACAAAGTTCGTTACACTATTGTCAAACGAAAGGATGAATTGCCATGGAGCCAAGAACACCTGCTGAATGGAAGACGCTGTTTGAGAGCGAAGCCTTTGCCCGCCAGACGGAATACTACGGCCCGCTGGGGGTGGAGTATACCCCCGCCGGGACGCACCTGCGCCTGTGGGCTCCCACGGCAAAACAGGCAGCAGTGAACCTGTACCGCCGGGGCACCGGCGGGGCCTGTGTGGGCACCCTGCCCCTGCAGCAGCAGGACAAGGGTGTGTGGAGCGTCTATCTGCCCGGCGACCAGCACGGGAAATACTACGATTTCACCCTTACCACCCCGTTTGGCACCTGCAATGCAGCGGACCCCTACGCCCGCTCGGCCGGGGTGAACGGGGTGCGCAGCATGATCTTTGATCCGGCCCGGGTGGACCCGCAGGGCTGGGAGCGGGATGTGCGGCCGGTGATCCCGCCGGCCCGCCGCAGCGTTTGGGAGGTCAGCGTCCGGGATTTCTCGCAGGACCCGGCCAGCGGCGTGCACACAGCCTGGCGAGGCAAATTCCTGGCCTTTACCCAGCAGGGCACGACCCTGAGCAGTGACGGCATCCACCCCACCTGCCTGAATTACCTCAAGCGGCTGGGGGTGAGCTATGTCCAGCTCATGCCCATCTTCGATTTTGGCAGCGTGGACGAGAGCCGCCCCCTGACCCGGCAGTATAACTGGGGCTACGACCCCACCAACTTCAATGTGCCCGAGGGCAGCTACTCCACCGACCCCACCCGGGGTGAGGTGCGGGTGCGGGAGTGCAAGCAGATGGTCGCGGCCCTCCATGCGGCGGGCATCGGCGTTGTAATGGACGTGGTGTATAACCACATGTATCGTTCCGACAATGTGCTGAACCGGGTGGTGCCCCTCTACTACTTCCGTCAGAACGATGACGGCTCCCTCTCCAACGGCAGCGGCTGCGGCAACGAGTTTGCCTCCGAGCGGCCCATGGCCCGGCGCTATCTCATTGATTCGGTGCTCTACTGGGCACGGGAATATCACATCGACGGCTTCCGGTTTGACCTGATGGGCCTGTATGACGTGGAGACCATGAACCTCCTCCGGGCTGAACTGGACAAGCTGCCCGGCGGGCGGGATATCCTGATGTACGGTGAGCCGTGGCAGGGCGGATGCAGCGCCCTGCACCGGTACGAGGCCAACAAGAACAACCTGAACATGCTGAACGAGCGCATCGGCATCTTTTGCGACAACACCCGGGATGCCATCAAGGGCGGCTGCTTCGATGCCCGGGAGCCGGGCTATGTGGAGGGCAAGCCCGGGAGTTTCTGGGATATCGGTGCTTCGGTGGCGGCGTGGTGCCGCAGTGAAAAGCTGCCGCCCCACGCCCCGGGGCAGATCATCAGCTATGTCTCGGCCCACGACAACTTCACCCTGTGGGATAAGCTCCTGATGGTGCGCTACGCCCGCCCGGAGTTTGCCGCTGTGGACAAGACCGCGCTGGCCCAGAACCGGCTGGCAGCGGGCATCTACCTGACCAGCATGGGCCTGCCTTTCTGGCAGGCGGGCGAGGAGTTTGCCCGCACCAAGAAGGGGCAGGGCAACAGCTACCGCTCCAGCCCGGCCCTCAACCGGCTGGACTGGCACCGGGCCGAACAGTTCCACAGCCTTGTGGATTACTACCGCGGGCTCATTGGTCTGCGGGCGGCGTTCCCCCGGCTGGGCGCGCTGGACAAGGCCAGCCCTGCTGCCATCGAGTTCTTCCCGCTGGAACAGCCTCTTGTGGGCTGGCGGCTCCCCGCCCAGTGGGGCGACGGCGCAGCGTGGAGCGCCCTGTGCGTCTACTATAACCCCACCGAGACGGCGCAGGTCGTCACCCTGCCCGGCGGCAGCTGGAAGCTGCTGAGCGACGGCATCTCCTCCAGCCTGTGGCGGGGCAGCAGCCGCATCTGCACCGGCCAGACCGTTCTCCTGCCCCTGAGCGCCACCGTGTTCGGGCAGGTATAAAAATACGGTCTGCCGTTGCTTGACAACCTGCAATTGAAAATCCCCTGACCAGTTCAACGCCGGTCAGGGGATTTTTGATTTATGGATCAGGAAAAAGATTTGGGAGGATCAGGAGTTTTTCTGTGCCTGCTGGGTCTGGGCGTTCTTTTCGCCCAGGGTCAGGCTGACGGTCTGCATCTGGCCTTCCCGGGCCACGGTGATGGAAAGGGTATCACCGGCGGCATGCTGCTGGATCAGGGTGCCAAGGTCGTCTTTCTGGGCGATCTCGGTGCCGTCGATGCTCACGATACGGTCGCCGGTCTTGAGGCCGGCCTTGTCGGCGGGGCCGCCCTGCACAACATCCACAACGTAAACGCCGTAGGCATTGACGTTGAGCTGTGCGGCGGTCTGGGCATCGGTCACAGCCAGATAAGTGATGCCCATGTAGGGGCGGCCGGAGACATAGCCGTTCTCCAGCAGATCCTGTGCCACCTTGATGGCATCGTTGATGGGGATGGCGAAGCCCAGACCCTCTGCATCGCTGGAGGAGGACTTTGCGTTGACCAGACCGATGAGCTCACCGTTCATGTTGAACAGGCCGCCGCCGGAGTTGCCGGGGCTGACAGAGGCATCCATCTGGATCAGGGACATGGTGTTGGTGGAGCTGGTGCCCTGGATGGTCACGCTGCGGTTCAGGGCGCTGACGATGCCGCTGGTCACGGTGCCGCCCAGCTCACCCAGCGGGTTGCCCACGGCCAGCACGCTCTCGCCCACGGCAAGGCTGTCGCTGTTGCCAACGGTGGCGGGGGTCAGGTCGGTGGCATCGATCTTGAGGACAGCCACGTCGCTGGTGTCATCCTCGCCCACCACGGTGGCGGGGTAATCGGTATCGCCGATGGTCACGGTGATGTTGGAAGCGCCGGACACAACGTGCGCACAGGTCAGGATATAGCCGTCGGAGCTGATCACGACACCGCTGCCTGCGCCGCTCTCCACCTGGCTCTGGCCGTACCAGGACCACTGGGAGTAGACCACCTGCTCGGTGGTGATGACCACAACGCTGGGGCTGACCATCTCAGAGACCTGAGCGGTGGTCATGCCGGAAGCAGTGTTCACCGCGGAGGCAGAGCCGGAATCACTGCTGGACGTGGAGGAAGGTGCCACCTGCTGGATGACTACCTTGCCGCCTGTGTTGCCCACCCGGGCCCCCACAAAGCCGCCGACAAAGCCCATGGCTGCTGCCAGCACCAGTGCGACTGCGCTGCGGGCGATATTGCCGTTTTTCCGGCGGCGCTTTTTGGGAGGCTGCTTGGGGCTTCCCTGTGCGGCCTGATACCGGGGGCCTTCCGGAGGCGGCACCGCGCCGCCATCGCTGCCGCCGTTCGGCTCGGCCTGGGGGGCAGCCTGTGCGGCCTCGCCGTAGGTGCCTGCCGTGTTGGCGGTGTTCATGCCGGAGGAGCCGACGTTGGGGTAGCCGGTCTCGCCGGTCTGGCTATGTTCAGAGGAATAATCGTATTCCCACTTGTTCTCGTTATCCATACTGGTTACTTCCTTTCTCAAAGGGAATGGTTCGGAGGGGGCGCTTCTGCCGCACCTCCTTGGAACTGTTTCTATTGTATCCGGTAATTGTGAAAAGGAATCGCTGACCGGGTGAAGAATATGTGAAATAAGGTCGCAGCGGGAAGCCTTGACAGCGGCGCGGGGGCTTGGTATTTTAAGGGTGCAGCGCAGAAGCCGGCAACGTTGCGAAACCTCTCCGTCATCTTCGCTTTGTGAAACCTCTCAGTCGCGGGCGCTGCCGCGACAGCTCCCCTAATAGGGGAGCCCTTGGCAGAGGATTTGTTTTTCGCAATGATCGCTGGCGCTCCAAAACCAATGCCTGCCGCAGGGCAAACAGGAGCGAAGCGATGATGACGGAGAGGTTAGCCCAGCAGGGCAAGCTCGCGAAAGGAGCAAATTATGAAACTGGAAAAGATTCCGGGCGGTTATGCCCTGTATAAAGAGAAAACCATCATTGGCACCTGCCAGGCCCGGCCCACGGAGCAGGGCGCGGACATTGCTGCCCTGACCATTGTGCCGGAATGGCGGCGCAAGGGTTACGGTTCCTACCTGTTAAAAGAGGTATTGCGCAGCCTGGGCGGCTATGACAAAGAGAGCGCCACGGTGTTCACGGCACCCCTGCCTGCCGATGCGGGGGAGCTGGCCTTCTGGGCAAAGTTCGGTTTTGCGGCAGAGGGCAGCGGGCTGTGCCGCCGCCGCACCCCCGACCTGACGGCCGTGAAGCTTGTGCAGGACTTCCTCGCCGCGCGGCTGGCTGACCCCAGGCTCTGCATCGATGCTACCTGCGGCAACGGGGGCGACACGGCTTTTCTCTGCCGCCTTGTGGGCAAAGAGGGCCGGGTGCTGGGCTTTGACATCCAGCCGGAAGCCATTGCCTCCACCCGGCAGAACCTTGCACGGAAGGGCTTTGCGGCAGAGCTTCACTGCGACAGCCACGCCAACCTCCTACAATATGTGCAGCCCGGCACCGTCGATGCCGTGATGTTCAACTTCGGCTGGCTGCCCGGTGCCGACCATGGGGTGTTCTCCCGCGCACAAAGCAGCATCCCGGCGCTGGAAGCCGCCCTCGAGGCCCTGCGGCCCGGCGGGGTGCTCAGCGCCATCCTGTACAGCGGCAAGGTCATCGGCTCCGACGAAAAGACCGAGATCCTCCAGTGGATGCGCTCCCGGCCCCTGAAACAGTGCACCGCCCTCGTTTGCGGCTTTGCCAATTGGGCCGATACCGCCCCCTTGCCCTGCTTCCTCCTGAAAAAATAACAAAAACTCTTGCATCTAGGTGGAATTGCTGGTAAAATATAAGTTGTGTGTAATTTTGGCATCCTTGCCCTCTCAGCCAAAGCCTGTCGGCTTTGCCAGCTCCCCCGAAGGGGGAGCCTATTGCGGCTCTTGGATAAAGGCAGCATAGCCTCTCCCCTCGGGAGAGGTGGCATTGCGGAGCAATGACGGAGAGGGTTGTTTTCAACAAGGAGATAAATACAAGTGGAAAATATCGCTCCTGCCCTGTTGGACTGGTTCTATGCCAGCCGCCGCATCCTCCCCTTCCGGGAGGACCCCACGCCCTACCATGTCTGGCTGAGCGAGATCATGCTGCAGCAGACCCGGGTCTCGGCAGCGCTGCCCTACTACGAGCGCTTCCTTGCCGCCCTGCCGGATATCCCCGCGCTGGCCGGATGTGAGGAGGAAAAGCTGCACAAGCTGTGGGAGGGGCTGGGTTATTACAGCCGGGTGCGCAATCTGCAGAAGGCAGCGAAGATCGTCTGCGCTCAGTACGGCGGGCAGCTGCCTGCTGATTACAACGCCCTGCTGGCCCTGCCCGGCATCGGGGAGTACACGGCGGGGGCCATTGCATCCATCAGCTTCGGCCTCCCGGTGCCCGCTGTGGACGGCAACGTTCTTCGGGTATTTGCCCGGCTCTACAACGACCCCCGGCTGGTCACCGACCCGCAGGTGAAGCGGGAGTTCACGGCACGGGTCATGGAGCACCAGCCGCCCGCAAAAGCCGGAGACTACAATCAGGCCCTGATGGAGCTGGGCGCGCTGGTCTGCCTGCCCAACGGCGCCCCCCTGTGTGAGCAGTGCCCGCTGGGCACGCTCTGCCGGGCCCGGGCCGCAGGCACCGCCCTCTCCCTGCCCCAGAAAACGCCCCCCAAGGCCCGGCGCATCACACCGGTCACGGTGGCGCTGGTGCTGAACGAGGGCCGGGTGCTGCTCCAGCAGCGGCCCGCCAAGGGCCTGCTGGCCGGGCTGTGGCAGCCGGTGCTGTGGGAGGATACCACCCTCACCGCCGCAGAGACCGCCGCCCGCCTTGCTGCCCTGGGGCTGGACTGCACAGGGGTACATTTCACGCCCCTGCCTGCGGCCAAGCACATTTTCACCCACATCGAGTGGCACCAGAGCGGCTATTTTCTCACTGTGCCGGAGCAGCCCGCTCCCGCAGGCTGCGTCTGGGCCGGAAAGGAACAGCTGGAGGCCGCGTATACCCTGCCCGGTGCCTTCAAGGCCTATAAAAAGCTGCTGCTGACCAAATTGCTGTGATCCCCCGGATTGATGAAATTTCTGCATTTCGGATTGTAATTTTTTGCTTTTCCGGGTATAATAGCCTTATCAAAATGAACTCCGGTTCCATGAACCACCGTTCCCCACCAGAAAAGGAGTGTGTCCTATGAAGAAATCCTGTCTGATCGCTGTTATCGCCACGCTGGCCGCTGTGGCCGGTGCGCTGGCCGCCGTGGCTGTCTATCTGCACCGCCGTGAGAAGGAGCTGGACGAGTACGAGCGTCTGCTGTTTGGCGAGGATAAGGCCGAGACCATTGAGCCTGCCGCAGAGCAGCCCGCAGAAGATGCTTCTGCCGAGGATGCCGCAGAATAAACCAAACACCAAAAAACGCACCCGGCTTGTCCCTGCAAGCTGTGGTGCGCTTTTTTATACGCCGCATTGATTTGAAATCAACCTCTCAGTCCCCGCTCCGGCGCGGCCAGCTCCCCTGGCAGGGGAGCCAAGTGCAGGGATGCGGCTTTGTAACAGGAGTACATATCCATGAAACGATTTTTGTTGTGGGTCGTTGGTGTCATTCTGGGCGTTGCCGTGCTGCTGGGCGCGGTGATGACCGTGAGCTATTCCTTTACCGGCGAGGGTTTCTGCCCGGCGGCAGACACGCAGTTCGGCGGGCAGGCGCTGGAAGTGAACGGCTCCTGCTGGCAGGTGCCGCTGCTGGGCGGCGTGTTCGATAAGGTGTTCACCAGCCCCGAAACGCTCACCGTGCAGAAACTGGGCGTGCTGTATGACGCACACCCAGCCCTCGCCCTGCCCGATTGGGCCAGCTACACCACCCTGACCATCGAGACCGACATCGGCAGCATCGTATTTGCTGGGTCAGCCTCTCAGTACGAGGACTTTCTCTTCCCTGCCAACGGGGATTACAAGGCAAAGCTGACGGTCTGGCGGCTGCCGCAGGATTATCTCGCCACCCAGTTTGAGGGCGGAACCACCGGTGCCATCCGCAAGAACCTGGGCGTGGAGCACCCGGCCAAACCCACGGGCTGGTACAGCTACTCCTTCCGGTTCACCCTGCAGGCCAGCGCGGAGGTCGCCCTTTCCACCGAGCGGCTGGAGCAGGGCGGTGTGGCGGCGCTTTCCATCACCGGCCTGACCGGCGAGACCGCTCCCGCCGTGGAGACCGATCTGGGCAGCGTTCAGTGCGTCCGGCTGGGCAGCGGCTGGCGTGCCTACATTCCCGCCGCCTACAACGCCTCGGCGGGTGGGCACACGGTCAACGTTACCGTCAACGGCGAGACCTTTGCCCGGACGCTGACCGTTCTGCCCAAGGATTTCGGCACCGTGGAGGTGGAGCCGGAACCTGCATCCACCGAGGCCGCCAACACCGAGTTCCGGAACAACATCTGGCCTCTGTACGAGCAGCCCGTGCGGGAAAAGCTCTGGGCCGGTGCTTTCCTCTGCCCGGCAGAAAACTACATGACGCTGGTGGATTTCGGTCAGGTCAAGGTGACCGGCGGCCAGCAGGGCAGCCGCTCCAACTCCACCCGGCTCTACACCATCCCCGGTGAGCCCTGCCGTGCCCCGGCGAATGGCGTGGTGGTCTTTGCAGGCGATCTGGCCCTCACCGGCAGCACCGTGGTCATCGACCATGGCTGCGGCGTGCGCAGTTATCTGTATGGCCTGCAGGAGCTCTCCGTGACCCGCGGCCAGACCGTGGAGCGGGGGCAGGCTGTCGGCGTGCTGGGCGAGGAGCTGACCATGGACTTCAAGCTCGGCAGCAAGAGCGTGAACCCCTGGCCCCTGTTCCAGACCAGCGGTGGGTTATTCTGGCAGGAGAAGGGCTGATCCTGCAAAAAATTTGCAGAAACTTGTAACGCTTTCTCCTTTTCTGCGTTATTGGGGTGAAAGGCCATGAAAAAGGAGGGCAAAAGACGATGAAAACGAATTGTGATATCATCCGTGACCTGCTGCCGCTGTATGCGGAGCACATCACCAGTGAGGCCAGCAACGCACTGGTGGAAGAGCATCTGGCCGAATGTGAAGCCTGCCGCGCCGAGCTGGAACAGATGGAGCAGCCGGTGCCGGTGCGGCCGGAAGCGCAGCCGGATGCGCCCCTGCGCAGGATCAGGGCCGCCCTGCAAAGAAGGAGCATCCGTGCAGCAATCGGCTCAGTGCTGGCGGCCCTGTGCGCTCTGGCACTGATATTCTGGATGGGCACTGCCCGCGTCCCGGCCACCACAGAGCAGGCTCAGTTCTGGACCTACAACCGCAAAGAGAATGGTGCAGACATCTGCATTCTGGAAGCGCAGGGCGAGGGGGTCTGGCTGGATATGGAGGACACCTTCAGCTGGGGCAAGCCGCAGATCACTGTGCGGGCCATGCGCTACCGCTTTCCGGGCGCGCATCGGGTACTGACAGCTCTGGTGGGTTCTGATCGATCCTCTGTATGGGTCATGGTGTCTCGCACCCAGCTGCTGACCGTGGACTGCGCAGACCAGACCCTGTACTACCGCGATGGACAGCAGGTAGACCGCTACATCGTGCAGGAAAACCCGGACGGTACCTTCGACTACGCCTACGGCACCGACCAGGAATATGGCACTGACTTTAAGAAGGGCTGAGCCTATGGACATCGACAGCATTTACCGGCTCTATTTCCGGGATGTGTTTCTGTTCCTGCAGGGCCTGACCCACAACGAGGCGCTGGCCGAAGAACTGACGCAGGAGACTTTCTTCAAGGCTCTGGACGGCCTGAAGGACTACGACGACCGGCAGGATGTACGGGCGTGGCTGTTCACGGTGGCCCGCAACGCCTATTATTCCCACTGCCGCCGGACAAAGCACACTGCCCCGCTGGAAGATGCCGAAACCGCCCCCGCCGACACTCCGGACATTGCCCAGCTGCTGGTCGATCAGGATGCGGCATTCACTGTACATCAGTGCCTGCACACACTGGACGAGCCTTACAAAGAGGTGTTCAGCCTCCGGGTATTCGGCGAGCTGCCCTTTGAGCGCATCGGGCTGATCTTCGGCCACAATGCCGCATGGGCCCGGGTGACCTACTACCGGGCCAAGACCCAGCTGCAGAAGATGCTTTCCTCTTCCACCTGACATTCCCTATCACAGCAGAACACCCCCGGCCCAAAGGCGCGGGGGTGTTCTTTTTGTGCGCAGGACTCAGACCGTTTTGCCTGCTCAAGCTGATCAAAATAAAAGGGGGTTAGGGCTTCGTTGATTGTTGCGTTGGCAGCTCCACCGCAATGGTAGTGCCCTTGTCCGAGCTTTCCTCCACCCAAACGGAGCCGCCGTGGAGGTCGGCAATCTCCCATACCAGTGAAAGCCCCAGTCCTGCGCCGCCGTATTCCCGGCTGCGCGACTTGTCCACCCGGAAGAAGGGCTGGAAGATACTGCGCTGATACTCCTCCGGGATGCCGCAGCCGGTGTCGGAGACGCGGAGCAGGAACTTTTCCAACTCCTGAGTGACAGAAACCCGTACCGAGCCGCCCGGCCGGTTGTACTTGACAGCATTCTCCGTCAGGTTGAAGATCAGCCGGTAGATCAGTGCATCGCTGCCGGTCATAATGCCGTCGCCCTCCGCCGTCAGCGTGACGCCGAGCTTATCTGAGAGCGGCGCAAGATCTGTGAAGATCTCCTCGATCATGGGAGCGAGCTGGATCCGCTCGTTCCGCGCCACCTGCCGCAGATTGCTCATCTCCAGCAGCGTCTTGGTCATCTGTGCCAGCCGTTCCGTCTGCTCACGCAAAAGCGTGAGGAACTCCGCCGTCTCCGGCCGCACATCAGGATGCTCCGCGGAAAACAGCTCCAACTGCGCCTGCATGAGTGCCAGTGGCGTGCGCAGCTCGTGGGCGGCGTTGCCGGTGAACTGCCGCTGGGCGGAAAAGGCGTTGTTCAGCCGCTCCAGCATCTGGTTGAACGAGCGGCTCAGCTGCCGGAACTCCGAAATAGCGTCTTCATCGATCCTCATATCGGCAAGATTGTTCAGCTGCACCTGCTCCACCTGCGAGGTAAAGCTGCGCAGGGGCTTGAGAGCGCGTCCGCTGACGAAATAGGCGAGGATGCCGCTGAGCAGCGTTACCGCCGCCGTGATGTACCAGTTGGTGGTGCGGAAGCGCCCCTGCACCCCATCGACGACGATGGTCAACTCCTCGTTGGGCGCTATGAGCTGCGGGTCAAAGCTCGCCGCTCCGCCATCATTCAGGATCACCGTGCCGCCGCCCTGTAAGCTGTCCGCAATGGTGTCCATATAGTACACACCGGAGGAGCACAGCAGCAAATTCATGGCCACGCAGGTGATGCCGATGAGCAGGACGGTCATCAGCGTGATGCGCCACTGCAGGGAAAGCCGCTTCATTCCTCCTCGCCTCCCATCAGATAGCCCTCGCCGATGCGGTTGCGGATGGGGTCATAGCCCAGCACGGCGCGGAGCTTTTTGCGCAGGGCGGAGATGTGGACGCGAATGGAATTGCTGAAGCTGTCCACGCTGTTGTCCCAAACGTGATCCATCAGCTCCTCCTGACTCACGGGCCGCCCCTGATGCACCATCAGGTATTCCAGGATCCCCGTTTCCTTCCGGGTGAGCGTCAGCGTCTGCCCGTTGACGGCGGCGGTACGGGAGCGGGTGTCAAAGGTCAGGCCTCCGCAGCTTAGCAGCACATCCTGCTGGGTGAACTGCCGCAATGTCAGGCTGCGGATGCGGGCCTCCAGCTCCGCCAAGTGGAAAGGCTTTGCCAGATAGTCGTTCGCCCCGGCATCCAGCCCCTGCACCTTGTCCTCCACTTCGCTGCGGGCGGAGAGGATCAGCACCCGCGTCTCCCGGTCGGTCTGCCGCAGGGTGCGCAGCACCGTCATGCCGTCCTTTTTCGGCAGATTCAGATCAAGAAGCACCAGATCGTATCGTTCCACGCCCAGAAGCGCCAGCGCCTTTTCCCCGTCATAACAGTAGTCCACGCTGTAGGCCAGCCGCCGCAGGCTGCGGACGATGGTCTCGCACAGGGCGCGTTCATCTTCAATTACTAAAAGGTGCATGAGAGCCCTCCTTTTTATTTCTTCGTTTTTTGTGTTGCTTTCATTATAGCAAAAACAGATAAGGTTTGCGTTAAGTTTTCGTTCTTAACAGAGACTTTAACTCTCCCGCGCTATGATGGGGGCAGAAAATCGGAAAGGGTGATGAAAAATGAGCTGCGGGAAAAAGGCAGCGGCGCAGATCGTGCTGCTGATGGCCGGAGCCGCCATGCTGTGCTTCGGTGTCTGGCGGGGCGAGGCGGCGACAGTGCTGAGCAAAGCAATCAAATTATGTCTGGAGTGTGTGGGCATTGGGTAAAAAGTTTTCAGGCGTTTCACAGACCATGTCCCGCTTCCGGGGCTGGATTCAGGCGGGGGCGACGCTGCTGACCAACCTGCATCTGCCGAACTTTCTCAAGGGCGGACTGTATCAGGGGGCGGGGAAGACCGTCTGCGTGCCGGGACTGAACTGCTATTCCTGCCCGGCAGCCTCCGGTGCCTGTCCCATCGGGGCGTTTCAGGCGGTGGTAGGCTCGTCAAAGTTCAGTTTCTCCTATTATATCACAGGCTTTCTCATTTTGCTGGGAGTCCTGCTGGGACGCTTTATCTGCGGCTTTCTATGCCCCTTCGGCTGGTTTCAGGAGCTGCTGCACAAAATCCCCACTAAGAAGCTTTCCACAAAGAGGCTGAAGCCGCTGACATACCTGAAATACGCTGTCCTGCTGGTGATGGTTTTCCTGCTACCGGCGTTCCTTGTGAACGATGTTGGCATGGGAGACCCGTTCTTCTGCAAATACCTCTGCCCCCAAGGCGTGCTGGAGGGAGCCATCCCGCTGTCCCTTGCCAATTCCGGCATCCGGGCGGCGCTGGGCAAGCTGTTTACATGGAAATTCAGCATCCTGCTGTCGGTGATTGCGCTGAGCGTACTGTTCTACCGACCGTTCTGCAAGTGGCTCTGCCCGCTGGGCGCGTTCTACGCGCTGTTCAACCGGGTGTCCCTCTTCCAGATGAAGGTGGATAAGAATAAGTGCGTTTCCTGCGGGAAATGCGCCAGAGCCTGCAAGATGGATGTGGATGTGACGAAAACGCCCAACCATACCGAGTGCATCCGCTGCGGAATGTGCATCCGCGCCTGTCCGACGAACGCCGTGTGCTTCCGCTACGGCTTCGGCGATGGAAAAGAGAAAGAAAACGCAGCGACACTGCGAGAAAACAACAACAAAGCTTAAGGAGAAACGAATATGAACGTAAAGAAGATACTGGCTCTGATGCTGTGCGCGATGATGCTGCTCTCCCTTGCAGCCTGCGGCGCAAAGGGCAACGACAAGCAGGCGGATATGAGCGGAGACAGCTCCGCCATGACCGGCGAGCCGAAAACCGCCGAGGAGGCGCTCGCTCTGCACAAGGAGCTGCTGGAGCGGGAGAACGCGATCCTGTCGGAAAATACCGAGCTGTGGGAAAAGGTCTTTATGGAGGCTGACAAGGGCATGGCCATGATCGAGGACGGGAAAAACTACGGCGACTTCCTGCTGGATACCGTCGAGGCCGCTAAAGAGCAGTTCACCGACAAGGAGTATGAGTGGCTGAAGGAGTCAGCCACGGAGATCAGCAATATTGAAAACAGGCTGACCGAGTTGGAAGAGAAGTATCCCGAGATCATGCAGAAATCCATGGACGGCGATATGAGCATGCCCGCGGGCAGCGACACGAGCAACCCTCCCGACGACGGCAGTATGCAGAAGTTCCCCGCCTTTGAGGGCAAGGACCTGGATGGCAACACGGTGAAGAGCGACGAGCTGTTCTCCGCCAACGCCGTCACCGTGGTGAATTTCTGGTTCACCACCTGCAATCCCTGCGTAGGCGAGCTTTCCGAGCTGGATGCGCTGAACAAGGAACTGGCGGAGAAGGGCGGCTCCCTCATCGGCGTCAACACCTTCACGCTGGACGGCGACGAAACAGCAATTTCCGAGGCGAAGGATGTGCTTGCCAAGAAGGGCGCCACCTATCAGAATGTGTATTTTGACTCCGACGGTGAGGCGGGAAAGTTTACCACCAACATCTTTGCCTATCCCACCACCTATGTGGTCGACCGCAGCGGCAATATCGTGGGTGAGCCCATCGTAGGCGCCATCACGGAAAAGAAGCAGGCGGAGACGCTGCAAAAGCTCATCGACCAGGCTCTTGCCGCCGATATGGGCTGACCCGAGATTTAAAAAGTGCCTGCTGCGCGCCATTGCATTGCCCTCGGCGGGCAAGGGGCGGAGTGAGCCCTGATTCCCCTGAAAGGAGGAAACGTGATGTATCGAAGCGTATTGGCACTGCTTTTCGCCTCGGTGCTGCTGCTCAGCGGCTGCGCAATGTTTACCGGCGTGAACTGGCCTGGATCAGCCGCGGTGCGGAAGCACGGCGGACAAAAAGCAGGGAACGCATCGAACGTTTTAACGAGCTGGAGCAGGAAGTGAAAAATATTTCTGCATCGGGAGAACTGGAAATGTCATCTGCCGGCAGCCGATTGGGGAAAACTGTGGTCGAGTGCGAGCATCTGGGACTTGACTACAACGGTGTGACCTATATCAAAGATTTCAGCTATATCCTGCTGCGTAATGACCGCGTGGGCATTGTTGGCCCTAACGGCAGCGGCAAAACGACGCTGATGGATATTCTGGCGGGAAAATTAGTGCCTGACCGTGGCAGTGTTCAGATCGGACAGACGGTCAGGATCGGTTATTTTTCTCAGCACAGCGAATTTCCGGACAGCGAACAGCGCGTGCTGGAATATATCCGCGATGTGAGCGACCACATCGAAACAAACGATGGGACAAGGATTACTGCCGCACAGATGCTGGAACGGTTTTTATTTCCTTCCGAGCTGCAGTGGGTGCCGGTCAATAAACTGTCCGGCGGAGAAAAACGGCGGCTGTATCTGCTGCGGGTGCTGATGGGTGCTCCCAACGTCTTGCTTCTGGATGAGCCGACCAACGATCTTGACATCCCGACGCTGTCGGTGCTGGAGGATTATCTGGACAGTTTTAATGGAGCTGTCATCGCAGTTTCGCATGACCGTTACTTTTTAGACCGGTTTGCCGGCAAAATTTTTGCCTTTATGGGTAATGGTGAGATCAGGCAGTTTATCGGCGATTACAGCAAATATGAAGCAGCGGCGGCCGAAAGCAAAGCAATGCTTGCAGGCGGTGCTAAAACCGGTACCGGCAAGGAGCGTATAGAAGCCGTTAAAAGCCAGTCTAAACAAATCAAGATGACTTATAAGGAAAAACTGGAATTTGAGCAGATAGAAACAATGATCGCCGGTGTGGAAGCCGAGCTGAAAATGCTGACGCTGGAAGTCAATAGC
>OGKZ01001253.1_pt1 | contig 18520 bp, 16 predicted proteins | sample 1572571 | NCBI WGS metagenome assembly OGKZ01 (sample SAMEA2581906, study PRJEB24529) | metagenome | biome: Human gut stool | place: China | collected 2011 | reverse complement strand
ATTGTTATAATCCTTTATAAGATATTCAAATATCCGTGAGAAGAAATCATATTTTTCCGCAAAAACGCTTTCAAAATTGAATGATGCAACGGAACTCATCAATGACCGTGCAAAATCATCCCTTTTCTGCGGATCTGTTACAAACTGTGTGAGTGCACTGAATATATTGACTCTGCTTTTCCCTGAAGTTACAACAGAAAAAGTATCCGCATTCAGATTGGCAATGTCAATCAGTGTCGCATCCAGACGTGTAGAAAAATCTCCTGCTCCTGAGGTATTATACAAATGCGCCAATGTATGCTCAGGTTTAAGCAGCGGAACTGATGCGGGAAGATAGCTGAACAGATCTTCAACTTCCTCTTCAGTGAATTTATCATATTCCGCATCCCACTTGTCTGCCTTGCTCAATCTTTCTCCGTATATCTTATCCCGCTTTGCCTCATATCCGAATTTATCATTGAAATACTTATACAGAAACATTTCCGTAATGATCTTGTACTCACCACCACTATTGGCAAGACCAAAATGGGAAGTGGTCGATTTCAATGAATCAATAAGGGCTATAGTAGCTTCTGATATATTCTGGGTATTTGCATCCATATTATCTCAAGTAAAGTTGATTGTATTGGTTTATATATTCATTTGCAATGAGATTGTTGATGAACTTCCTGTCGGGAAGACTCGCTTTTATCCCCAAGTCGACGAGTTGATGGCCTATCATAGCCAACGTATCCCGTTTGAAACTGTTTTCATTCGCTATGATGTTTATATCAAGGTAAATACGGTTATCAATCTCACGCTTCATTTTTGACAGACTTTCTGCTATTTCGTATTCAGTTTTGGAAAGAAGAGGCTTTTCTCGCTTTTCATTTTCTTCTTCTATACGCTTGTGGATACGGACAAAGCGCTCGTCTCCCTGATATTTCTTTTTGAGTATATTATTGCGACGGTTTATCTCACGGATTTTCTTCATTACCGAATCCATATAATCAATGCTTTCTTTAGCTTCTTGCGTATTTTGAGGAACGAAGCCTTTCTTTCTGAAGTATTCCCGGAACTCTTCAGCCAAAATCACATACTTGTCTTCCGTCTTGTCAAAGTTGGCTTCAAATTCAGCCTGTACTTTTTCACAACGCTCCCGAATATCATTGACAATAATACGTAATTCTTCTGAAATGCCTTTTTTGAACTCAAATTCCAGTTCAGAAAGAGCGACATTGATAATTCCAGATACATCTGCCTTATGTTCGGTACTTTCCAGAAAATTCATTCGTTCTATACGGTGAGAAACCTCAGTGATCAGAGTAGGAATACTACCTTTAGGCAAACTGTTGATTTTATCTTTCAACTCTTCATCGCCAAAAGCCCTTACTTGGTTAATGATTGCCTTGGCATTTTCGAGAGTAGATCGGAGCGTATATAGATTGTCTTTGTTTTCAATCTCATCTATTTCCTTTCTGAACTCTTCAGGATTGTCGCATGTGTAATTGAATAAAACGCTGCGAATTTCTTTTATCTGCCCTACAATCTGCTCTTTATCTACAATGAGAGCTTCTCCTACTGTTTCTTTTTCGCCTGTTTCTTTAATATCGGCAGTACGATTCAGTTCACGCAGATAGCGGTCATTAGTCGCATCAAAATTTTCCTTGATGTTTACAAAATCCACTACATAACCATATTTGAATTTATGGTATGGTCTGTTTACTCTAGTCAGTGCCTGCAGCAAATCGTGTCCGTCCAGACTTCGACCCAGATAGAGTTTCTTCAAACGGGGAGCATCGAACCCAGTCAGAAGCATCTGGTTGACAATCAGGACATCGACTGATAGTTTTTTCTTGTACTCATCAATGTACGCCTTACGCTCTTCCTTGTCTCCTTCATCATGCAAAATCAAAGAAGCTCTCAAGGGTTTTGCATGATATCCATAGGCAATCATAGGTTCAGCCGCCAACATCAGACTTTCATCATGTTTCCCTTCGATATACAAAGCTTTGTTGAAACGCTCTTGCCACAAACGATACATTTCACGGGCTTGAGGATTTGTCTTGCATACAATCATTGCACCTACAGTATCATCAGCCTGTTCGATACGGAACCTACGGAAATCGGCAATAATATAGTCTATCAATGCATTGAGGTAAGATTCATGTTCAATGATCTTGTTGCGGTCAATATCACTTCTTCTGACTTTTATGCCGCCTGCCAGCTTGTCAAGAATATTCTCTATTTTCTCTTTATAGATTGTTTCGACAGGCTCCCGCATGAGTTTCAGTGTATAACCGTCTGCTATTGACTTGTCGTAATAATAGGTATCAATGTAATCACCGAATACACGCCAAGACTCCCTTTCCTCTTTTAACAAAGGCGTACCTGTCAAAGCAATTTTTATAGCATCCTTATCGGCTGCCAATAGGTTTGCCAAGAAACTTCCATGTGGATTGTACCCTCTATGCGCTTCATCAATAAAGAAAATACGTTGCAACTGGATGCTGTAATTGGAATCAATCTGTATTTTGGCAGAATCCTGTTTGAATTTCTGGATATTTACCACCATTATCTCAGCTTTACCCTCCGCATTTTCTGTTAAATTCGTACTCCGTATATCTGACATCAATTCATCCCTGCTGTTTGCAGTTCTGACAGACAGTCCTCTTGCCACAAATTCATCCTTGGCCTGCTCCATCAAGTCAAGGCGGTCAACAATGAAATAAAATTTTACAGCTGTATTCTTTGCCGCATAAAAATCGGTCAGACTACGTACGGAATAATATGCCAAGGCTGTTTTTCCACTGCCTTGTGTATGCCAGATGATACCACTCTTGATACCATTATCCAATTTCTTTCGAATGGCCAGTGAGGCAAAAAGCTGCTGATAACGCATTACATGCTTTTCCAACTGTGTAGTCTTACTACCGTCTTCCAGTTCAATCTTTCTGTCCACATAGGCAAAACCATATCTCAATAAAAACAAAAAACGCTCTTTACTGAGCATCGATGTCAGAATCCTGTTGGTTGGAGTATTCGTATCTTTGTTCGTATTATAATCAGGCAGATTCTTGATCACGACACAATTCCGGTGTTGCAATATCTGTTTCTCCACACTGTCAGATACGGCCTTATATGGATATTTAGTCACAAAATCTTTATCAGCCTCACGGAAGACATTGAAGAAAGCCTTATCCCTCGAAGAGCAGCAATAGAACGCACCTTGAATAGGAACCCTGTTTTCATTATCATATTCTTGATTGTTGGAAAATATCATCAGCTGGGTGACATTCAAGAATCTTCTGAATTTTTCGTTGCGCATCCGCACATTGATACGCTCCCTTTCTGCCAGAATGCCGTCATGGTTATTCGGCTTCTTGACCTCAATAAAAGCTAATGGCAGTCCGTTTACAAAACATGTTATGTCCGGTCTGAAACTGTCTCCGTTATCCTGATTCTCACAAGTGAATTCGGTAGTTACATGCCATTCGTTACGGTCAGCATCTTGGAAATCTATCAGCTTGATATTGCTATTGGAAGACAGTTTATTAAAAAACTCCCTTCCAAGGTCATTATTGTCAAGTATCAATGTAATTTCATTCAGCAATTGTCTTGCCTGTAATTCGGACAGTGCCGGATTCAAACGTTGAACGCTGCGCAAAAATACATCCGTCAGAATATTTGTTTTACTGTCATATTCTGTTATATTGTCCAAATAAGTATATCCAAGCCTACACAAATGCATGGCGGCAGGAACCTGCACACGTGTATTTTCATTGAATTTATATTCCATGAGCTTCACCTTTCTTCTTTATCGGTTATCAGGTCTTTTAAATCCACCTGTAGGATAACAGCTATCTGCTGAAGGGTCTCCAGGTTTGGTTGAATCCTATTGCATGCATAAGCATTCACCATACTGAAACTTTTACCAAGTTGCTTTGCCAACCATGTCTGGGAAATGCCTTTTTCTGCCAATACTGCTTTTATCCTATTCAGTTTCATATTATATCTCGATTGCATAGCACAAATATAGGGAATTATATTTGATAAATTGGTTTTTTTTGTAATTTCGTAGTGTAATATAAATTTTATATAACCACATACGTGTTAATACTTATGTTTTCAATTTTTACAAAGCAGAAGAGCTTTCCAGTCAGAACAATCGAGCAATTAAAGAACTCTGTTGAGATTCTTTTTATTGACAATGAGGAATTTAATCTTACAAAAGAACTAAAGGAAAAAGATGGCTGGAAAAGAATTAAATGTGTTACCGACATAAAGTCTTTATCGCAGCCTGAACTTAAAGATGCTCATATATTATGTGTTGATATCCAAGGAGTAGGAAAAGAACTTGGATTAGTTGATGAAGGGCTTGGCTTAATAGCGGCAATACATGACAACTATCCTGAAAAGAAAATCATTATGTATAGCGCGGAAGCACAAGGACCAGTAGATGCATTTCATCCTGCAGAAGGCTATGTCGATGAGAGACTTAAAAAGTCGGCTAACCGTTACCAATTTGAAACAGCACTTAAAAGACTTGCTCAAGAAGCTTTCTGCCTAGATAATTGCGCTATTCACTTGCAACGTGTTTTTCAACGAGAGTTAGGAGTGGAATTGACAAAAGAAGAAATAAAAAATGGCATTTTGAAGCTATACTCAAAAGGAAAAAGTGATAATCAAAGTATATGTAAAGTATTCAATATTGATAGGGCTGGCTCTGTGGCTAGCATCATAAGTTTGTTAATTTCTTTATGATGAATCCGGAAATATCTATTCAATTTTTCTATCACATAATAAAGAATGGTTCTGTCATACTATCTAATCTTCCAAAAGAACTTTTACCAGAGGTAGATACATGTTTGGCTGAATCAAAGTTATTATCTTGTAAGGTTCGTGGAGTCCTAAAAAGACAGAAAAAACTTCCTATAGAAGACGGTTTTGTATATTTGTGTACATATGATACTTCTGTTACTAAGAATGATTTTAAGAAGTATTTCGACATTCTTCTATCTTTAGTGCCTTCCTTTGACGAAGCTGTACATCGAGCAGCAAATCCATCATTCGATTTGGTCAAGAAACTTAGGCATAATGTATATAGTCAATTGTCACATATCCTTGATGATATGAAATCTATTTCGGCCATCGAAGATATCCCCTCCAAGGACTGGAATGACATTGTAGAGTATACAAGAGATAAAATCTTTTCTAATGCAGATAAAGCGGCAAAGGCGGTTTTAAGAAGTATAAAAAGTACATCTATTGCACTGTCGGAATTTGATGCATACGAAGTTATTGCTTCTTCTGCTAAACCTCGGTTAGCTACTCACTCCATTCATAAAGTGGTTAAATTATCAATACAACCATACTTAATTGACTTTTGGGATAAAAGAATAAAAATAAACTTTGGAGAATGTTATGATAAAGTATTGATTGATTATGAATTAATTAACTTGGCTATGGGACATTTTTGGAATAACGCTACCAAATATGCCTCCCCAAGTAGTGATATATTAATTTCATTTTCATCTAATTGGAGAGATATAATTGTATCTATCACAATGCGCAGCTTGGCAATTAGGCCGGAGGAAATAGACTTGATTTTAAAAATGGGGGAGTCCGGCTATTACGCTAAGAAAGCAGGACTTGATGGTAGCGGATTAGGTATGTATTATATACAAGAGTGCATAACAAGAAGTAATTGTACTTTTGAAATAACGCCAGGCAATAATAAAGAAAATTATACAACAAATACATTTAGATTTTCATTTCCTAAAGCATAGAATATGGGGAATTTTATTAACTAAAAAATTAGTTTATTTTAATGCAGCGACATCTCGATAGTCGCAGAATTGAGAACTGGATATTTAAAATAATTTGTTGTCCGCCTATTTCAACTATCGCCTCAGACCGTCTCAAACGGTGCGGTTTGTTTGCGTAAATTTCATTGATTATTGTATAATATATTGATAATCAATATAGATAAACTTCTTTAACGAAGATGAATATTGAGTTTCCTCAAGCTGCATGAAAGACACCCCGGTACGGTCTGAAAACCGTACCGGGGTGTCTGATTGTTCGGAAACGAACAGCCTTTCAGAGCCGCAGCGTGCGGAACCACGTCTGAATATCCTCTTGCAAAGTGCTCCTGTAAGATCGCAGCACGGATTCGAAACATTCCCACTGCTGCATAAAAACTTCCGCATCGGGTTCGACCGCCTGTCTCTTTACAGGAGTTTCGCATCCAACAATTCCCCTGCGGGTATCTCCACCGTCTGATGGCGGGCTCCGTTTTTCTCGACGATTTCCAGCAAAAGCACCTTGTCGTCGGGGATCGTGAGCTTGGGCAGCGCGAATACCGTCCGCTGACGCTGGTGCCCCCTTACAACTGCCGGATCGTTGCATACGCGCAGGATTTCGAGCGATGTCTGCTGTTGTGCCGTACGCTTGGTGAGTTTGCGATCCGCTACAATGAAATGTCGTGCATCTACCTCGAATGAGATATTCGTGTCGTTCGAGATACAGGAGTGAATGTATATCACGTCATTGAACACGTAAATTCCCAGCACTTCGACCCCGATGCCGTACTTTTTCGTGCGAATGCCTTTCACATCCGTGCGGTTCTGCCGGTATATGTCGTTCAACATGCGTTTTATGGTCGCAGGTTTCTCGCGCCCTACCTCGCGCAGCAGCACCCGGCCTTCGGATGCTGGGGCCGTCGGCTGCGGATAGCCCACGGCGGCCGGTTTCTTCATACTTTCTGGTTGCGGTTCCTGCACTGTAAGATTGAGGGTCGAGACAACCGGATTCTCGGCATAATAGACATCGAAAGTGAAAAATCCGCCGTCTTCGGTGATGACCGTCAGGTTTGTTTCTGCTGCGAAATTCCGCACGGCGGCTTTCACGCGCACGACGTTCTCGGCTCCGTCGGCCTTGCCGGCGATGATGTCCATCGAGCCGATGTCGATATACGTGACAGGCGACGGGAAGAGGATGTGTACAGTCTTGGTGAATCCCGCTTCGATCTTTCGGGGTTCGATCTGTTGCGGCCCGTCCTGCATGGCCTTCGCCGTAGCGTGTGCTGCCCAGATTGCGGAGACGATCAGGGGCAGATAAATAAGGTCTCTTTTCATTTTACTGCTGTTTTGAAATCAATAATAGCTGATGGTTGGCTTTGAGGGTTATCTTCACCTCGCGGAGCTTCCCGGCGACATACTGCGACGAAGCCTGCAATCCTCCGCGGGCCAGCTCGGACAACACCTGCTGCCCGGCCGAACGGGTGACGTTTACGCTCGTGCCGGCTGTCTGCCCGACAGACGCCAGCGCCTCTTTGAGGGCCGTCCGCTCGCGGGAGTTCGGGACGTTGAGCCCCGGCTGGCCGTCGAGGTCGTAAGCCACGGCTTCGACGGCGAAGATCCGTCCGCCGTATTCGACGGACGACACCGTGACTTGCAGCCGCATTCCGGAGATCGTCGCAAGACCGTATAGCGGCGTATAACGGGGAATGGTCACTCCGTCGATACGCACGGCTTCCAGCAACCGCAGTTGCACGGTGCTTCCGGCACGTATGATTTGCGTCTGAGCGACACAAGCCCTGACAGTCGGAATGTCGGCATGCGCGACATCACCTGCCGCCGTGAGAAATCCCAAGTTACGTTCGATGGTGAAATCCGCCCGCGTGTCGAGTGTCGAGGCTTCGACCTCACCTTCCCGAACGGGCCGCATGACCGACAGGCGCGAATCCTTCCGCTGCTTCGTCGGCTCAACAGTTTCTTCATCTACGGCCACTCCGCCGCCGAGATACTTCCGGGCGAGCTTGTACTGCTCCTCGGCCAGTTCCAGCGGATCGGGCTGCTGCCGCTCGGCGTCGAGCTGGGATTGCAGGGCTGCGACCTGCTCTTTCAGGGCTTCGACCTCGGCATTGCGCTGCGGAGCGGCGTAGAAGCCCTGCACCTGCCGCTGCATGGCCCGGTTGGCCTCGGAGGCCCGCAGTGCGGGGTTGTCCGCCGGTGCAGGCTCCTCGGCAGGTTTGAGCCCGTCGTCCAGCAGCGAGAACGAGTTGTCGCCGAGTGTCATCATGCGTCTCTGCTGCTGCTCCTCGCTGCGGAGCTGTTCCGCGGCTTTGCGTTTGTCTCCGACGGTGGCCTGCGCCTTGCCGTCCGGGACCGACGTATTGATCCCCGCGGCCCCCTCTTGGGGCTTGACGGGCGCAGGCCGGAATATGAACCACAGCACGACGAAGAAGATGCATCCGAGGATCGCCGTGAAGAGCAGTACCTTGCGTTTGCGCTGCCGTTCGAACTCCGCCGAAGGGTCGCTGCATGGATTCTTGTTTTCTGTCATAATGGTTTACGGTTTAAGATGTAATAATTCGGGATGTCCGATCTCTAACTCCGATCCCATGTCCGCTGCGAACAGGAGCCAGAGGTAAAGGAAGAGAAGCAGGACGAGCGCCGCGAGTACGATCCGTTCCCGGATGCAGGGCGCGAGCGTGTCGTGCCGGCGCCGCAGCGACCGCCGCACCCAACGGATGCGGCAGCGCAGGGAATGCGGTTTAGCGGTCATAGGTCGCAATGTCTTTGTTCTCGACGATGTTCAGCGCCTCGACCATAAAGCCCTGCGGGTTGTTGTCCGAGCGGGAGACGTTCACCAGACGGCATGTCGTGACGAGCGACCGCTCCGTGACGGTGCTCTCGCGCAGAATACGCTGCCGGGCAAAGGTTGTAACCTCGTAAGGATAATGGTCGAAATTGCAGCGGATGCTGTCCACTTTGACCATCTGCGAAACATTGCCCGCGATCAGGCGGTTGAAGAAGCCCTTCTCCTGCAGAACCTTGTAGTAGGATAAGGCGCTTTTGTCGGCCATCTGCAAGGCGCGTCCGACATTGGACTCGATGGCTGCCTTGTCGGGCGAGAGGGTGAAGAAGAGCTCGTGGAAGCGCCGCACATGTTCACGGGCCTCTACGGGACGGTTCTGTGCGAGGTCCTGCGAGAGCGCCACCATCAGCGAGCGTCCGTTGTCCAGCACGTAGATCTTCTGCCGCTGCCGTTCGGCGAAAGAGTAGGACATCCAGACCGCCGCCACGGTAACGACGGCGCAGACTCCGGCGAAGACGAGCGCGTACATGCGCAGCTGCCGAAACGATGTTTCGATGTTCGTTAAACACTTGAATTCCATAATAACGGGTTATTTTATTTTCTGAAAATAAGCCGGGCGCCGTTCATGATGCCGCGTCCCACGGCCTTACCGCCCGATAATGCCGCCGAGCCGGCGCCTTTGGCCCCGGCCCATGCTTTGCCGGCCGTCCATCCGGCTCCGGCGCTTACGAGCGAGGTCATCTTCGAGACGGTTTTGTTATAAGCGGCGAATCCGTTCGCCTGCACGACCCACGAGGCGATCGAGGGGATGCAGAGGTATCCGCACACGGCCACGAGCATGAAGATCAGGTTCAGGCTGTTCGACCAGTCCACATACCAGTTGTAGCCTTCGGCCATCAGGTCGGCGTCGTGGCGCATCGAAAGGGTTTGCAGACGTGCGATGATCGCCGAGAAAAGGTCCGAGATCGGCAGCCACAGGTAGATCGAGACATACTTCGTGAGCCATTGCGTCAGCGTGGACTGGAATCCGTCGAACACGGAGATGGCGAAGGCGATCGGCCCCAGCAGCGACAGCACGACCAGATAGAAGGTTCTCAGCACGTCGAGTATGACGCTCGCCGCCGCGAAGAGCAGTTCGAGTATCCATGCCAAGCCTTTGAAGATGAGTCCCTTTACAGACCATGAGGAGCGTTCCTCGTTCATGCGGTCGAGTGTCTGCTGTGTCTGGTCGTCCACGCCCAGTTCACTGAGCTCACGCTCCATCTCCTCGTCCTCGGCGTAGTAGCTGTCCGGGGGCATCTGCTCGCGGCCTTCGAGTTCGAGCCGCTCACGCCGCTCCTGCCATTGTTCCATGTCGAGCGTCTGCCCGGCCATGAGCGAATGCGTGGCCTTTACCAGCGGCGAGAGAATGCCGTTCAGGCTTCCCAGCACGAGCGTCGGGAAGAACAGGATGCAGATGCCGATGGCGAAGGGCCGCATGAGGGGAAAGAGGTCGATAGGTTCGGCCTGGGCCAGCGACTGCCAGACGCGGTAGGCGATGTAGAGTAGCGCCCCGATTCCTGCGATGGCCATTGCGACCTGCGACATCGGATAACACAGCACCATCATATCGTCGTATAACACCCGGAGAATTGTGTGCAGATTCTCCGTAAGGGAAAGCATGTGTACCATCGTCGGCTACCAGTAACGTTGTTCGTCGGTTCCGTACAATGAGAGCACGCCCTCCATGTCCCGTTTCCGGGCGGCCCGCAGCAGGGATATGGAGATGTTCTTGCGCGTGTAGTAGCGTGCCAGATCGCGGTGGCGCCGCAGGACGCCGTAGACGCGCTGCACCACGTCGATACGATCCTTGTCCGTCAGGGACATGTCCGTAGGGTTCACGATGTTCTGCAGCTCCTTCAATTCCCCGGCCGACTCCTCGATGATGCGGGCGTAGCCTGCGGCGATGGCCGCCAGCTCCGCGGGCGTGAAGTTCTCGTCGGAAACCATACGTTTATAACCATCGACATAGATGTCCGAGATTTCGCCGACCAAAAGGATGCACTGCTGCACCTTGCGGGCCGAGCGGACGAGGTTGCTGACGCTTTTCAGGGCGTCGTAGTATCGCTTTCCCTGCTCATAAATCTTCACGGTTTCCTGGAAGCTCTGCAACATGGTCTGGCCGTTCTTGGCGGCTTCGACGACCTGCTTGGTGGAGTTGACGATGCCCTGCGCGAGGTTCGTGGGATCCGAGACGACCCACTGGGCGTATGTGCTGCGGCCCGTGCAGAAGAGGCACAGACACAGCAGGATAATTTTCTGTTTCATGCTTGAATTGATTGTGTTATTGAGGATATTCACCCGAAGACGGGCATCACCGCTTTATCCGCCGACCCGAAGCCGGTTGTCCGGTTTGCTCTTTCCTTGTAGAATCGATCTCTTTCTGCCGCACTCCGGAGGCATGTTTCTCCGGCTTCGGCCCTTTCCGTCGCAGGGACTCGAACAGATCGTCGGCGTAGGACTGCCGTCCGGTCATGCGTACGAGCCGTGCGTCCAGCTCGCGGAAGGCTTTTTCGGCCTGCCGGGACTGCTCTTCGCGGGGGATGCCCGGCTCGATACCGTATTTGTCGAGCAGCTGCCGGTTGATATAAGGGCTATCGACTTTTTCCGGGAAGCGTGCTAACCATCCTAAGGTCTGCAACTCGGCATCGAGTTTCTCGATGTAGGTTTGCCGCAGGGGAATTTCCGGATCGCTCTCCAGCACCTTTTCGGCTTCCCGCACCATACGGTTCTCGGTCTTCCAGATTCGCTCCCGAAGCTGCTGAACCTGCTGCGGAGCTTCCGGACATGCCGGGCCGTCCAGCCGCCCGCGCATCTCCTGCAACCGGCCCATATCGGTATCCCAATCGTAGAGTCGCACGACGTAACAGGAGGGCATATAATGCCCACTTGTTTCTGCCAGATGGCGCAGCTCGCGGAACGTCTCGGCGCGGAACTGCCGGTCGATGATATGCGCTGCGGCCTGCACCTCGTCCATCGGAGGCTGCCGGAGCCCGCTGTCGGGATGCTGCTCCAAATAAGCATCCAAGAGAAAGGTGTGCATGGCCAGCAGGCCGTGCAGGGAGTGGGCGGTGTCAGCCGGAACGTCCGCGAGGCGCCGCCCGATCTTTTTCGCAAGCGGCGTCCTGCGCAGGGCCTCCATCAGTTCCAGCATATCTTTTCCTGCCGCATCTTCGGGCGTCCTGAGAAAGCAGTCTGTCGCTGTATTCATTGTCAGCCCGATTCCGGCAATGGTCAGATCCGATTTCCGGTGCCGTCGCACGAGATCCGTCATACTGCGTATATCCCGTTCCCGGAGCAGGTTTTCAGCATGACGTGCAATGAGCGTGCGTCGATGCTCCTTTTTCCAGTCCGGCTTGCGGCGGAATAGCCGCGCGATCTTATCTTTCCATTCCATAGCCGTCGGATTTAGAAATGTGTGACTGCGGGCAGCGTCTGCCGAAGGGCCGCCCCTGATTGCAGGGGCAGCCCGGAAATCCTGAATGACGCTCCATTATTCGGCCGGTTCGTTGAAAGGTTCTGCGGCGACGATTTCGTCGTCGTCCCGGCAGCGGATGCTGTCTTCGGCGACGAAGCGTCCGTAACAGCCGATGGTGAGCGTTTCGGCGGCCGCGTCGTAGATTACGCGGTTGCCGTCGTCGGCCCCGAGCCAGAGACGGTGGCGGCGCAGCGCGATGATGCCGTCCTGCACGAGCCGTCTGTAGCAGAGCGCATGGTCGAAGACGAGGATGCGCCACGTCCCCTCGCCGATACGGCGTATCGAGGCCGAGAGGTTGTTTTCCGCCGAGAGCCACGCCCCGCAGATGCGGTCGGCGTCGAGCTGTTCCCGAAGGTCCGCCAAAGTGCGGATAACTTCGGTGCGGGTTCTGATCTCCTGCTGAAGGGCCGCTACGGCCGACGCAGGTGTCGATTGATTACTGTTCATTGTCTTGCGATTTTGAGGTTCGTTTGAAAGCGCCGCCCGGCACGAGGAGCAGCGCATCGGCCGAAGGCGTGTAAAAGAGGTCGACCCGGCGTCCGCCGTAGGCCGTGTAATAGACGCAATCCTTGTAGTGCAGAACATGCGTTTCGGACGTGCTTCGCCCCGTGCCGGCGCCGCAGTGCGTAAGAATGATTCGAAATTCATCGCCGCACAGCTCGATTATCAGCCGCGTATCGTCGAGTGTCGAATGCCATGCTCCGCACAACGGACCGATTTTGTGGTATTCGTAATCGTAGAAGAGGTGAAACGCTCCGAGCATGGCGGTAAACGTCAGCAGGATGCCGGCGCATATCCAAAGCAACTGTTTCATGGCAGCGGGCATTAAGATTCGGTTTTTGTTTCGCGTTCGCGTGCCAACTGCCGGATGGCGGCTTCGATGTCGCCGCCGAGCTTCCCGGAGAGTTCCATGACCTGCATCTTCTCCGACTCCTCAGTGGTATAGGTCAAATATTCTTCGACCGAGGTTTCCGTGGCATAGACCGCCGACTGCACGCCTCCGAGTCCGATCCAGACCTCTTTATAGCGGCGTTTAGGATCGTTCGAGAGGTTGATCGAGAGAATCTGCGCCCGCTCCTTGTCCGTCAGCCCCAGCAGACGTTGTATGCCGTCGAATTTCGAGAGGTATTTGCGCTGGTCCAAAAGGATTTTGCAGTCGGCGTTGTTGATGATCGACTCCTTGACGATGGGCGACGAGATGATGTCGTCCACCTCCTGCGTCACCACGACCGCCTCGCCGAAATACTTGCGAACGGTTTTAAACAAATACCTAATATATGCACTCATATTGGCCGAGGTGAGGGCCTTCCAGCACTCCTCGATCAGGATCATCTTGCGGACGCCTTTCAGCCGTCGCATCTTCGAGATGAAGGTCTCCATGATGATGAGCGTCACCACCGGCAGCAGCGTCCGGTTCGAGGAGATGTTGTCCAGCTCGAAGACGATGAAGCGCTTGTCCAGCAAATCCAGCTGCCTGTCGGAGTTCAGCAGGTAGTCGTACTCGCCGCCCTTATAGTAAGGTTCCAGCACGTTCAGGAAGTTTTCGAGGTCGAAATCCTTCTCCCGCACGCGCTTCTGCTCCAGAAGCCGCCGGTAGTCGGTTTCGACGAACTCGTAAAAGGTATCGAACGAGGGGACGATGGAGCGGTCGGTGCGGAGCTTCGAGAGGTAGAGGTTCACGGCGTTCGAGAGCGCCACCTCCTCCGAGCGCGTCGGCTCCTCGGATTCGCGTTTCCAAAGGGTCAGCAGCAGCGTCTTGAGCGACTCGCGCTTCTCCACGTCGTACACTCCGTCCTCGACATAGAAGGGATTGAAGGCGATGGGCGCCTCCTCGGTGTAGGTGAAATACACCCCGTCGCGGCCCTTGGTCTTGGCGTGAATCAGCGAGCAGAGCCCTTGGTAGGAGTTGCCCGTGTCGACCAGCAGGATATGCGAACCCTGCTCCCAGTACTGACGAACCAGATGGTTCGTCAGATAACTCTTGCCCGAGCCCGACGGTCCGAGGATAAATTTATTCCGATTCGTGATGACGCCGCGCTTCATCGGAAGGTCCGAGATGTCCAGATGGAGGGGTATGCCCGACAGGCGGTCGGACATCTTGATTCCGAAGGGCGAGAGCGACGAGCGGTAGTTGGTCTCCCCGTTGAAAAGGCAGAGGGCCTGATCGAGGAAGGTGTAGAAACTCTCCTCGGCGGGAAAGTCGGCCTCGTTGCCGGGAATCGCCGCCCAGAACAGCACCGGAACGTCCACCGTGTTATGACGCGGCGTGCAGCCCATAAGGGCCAGCTGCGACCCTACGTCGTTGCGGATGCGCTTCAACTCCGATTCGCTCTCGGCCCATGCCATGACGTTGCAGTGGCACCTTACGGAGCGCAACCCCTGCGAGTGCGCCTCATTGAGATACATTTCGATCCACTCCCGGTTGATGGCGTTCGAGCGCGAATAGGCCGCCAGCGAGTTCATGTTCCGGGCCGAGGCTTCGAGACGCTTGAGCGTTTCGTCGTGGTCGTCGAGGAAGATCACCTGATTGTAGACATGGTTGCAGGAGAGCAGCAGCCCCACGGGCGCCGCGAACGAGAGGCGGCAGTCCGAGCGGTCGGTCGAGAGGCGTTCGTAGCGGAAATCCGTCGCCACGCTCTGCGGCAGCATGTCCAGATCGGAGAGCGTGTGCATCGAGAGGTATTTGTCCCCGATACGCATCACGTCCGGGTCGAGACGGATATCCTCGTTGACGACCGGACGCTGTTCGTCCGAGAGGGCGAAGTAACGGGCCAGCAGCCCGGCGTCGTCCGCCGTGCCGACGATCTCTGCTTCCGTAAGCCGCTCGACGCGCACGAGGCCCGAATCGTTCAGGATGCGTTCCATCTGCTCCGCGGCCTCCAGAAAGCGCGTCACGGCATCCGTGTCGCGCATCTCCCGCGGGACGATGAAGCCCCGGCACAGCACGGACGAGGCGCTGGTCTGCCGCATCTGTTCGGGCGTGGTCTTCGTAACGAACAGGTAGCACGTATGGCGCAGGTAGGGCCGCTCGTTGAAATGACGTTCGTAAGAGCGGGCGAGAAAGCTCCGCTCGGAGCCCTCCTCCGGTGCCATGTATCGCTCCTCGATAAAGAAATCCTGCTTGTGGACGACCGTGTAATCCGGCAGCACTCTCAGGGCTTTGAGCCATGCACCGTGCAGCGCTTCGTACTCCTCGCCCGTGAGGGTGAAGAGTTCGGGCAGCGAGACGCGGTAAGCCGCGGTGATGTCGGCGAACTTGGAGATGATGCAGTTGTTCTCGACGCGCAGCAAAGGGAATTTCGATTCCAAGGTCGAGGTTTTCAAGGTTCCGCGCATAGGATTACGGTTTTACGGTTCGAGGGATACGAATGCGTAGCAGCCGCCGGATGGCCCGACGATGGATGATGCGCCGCGGATGCCGGCGCGAGGCCATGAGCTTTTGAAGTCCGTAGGGGCCGAAACGGCGGCTCAGGTAGAAGGTGCCGCCCGTGACGGCAAGGCCGGCTGCGAGGGCGAAGAGGATGCAGAAGCCCTGCGGGACGCCGCTCATGTACATTCCGGCGAAGCAGACGAAGACGCCCAGAAGCCCTGCGACGAACAGCACGAGGTACTGCGCTGTGAGCCGTAGGCTAAGAACCCGGTGCCTTGCCGTATTTCTACGGTAGATTTCCAAGAACTCGCCTCCGAACCGTGCTTGCACCTCTCGGCGCACACGGCTCTCCACTAACATATTCAGTCTATTATCCCGTGATGTATCTTGTTGTGACAGGGAATACATACAGCTAACGTCTTTCTCTGACGTCCAATCATTTGGATTTTCCATGGCTCTTTGCCTTTTAAGTCTTTGAGTCTTTTGACGTGGTGTATTTCAATGTTTTCCGTTGCGCCACACAATTCACACTTACCCGCTTTTAACCTTTGTATAAGGCTTGATACAGTGGTATTGAAAATCGTGTTGGCTACATGATCACAACTCGCGTCCATCGCGGTTGTTTTACGCTTAAAGCTCCCGTTGAAGAATACCCGCATCTTCTTTCCTCCTTTCTTGTCCTCATAGAAAACCGCAAAATCTTTGTGATGTCGATACTTTGCGATAATCTTTCGGGCTGTCGTACTGTACTTTCGTGCAAAAGTCTTATACAAACTGTATTGCATGATGTACTTGAAAGAATTCAGGTGTGAACTGTTATTTGCGATAGAAAAATAGTTTGCAAAACCTCGGATTTCTCTGTTATAGGCATCCAGTATTTCGAGGTCGTCCAGATGTAGCAACTTTGTCCGGCTTGTGGGTTTCCATTTCGCTTTACCCTCGAATTGATGAATTTCCATCGCCTCGTAGTAGAGAAGTTTATCCCGCATTGTGGACATTGGCACTTCCAACACTACCTTTTTGCCGTAAGCCTTAATAAGTACTCCCGATTTCTCGCCTCTTAACGTCTTATCCGTGAATGGTCGGACATAGATTTCATAGCCGAGGAATTTTGCCTTTCTATTGCCGTGCGTGATTAAGGTCTTTTCTTTGGAGAGCGTCAATTTCAGTTTCTCGCCGAGGAAATTCTTAATATCCTCTTTGATGGCCTCACAGTCCGATTTACTGCCAATCACTCCGATAATAAAATCATCGGCATACCTCACATACTTAATCCGTCTATATCCCTCGTCCATTTCATCGACAGAGGGTAAGTGCATCCTGTTTTTCTGATGTTGCTTAATCGCGTCAATCAGTTCCTTCCGAGTATCTTTATCCTTGGTTTGCTTCAGCTTTGTGCCGAGCCACCAAATTTTCCTGGAATACCGTTTGTACTCAAGGTTCATTGCCCGTCTGTCGCCTCTATCGAATTGACAGGCATACTCTTTCATGTACTTATCCAGCTTGTCGAGATAGATATTAGCCAGTATCGGGCTAATGATGCCACCTTGCGGTGTTCCGCTGTATGTTCTATGAAATGTCCAATCTTCGATGTAGCCAGCTTTCAAAAATTTCCACATTAGCCGGATAAAGCGGTCGTCTGCGATACGTTCTTTCAAGATTCCGATAAGTACATCATGGTTGATGTTATCGAAAAATCCTTTAATATCAAGGTCTACTACGTGATACATATTCTGTACCTGTATCAATCGCATACACTGAGCGATGGCATGTTCAGCGGATCTATTCGGACGGAATCCGTAAGAATTATCGCTGAATTTTGCCTCGCATATCGGCTCCATGACTTGTAAGATACATTGCTGTACCACTCGGTCAACGATAGTTGGAATTCCCAGAGGTCTGGTCTTTCCATTGGGCTTTGGTATCTCCACACGCTTTACTGGGCGTGGGTGATAACAACTGAATTGCTTTCTTATGAGACGGACATATTCTTCCTCACTTAATTTAGCAAGGTCTTTAATTGTCCTTTTGTCCACACCTGCGGTATCACTTCCTGTATTCGTCTTTATCGTTCTGTATGCCAGCTTGATATTCTCTTCGCTCTCGATGATTTCCATGAGATGATTAAATATCTTGCCTTTCTTACTGTTCGCATACAGTCCGTCAAAAGTACTTACCATATCGTAATACTCAGAATTGCGGATTTTTCTCTGTTTAGATTTCTGTTCTTGCTGTTTCGAAGTCAACACAGGCATCCTCTCCCTTCGGTTTGGATTTTCTTTGTCATACTCGAAGCTGCGTTTATCGTATATTCATTTGTTTCGTTGAATTCGACTTGGGGCTATCCCTCCACGATGTTTAGCATCGCTTCACAGGTACTGTGCCCCTACTCTCACTGGGATTAAGTACGGTTGTACCGGTTTTGCCCGGCTTTCCCGTCCAACGACCTGCAACGGCTTGTTTCATACGTTCCCAGCTTTCCACGTTCCGATATTCCTATCATTGATTACCTTTAGGTCCTTCCTCTAAGCCTGTGCCCAATCATGCATAATCATATCGCCTGTAACGATATATGGATGTTCATAACAACCATTCTTACTAATCCACGGACACGCCCATACAAGGGCTACTGCCTTTCGACAGTATCAACGTTTAGACTCGTACATTCGGAAGTTTGTCAGTACTTTCGTACATTCTGACCATGGGTAACCGACACCCGGCATATAGGTAGCACCATCCACCGCTGGATAGCTTTCGTATATGAAAGTTAGCCATATTTACGACTACTCTCTGCCGACTTTACCGAGCTTCTGACACTTTGGCGGTTGCACGCTGATGCCAGTCGGAGTATCAGTGTGAGCGCTTCGGGGCGTTACTCCCTCATTTCACTCATCGGAATATCAGTTCTCCAAAGTTTCAGGCTTGAAAGCCCTTCGACTTTGTGCGTAAGCTTTTCACTTACGAACGTGTCGCACGGTTGTCGTTGCCATAGCCTTCCAGAAGATTGATAACTCCCCAAACACCTACACCTGCTCCGATTGCGGTTACTA
>OGKZ01001250.1_pt1 | contig 18561 bp, 10 predicted proteins | sample 1572571 | NCBI WGS metagenome assembly OGKZ01 (sample SAMEA2581906, study PRJEB24529) | metagenome | biome: Human gut stool | place: China | collected 2011 | reverse complement strand
CCATTTTCGCGGCGGATTTCGGCAGAAACTCCTTCATTGCGCTTCCTCCAACAATGTCTGTGCAATCCGCACGGCGCGTCATTTTTCCTTTATTATCATACCATGAACACAGCGATAGATAAAGAGCTTTCCGGAAAATTCTCATCAAAATCCTTTGCCGTTCCTGTCTTTTGTGCGCATACTTTTAATTTGTGCTGTTTTCTTTGTAGATTCCGCAAAAAGTGCAGCAAACCGTTGCCGTTGTGATATGATGCTAATCGAAGGCGATGTGGTTGAAAAATCGCCAAATAAGAATGGAGGAATTCCCATGAAGAAGCTGTTTTCCATCGCTCTGGCTCTGTGCCTGCTCCTGTCCGTCGCGCTGGCGGACGTCACCCTGACCAAGGTCTACAAGACTGAAGACCTCGTGTCCAACACCTTCCACAACGGCTTCGTGACCGCTATCGGCATGACCGGCGAGAACACTGTCGTCCTCAAGGATGACGGCACCTACGAGTACACCAAGCGCCTGATGCAGACCGCCGAAGACGGCACCGTGACGGCGGACATCGTTTACACCTTCACCGGCACTTACACGAAGGATGGCGACACGGTCGTTCTGATGTTCCCGACGGCGGGCACCGCGTCTGAAAACTGGGGCTCCCTGGCGGGCTCCTACTTCCAGAACACGGAAAACGCTTCCTTCGCGGACAGCGACTACGCGGCGGGCGTTGTGCAGTGCAAGGAAGCGGAAAGCCATCTGATCGCCGACCTGTTTGAAGGCCCGTACCTGCTGGACAACCTGACCACCTCCGACGCGGCGTTTGACGCGGAGGAATGCACCGTGACCATCACCGTCAGCGGCGACACCTTTGACTATGTGGTTACCAATTCCGACGACGACTAATGCTTATCCCCAAAGCGTTAGTCGGTCCGGAAAATCCTCACGGGGAGGGCGATACGCCTTCCCCATTTTCTTTCGTATGATAGACCGCATAAAAAGGAGAAAATCATGAGCACGGCGAAGAAGGGTATGAAAAAAAGTACCTATTTAATTATCTGGACGCTGGTGATTGCGCTGCTGTGCAGTGCCGTCGGCGTTGCCAACTATGAAGCGCTGTATTGGGACTCCGCCCTGACGCTGTACTTCGGCGAAGTCGGCGTGAAGAACGTTTCCACCGTGACGTTTGACACGGACGACCATGCGCAGGTGGCAAACCTGATTGTCGCCGAAGGCGCGGTGCTGCTGAAGAACGAGGATAACGCGCTGCCCATGAAGGGCGGCAAAATCAGCCTCTTTGGCATCGACAACAAGAACGGCGTTTTGCAGAAGGTGCTGGAGGATGAGGGCTTCACGGTCAACCCCACGCTGGCTGCCTTCTATGCCGCGTCCAGCCACTCCTCCGGCGCGGGCAGCCTGTCGGCAGGCAACGGCTCCGAAACCGGCGGCTGGGTGATTGACGAAGTGCCGCAGAGCGAATATACGGCGGACGTCAAGGCCTCCTACAAGGATTACAACGATGCTGCCGTCGTCGTGCTGATGCGCACGGGCGCGGAAGGCAACGACCTGCCGTATGACATGTCCCGCTACGGCGGTTCGGCGGATGAAAACTACCTGGAGCTGAACAAGGACGAAAAGGAACTGCTTGCCGAGGTGCATAAAGCCTTCGACAAGGTGATTGTGCTCATCAGCTCCGCCAACGCCATGCAGATGGACTTTGCGGACAAGGCGGAATACGGCATTGACGCGGTGCTGTGGTATGCCCGTCCGGCGGGCGGCATCGGTTCGATTGCCAAGATTTTGTCCGGCGCCATCAACCCCTCCGGCCGTCTGGTGGACACCTATGTGCACGACAACCTGTCCTCCGCCGCCATGCAGAACTTCGGCGACTACCGCTATGTGAACGAGGATGGCTCCCTCTCCGGCTATTCCTATGTGAACTACGCGGAAGGCATCTATGTCGGCTACAAGTACTATGAAACCCGCTATGAGGATGCTGTACTCAAGCAGGGCAACGCGGGCGACTACGATTACGCCGCCACCGTCGCCTATCCTTTCGGCTATGGTCTGAGCTACACTGATTTTGAATGGTCTGACCTGAAGGTGGACTGGGACGGCGACCTCTGCACCGCGTCGGTCACGGTGAAGAACACCGGCTTCACCTCCGGCAAGGATGTTGTGGAATTCTACGTCCAGTCGCCCTACATCCCCGGCGGCGTGGAAAAGGCGGCTGTGTCGCTGGCGCAGTACGTCAAGACAGCTGAGCTTGCCCCCGGCGAGTCGCAGCGCGTGTCCGTCACCTTCTCCAAGCAGGACATTGCCAGCTACGATGCAAAGGACGCCAAGACCTATGTGATTGACGCGGGCGACTGGTATGTGACCGCTGCCCACGATGCGCACGAGGCCGTGAACAACGTGCTTGCCGCAAAGGGCAAGACCACGGCGGACGGCATGACCGCAAACGGCAACACGGCGATGGCAGCCAAGTACACCGTTTCCGAGCGGGAACTGCTGAACAAGGACGCTGTTTCCGGCGCGGAAGTGACCAACCAGCTTGATGATATCGTCTATGCGGACGACACGGTGTATCTCTCCCGCTCCGACTGGTCTGTGATGGACAATAACGGGCTGGAATACGCCACCGGGGTTGCGAAGGGCGTATCCAACGTCGGCAACATCTCCGGCGACGTGCCGACCTATGTGATTTCCGACGAGCTGCGGGCGAAATTCGAGCTGAAGGGCTTTGCGGCTTCTCTGAACCCGACAGACCCGACGGATGCTGCCCTGTATCCCGGCAAGGAAGCCTACACCTACGGCGCGAAGAACAATTTGAAGCTGATCGACATGGTGGGGCTGGATTACAACGACCCGAAGTGGGATCTGCTGCTGGATGAACTCAAGCTCTCCGAGATGCACCAGCTGTTCAACAAGTCCGGCTGGGGCTCTCTGGCGGTGGAATCCGTTGGCAAGCCCAAGACGTATGAGTATGACGCGCCGCACGGCATTGCGAACTTCCTGACGGACGCGGTCATCTACACCTATCCCTGCGCGACGATGACGGCGGCGACGTGGAGCCAAGAGGTTCAGCGCATCTACGGCAACGCCATCGGCGAAGACGCGATTGCGTCCAACACCGAGGGCTGGTACGCGCCCGGCATCAACATCCACCGCACCCCCTTCGGCGCGCGCAACTACGAATACTACTCCGAGGATGCTGTGCTGACCGGTCTTTGCTCCGCGGCGGTCTGCGCGGGCGTTGAAGCGCACGGTATGCACGCCTACATCAAGCACTTTGTCATGAACGACGCCGACACCAACCGCGCCGCCAACGGCTGTGTGGCTGTGTGGGGCACGGAACAGGCTGCCCGTGAAATCTACCTCAAGCCCTTCCAGTATTCCATCCAGAAGGGCGGCGCACAGGGCATCATGCTGACCATGTGCCGCGTCGGCTGGCAGTTCACCTTCGGCTCCTATCCGCTGATGAGCGCCATCTGCCGCAACGAATGGGGCTGGCACGGCTGCTACATCACCGACTACACCACCACCATGAAGGGCGCTGGCTCTGACCAGTATCTGGCGGCGGGCGGCACGCTCGTGCACGCAACCGCGGAACAGTCGCTCAGCGACGTCAAATCCGGCTGGTGCCGCAAGCTGCTCCGCGAAGCCGTGCATCAGATTCTCTACAACACGGCAAACTCGCTGGCGGTTGACCCCGCCTATGCGGCCATGCTGAATCAGGACAAGGACAGCGCGGAAGAAACGGCTGCCCCGGCGGTTGAGGAGCACAAGGGCTTCCTGTACGGCATGGCATGGTACAAGGTTGTGCTGTACGGCTTTGACATTCTGATGGCGCTCGTGCTGGTGTTCATGGCAATTCGCGTATACAGCAAAGTGCCGATGAGCGAGGAGCAGTTCCAGAATCGCAAGCGGATGAGCAAGAAGGGCAAGCGCATCATGTGGATTGTGATTGCCGTCGCCGTCATCGCGATTGCAGTTGTCTTCTACCTCTGGGCTTGGCCGCTGCTTGTCAAGGCGTTCAAGATTTAATCCCGTTTTCCGGGGCTTCGGAGTGTTCCGGAGCCCCATTTTGTACAAGAAAGCGTTGCAAGGAGGACATTATGCTGTCTGGGAAGAAAATCTTGTCGGCGGTGCTCTCTGCCGCCCTGCTGCTGCCCGCCGCCTCGGCGCTGGCGGAGGACGACGCGTTTGCGGCGGAAATCGAACGCCGCTATACCGCGCCCAGCATCGACAACCGCAGCGAGGTGCGCTGGTGGATGGCGGAAGCGGGCCATACGGACGAGACCATCCGCGCGGAAATTCAGGCGATGTACGACGGCGGCTTCCGCGGCGTGGAGCTGTGCGCGCAGGGCGAAGACGAAATCAGCGAAACGGACTACGGCTACGGCTCTGCGCAGTGGGATCACGACTTGAAGCTGGCAATGAACACGGCGCTGGACTTGGGAATGACCGTCTCCCTCACCTCCGGCACAAACTGGGCGACCGCCAACGTCCCCGGTCTTGACCCGCACAGTCAGGGCGCAAGCCAGATTGTCGTGGACATTGTGGAATACATCAAGGCAGGGGCGAGCCGAAGCGGGGCAATCCCCATGCAGAAGAAAGTCGGCAGCAAGGTCTACCCCATTGCGCCGACGGCAAAGCTGATTGGCGTTTTTGCCGTGCCGCAGACGAGCGGCAACAAGGCGAAACCCATCGTGACGGACGGAACGGGCATCATCGAGCTGACCGACAAGCTGGTCTGGGAAGCGGACGGCACAATTACGCTGGATTGGACGCCGGAGAACGCCGAATCGAAGTACCGCCTGTTCTATTACTGGCAGCAGGGCGCAATGCAGGAATCCCACCCCGCCGCTGAAACCGCGTACTGCATCAACTACTTTGATGAAGCAGGTGTCAAGGCGCTGAAGGAATACTGGCTATCGCACATTCTGGATGACGAAGCGCTGAATGCCAAGATTCAGGCAGGCGACGTGCAGCTGTTCATGGATTCGCTGGAAATCAGCACCGAATACGGCTGCGCGTTCTGGTGCGACGACATGGCGGAAGAATTTCTGGCGCGCAAGGGCTATGACATTCGTCCGTACCTGTACCTGACCATTGGTCTGCCGGAATTGTTCTACTGGGATGCCGTGGACTACGGCAGCTATGATTTGGCGGACAAAACCATGCGCGAAAAGGTGCTCAACGACCTCTTTGACGTGCAGACGCAGCTCTACCGCGAACGGATGCTGGAGCCGCTGCGCGCGTGGCTGCACGAATACGGCATCAAGACCCGCGCGCAAATCAGCTATGGGCAGCGGCTGGAAATCTCCGAGCCGATTATGAGCGTGGATTACCCGGAGGCGGAAATCCTCAACCAGAACAATCAGGTGGATATGTACCGCCTGTGGACGGGCGGCGCGAAGCTGCAGAACAAGGTGCTCTCCTCCGAAACGGGCGCTTACGGCGGCTATGCCTATACCGAGCAGGATCACCTGATGGAGGCGTACAACCTCTTTGCGGCGGGCTTCAATCGCATTGTGTGGCACATCTGGTCTGCGCAGTACGGGCCGGGAACGGATAATCGCTGGCCGCATTATACCGCCAGCGGCGCGGTGTATGCCAGCTTCTACGCCTTCGGGCCGCATGAGCCGTCCAGCGTGGATTATCCGTCGTTCAACGACCATCTGGGGCGCATCTGCCAGCTGCTCCGCGAGGGCGTGTCCCGCACGGATGTCGGCATGATTTACATGAGCTATCAGCAGCCCATGCCGACCAGCGGCAACCACGGCGGCGAGAACTGGCTGCTTAACCATACAACCGGCTTTTTCCCGTCCACGACCTTGCAGGATAACGGCTATACCTACGACTACTTCAGCCCGGATTTCCTGACGGCGGACGGCGTGTACTATAATGCCGAAACCGGCACGCTGGAGCAGGCGGGTTATCAGGCGATTGTGCTGTGGCAGGAGCAGCTGGCGCTGGACGGCGCGAAAGCCCTGCTGGATTTGGCAAAACAGGGCATGAAGGTGGTTGTGGTGGATGGCGCCGCCGTCCAGACGCCGTACAATGATGACGGCGAGGCTGCGCTGGCGGATGTGATGGCGGAAATGAAGGCGCTTCCCAACGTCTATTCCGCAAAGGACGCGGACGACGCTGCCCGCGTGCTGCAAAGCGCCGGGGTGAAGCCTTACGCGGGCTTTACCGAGCCGAACCGCCAGCTGCTGACGCAGACGCGCCGCGACGGCGACACCGAGTACCTGTATGTGTACAACTACTGCGACGGCAGCTATGTTCCCGTGTGGTCGCAGGGGGAAAAGCAGGATACGCACGGCGATACCATCACGACGGAGATGGTGGTGGACGGCACTTGGATTCCGTATCAGCTGGATGCGTGGACGGGCGAAACGAAGCGACTGGGCGTTTATCGCCATGAGAACGGCAGCACAATTTTCCCGCTGACGCTGGATTACGGCGACGTGGCGCTGTTTGTATTCCGTGCGTGCGAGGCGGACAGCGAGCTTCACGCGGTCGAAACGAACGCGGCGGATGTTTGCAGCGATGGCAGCAGCCTGTCCGCCAAGGTCACAGCGTCCGGCGAATATCAGGCGCAGCTCAGCAGCGGCGAAACGCGGCAATTCGCGGCGCAGGTGCCGGATGCGTTTGATATCACCGACTGGGATGTTACCGTCATGAAGCACACGGCGTCTGAGCAGGTGAACGAGCGCACGGAAACGCTCTTCGGGCAGACCATCACCGAAACGCAGGTTGCGACGGACATTACGCCCATTGCGCTCCATCTGGATGCCCTCAAAACATGGAATGAGATTCCGGAACTGGGCGAGCGCACGGTCGGTCAGGCGACGTACAAGGCGGTTTTCCAGTGGGATGGCACGGCGGACGGCGCGTATATCGACTTTGGCCCGATGAGCGAAAGTATGCAGGTTTTCATCAACGGCGAAAAAACGGGCGACCTGAGCATGACGAAAGCGGTCATGGACATCACGCCGTGGCTGAAAAACGGCGAAAACACCATTGCGCTGCTGTATTCATCGAGCTTGGCGAATGCATACGGTGGTTCGGGCGACGGCGAATGGTACGGCTACCGCTACGGCTTGAAAGCATACGGCCCTGCGCAGGCGGTTGTTCACCCCTACTGCCTGATTCCGCTGGACTGATGCCTTCTCCCCTGCCTTTTGTCCTGTACCGCGGGGCAAAAGGCAGGGTTGCGGCGGGCTGGATGCGTATGCTATAATGGCACCGAAATGAAGGAGGGAAAATGAGCTGTGATTGTATTCCTCGCGCAGTGCCTGGGAGAAAGTTATTATTACCAAATGTACCTTTCCGTTGTAGCCTTTCTGGAAATGCTGTCCGGTGTTGCTGTTTTCATTTTCCCGCTGAAGCACAAGCCGCAGTATGTCGTTCGCGCGGCAGCGGGGCTTGCCCTGATGGCGGCGATTATGATAGGCAGAGCCATCCTCCGCACGCATTTTCAGGCAATGCTCTGGTCACGCTTTCTGGGTGCTCTGATGGAATACTTGTCCGTGCTGCCCCTGCTATTCCTTGCGCATGAAGGCACATGGTGTGAGCGGCTGAAAACGTGGTGCGCCGGATGTGCCGCCGTCCAGATTGCCGGCAGCCTGTACGCACTCGTGCTGTCCTTTACGGGCGCGGACGATACGCAGACGATGAACCTGTTTCCGCAAATCACCAATGCAGATGTGACACTTCTCATCTGGTTTGTGTTCCACCTGGCCGTCTGCTATCTGCTCCGGTTGCTGTTCATCCATCCGTCTGTGCAGTACCATGAAGATCGGAAATCGCAAATTCAGACGACGTGGCTGTGCATCCTGTTCTTGTTAGCCAGTGTGCTGATTAACGCCGTGATGAGCGAATACCGCGCCGATTCACGGCCGCTCTATGAAATGCTGCGCTGCTGCCTGGTGTTCATGTGCATTTCTGTTTTGGCGCTGCACCACGACATCGTGCTTTTTTCGCAGCATCGGGCGGAAATCGAGGTGATGGATCAGGTGCTGGCGGAGAATCGGCGGCAGTACGAGACGATGAAGGCCAACATCGACCTTGTGAATCTGCGCTGCCATGACCTGCGCTATCAGCTGGACAAGCTGCAAAGCCGCCTGACCGAATCCGAAATTTCCGCCCTGCGGGAAGCAATCGACCTCTACGACAGCAATGTGAAAACGGGCAGCGAGGTGCTGGATGTTGTGCTGTACAGCACGATGCTCAAGTGCATGGACAACGGCATTTCCTTCACCAGCATGGCGGATGGCGAGTGCCTGTCATTCATGCGGACGCGCCACATTTACGCCCTGTTCAGCAATGCGCTGGATAACGCGGTGGAAGCGGTGATGCGCGTCAGCGACCCCGAAAAGCGGGTCATCAGCCTGCATGTCCGGCGGCTGAGCGGCGCGGTGGAAATTGCCGTGATGAACTACTACGAGGGCGAAATCAAGTTCAAGAATGACTTGCCGCAGACGAGAAAGACCGACGGACGGCGCCACGGCTTTGGCACATCCAGTATGCAGTACATTGTCAGCCAATACGGCGGCACGATGAAAATCTCCGCCAAGGACAGCGTTTACCTGCTGGAAATCCGGCTGAACATCCCGGAAAAGGCGGAAAAAACGAAGACTCATTAAAAAAAGCAGGCGATTTGCCTGCTTTTTTAGTGCGCTGCTAAATATTCATTGTAGGTCTGCTGAACCTGCTTCTTGCGCGGCTGGGAGATTTTCAGCTCCTCGCCGTTATCCAGCAGCAAACTGTATCCCTTGATGCCCGCAATGTGCTGCAAATTCACCAGATAGCAGCTGTTGCAGCGGACAAATTGTTTGTTCGTCAAATCGGCTTCAAGCGTGGAAATCGTGCCGCACTGCCGAATCTGCCCCTCGGCGGTGTGGAAAATCAGGTAATGCCCATCCGTCTCAGCATACAGCAGATCCCGCAGGCGTAATCGAATTTTGCTGCCGCCTGACACAAGCAGTATCGTCGCTTCCTGCTTTTCCGGCAGATGCTCCAGCGCCCAATGCAGCTTCAGCGCGAAGTCATAATACTTGACAGGCTTGAGGATGTAGTCAAACGCGCCGACCGTGTACCCCTCCAGCGCATACTGCGCCAGACTGGTCACAAAAATCAGCATGACCATGCGATCCATCTTCCGCAGATTCCGCGCCGTTTCCATCCCGGACAGCGCGGGCATCCGAATATCCATATAAACGATGTCGTACTCCGCCTGATATTCCTCCAAGAAGAGCAGCGGGTCATGCCAGACACGAATCGTAAACGACACCTTGTTTTCCGTTCCGTAGCGCTGAATCGCCTGTTCCAGCGCGCGAGCAGCGGACTTTTCGTCCTCGACGATGGCAATGCGCACAGCCATGGCATCCCCTCCTCTCTGGTAACTAATATTTTACCATGCGCGGAGGGAAAATGCAAGGCAGGATTCATCGCCTTGTTTCATCTGCTTTCTCTGTGTCCCCTATGGGGCGCATCCTCAAGCGTGGGATGCTTTCTTTGCAGGATGGTTCTCAATAATCAGAGTGCAGTCTGGTTTTGCTTTTCCGGTATTGGAATGAGGATGGACACAATGAACCAATTGTTTTCCTGCTTAATGGTCATATGCCCTTCATATTTTTCCACTGCCAGCCGAATTCCCTTGATTCCATAGCCGTGTATTTCCGGGTTTTCTTTGGTGGTTTCCGGGTCTTCCAAGGATTTCAGGATGGTTTCCTCGCAATAGTTGCTGATTTTAATCACGAGAAAATGGTTTTCCGAAAAAACGCTTACCTTAATCAGCCGTTTTTCGGTTTCCTCGATTCTGCTTTCATATTCAATCGCGTTATCTAATGCGTTGCCAAAGATGGTGCAGATTTGAGCGGTGTCCAGAAAATCCATTTCACGGGCATCCATATAGCATTCCATGGTGATCAGGGCACTGCGGCACATCATCTTTTTGCTGCTGAGCACCACGTCCAGCACCGGATTTCCCGTATCGTACTGCGTTTCAAAATTGCTGACTGTTTGCTCTACGCTGCGAAGCTCTTTTTCATACTTCTGTGAAACGCTCACGCTGCGGATATAATTGATTAGGTGCTTGATGTCGTGGTAAACCTGCTGCATTTGTTCGTTGTTCACTTTAAATTGCTGATATTGCTCATATTGCCTGTCCAAAAGGCTCTGCAATACACCCATGTTCATTTTCAGCCGCATCCCATAGCTGAATTCATTAATGGCAATCAGGGCCAACATGCCGGAAAAATCAGACACCACACGCACGAGCAGTATACCGCCGCCCATACTGATGCCAAAAATAGATTCAGGCGCCAGAAAACTGATATTGCTGAGCAGATACGCGCCAATCGTAATCATAAAAGAAGAAATGACTTCCACGTACCCGGCTTTGAGGGGACGATTTTTCCGATGGGAGCGATGATAAATGGCTATGCCCAGTGGAATAAACATAATAACATATATAAAAAGCATGATTGTCTGTGAAGCCCGGATATCCGGAAAGCGCATCACACCGCGGCTGACCAGATAAATATTGATTACATACGCCAGGGCAGCGGCGAATTCCGACTGCATCACAGCGTTGCACCAGCGAAGCAGGATCAGGCTGAAGTCTTCCCGGATGCCCAGACGCAGATAAATAAGAACGGATGCCAGACAGCATACGGTGATGACCAGCCAGATTAGGGCAGGCTGCTCGGAATGGGCGATGTTCATCAGCACAAGGATGGGCAGAGCAAACAGAATCAGCGCCACAGCCTTCCAGCCCCGAATACCTTTTTCATTGGACAGGATATATATGGTACAGATAATCCACTGTGCAATGCCCGTAAACTCAGACGGAAAAAAAGTGCTCATTCTTTCAGTCATCTACGGGCACCTCCCATATAATTCGTCAACGCTTCCATAAAGGGTTTATAGCGCAGGCGGGAAAACGCCAGTTCATGACCCGCCACAATCACAACATCCTTTTTCACCTGCTCCACATGGGCAAGATTTACCAGATAGCAGTTGTTGCACCGGCAGAACGGAGCGTTTTTCAGTTTCTCTTCAATGCTCTTCAGGGTATCATTGATATGGAAGGAGCCTTTTGTATAATACAGTCTGACGGCATGTCTTTCCGTTTCAATATAATAAATTTGTGAAATATCCACCTTAAACATCCCGTCCCCTGTGGTGACAGAAATATAATGTTCCGTGCGCTGGCGAAACAGTTCCCTGGCCCGGTCCAGCGTGCTGCGGAAGCTGATGCGGTTGATTGGCTTGAGAATGTAATCCATCGCGTAAACGCTGTAGCCCTGCACGGCATAAGCGGTCATGCTGGTGATGAAGGCGATCAGCACTTTATCATCTTTCTGCCGAACCTGCCTGGCCACGCTTATGCCATCCATGCCGGGCAACTGAATGTCAAGCAGCAGCAGATCATAGCCGCCTACGGAATAGTAATGATCCAGCATATCCGACCCGTTGTCAAAAACGCGCAGCTCGCATACTTCATTCAGTTCAGCAAAATAATTTTGGATTTCCTGACGAATCTGCGCCTGATGCAATCCATTGTCTTCCACAAGCGCGATTTTCATGCAATTCTCCTTTCGCGTTCTTATTTGTTTCATGAAGCGCATGAATGAACCGTTAGTGAAATTTTTTTCATTGTATCAGAAACCACCGCGCATGTCAAACAGGGAGCAGCGAAACAGGCTTTGAAAAAACGCAGAACGCAATGCCCGGCTGCGCCTCCCGAAAGAAGCGCAGCCGATTCTCTTCATGATGTCTCCTGCCTGCCAAAGCCCATAAAGCCTGTGATGATCAAAAGCACAACGGCGGTCAGCGCCAAAATGCAAATGGTCAAAATGCGCGGCACCTGGCTGGGATCGCCAAACATGACGATGCCCTGATACCAGTCGGCAAAGGAACCGGCGGAGGAAACCGCCAGCTGCAGCATCCCGCAGCTGCAAAGTGCCGTATCAGCCACCAGCAGCAAATCGCTGCTGAAAAGGAAGGCGGCAATCCCCACCAGACAGCCCATGCCAAGTCCCAGCGCCACAAGCGTATCAATGCCTCCGGCGCCCGGAGCCCAGACAAGATAATTGACAGCGGAAACCAGCTGAAGCAGGATGGAGACGATCAGAACATACACCCCAGCTTTTCTGTTGGTCAACAAACTTTTCATTTTTTTCCGCTCCCTTCTGCTTTTTGTAATAAGCAAGCTTAGCAGCCAGCATAGCCAGCACTGCCAGACCCGTTACCACGGAAACGCCGATGGTCACGCTTCGCAGGGCAGGCTGCCACCAAGGAATGATCTTCACAATCCGGGTATTGTTGCCGATACCGTTCATCATGCTGCTGTTGGCGTCATTGTACAGAATATTCTTGGCGGCCCGGCGCAGCTGCTGGAGCATAAATCCATCGTTATTGCTTCTGATAGCCTGCACGATGGCGGCGCTGGACTGATGCTGGGTATCCAGGCAGAAAGAATCCGTACCGGCAGCCATCATGGCTTCAAACGCGGTCTTGTAGCCCGTGGTCACCGCGCCGATAGCGTCTGTTTCGATGTGGCCCACATAGCCCCATTCACCGCGCACCACATCGGTATTCAGCGCCTTGCTCAGGGAGCAGCCAGTGAAGCCCAGGCGATTGAAGGCCTGCATCAGGGAATGGGCCTTGCCGTTCACCACGCCGCCCTCCAGTCCGCGCAGCGCGCCTTCGCGGAACGCCTGCTCGTTGAAGAAGTTCACCACGCCTTGACGGTTATTCTCCTGATCGTTGCCAGTCAAATGCTTGGGACCGGCGTGCACGCCCTTTTCCTCGATTGCGGACACGATATGGGAGGCCGCCAGATAATTCAGGTTGGCATCCTCGGAAAAGTATTCAAAGCTGCGGCCGCCAAAGGGGGTGCGGTGCAGGTTGCAGCCGGGACCCCAGATTTCCACCAGGCCCATGAACAAGCCTTCTTCGCCCAGCAACGCGCCGCGCTTATCCAGCAACTCCTTGTTGAAGGCGGCGGTCAGCAGGCTTTCATTGGGATAGGACGTGGTTTTCAAACCCTTCCCCAGTTCGGCGGAATAGTTATCGGTATAACCGCCGATGCCGTCCGGGCCATCCCCCGCGGGGGTAGCGGGCTTACCAACGGAATCAACGGCTTCCGTGCCAAAGTTGTTGGCAATCAATGCAGCCATTTCTTCAATGGTCATCTGGCTGATGAAGGTTTCCCACAGGTCGTCGTTGTAATCCAGCCCCTTCATGGTAATCAGCATGATGCCCTGCTGGTCGCCCTGGGGAATGGAATCCACGGCGGGAGCATTGTCGGGCTTTTCATAAATCTTGCCATCCAGGATTCGAATCATTTCATCGTTCAGGGTCAGGCCCGCCACAGGCTGAACGGGATAGGTGCCCTGCCAGTCACTTCGGGACAGATAGGTGACCAAATCGGGATACCAGTAATTCACGTCCGCGTCCTCAAACTGATTGGTCACCCTCGCGCCAGTGGCGGAATAGCGGTAGGTTTCATCGTCAAAGCTGCCGGTGAAGTGGAAAGCCTTGGCCGCCGCGCCTTCCGTGGGATTTCCCTGCACATCTACCATACCGGTGGCACCTTTGGCGGCCAGTACGTTGTTCAGGGCGTCGTGCGCATCATCGCCGATAGCGATGTAATAATCGCCTTCGCTGAGGATATAGCCCTTTGCGTTTGTATAATCATAGCTGGCCAGCAGATACTTGTCGCATACGATTGTCAGCGTTTCGGAAGCGCCGGGCTGCAGCAGGACAGTCTTGCCGTAATCCAAAAGCTGGATGGAGGATTTTTCTACCTTGTTTTTCTGCTCATATTCGCCATAGGGCGTTTGGGCATACACCTGCACCACACCCTTGCCGGGCACGCTGCCGGTGTTCGTAACGGTGACTGTCACCGTCACAGTTTTATCTTCCACCGTCACACTGTCCAGCTTCTGATCGAAGGTGGTATAGCTCAGGCCATAACCGAAGGGATAGGAAACCTCCTTGGCATAGTCCCAGGCACCGCCATCAATGGATCCTGCGGAACCGGTGGCGTTGAACCGCCCCAGCACCTGGTCCTCATACCGGGTTTCGTAATACTTATAACCGATATAGATTCCCTCGGTCTGCACGGTGTAATAGGAAATTTCGGAAGCGTTGGAGGAGGATTTCTGCAGCGCTTCTGTCAGGTTGGCCCATTGCTGGTTGTTGAAGGTATTATTGACCACGGCTGGGGCGGACAGGGAACTGACCGCATAGGTGTCCACCAGCTTGCCGGAGGGATTGGCGTTGCCAATCAGGATGTTCGCCACGCCGATGAAGCCTTTTTCACCCGGACAGCCAATCCACAGCACAGCGTCCACGTCGTACTCCTCGACCCAGTTTACCTCCATGGGGTTGCCTGTATTAAGCAGCACAATGGTTTTCTTGAACGAGCCGGAATCCCGAATCATGGCCAGCAAATCTTTTTCATCCTGGCTCAGCGCCAGCTGACTGATGCCTTCCGTGGGGGTTTGGGTGTAGAGCTCTACGCCTTCGCCGCCCTCCCGGGCCAGCATCACGATGGCTACGTCGTTAAAGCCGGTTGCCCAGGAGGATTTCACATCGTCAGTGTAGAAACTGATGGGTTCCTCACCCAGCGACCATAATGCGGACGGATCGGCGTTTTCCGCAAAGAACGTGCCTGCGCCGGTTTTTCTCTCGGTCTTGCTTTGGCGGTATGCGTTGTACAGCTTTGGGTTCACCTTGAATTTCAGGGTGCCCAACGCCTTATACAGGTCAACGCCCGTTTTAGTGGAATAGGCGCGGGAACCAGCAGATTGATTGCGGTACAAGGGCTGCACGACTGCATGGCCAAACAGGGATATTTGCTCATCCTTGCTTAGCGGCAGAGCGTTGTCCTTATTGTAAAGCAATACGGTGCCTTCTTCCTGCTCCTGCACTGCCTCCGTATAGGTGTCTTCCTTGAGTACCTTAAGCATTTTTGCGTTGATGTCGCCATAAGCGCTCTTATAATATATCGTATCCTCATCCTCGACACTTTCATCGTTGATGACTTTGCTGGTCTGCACGCCAAGCATGCCGTTGACAACGGTATCATAGCTCATGGCCAGGTTCGAGCCGAATATCACGAAGCACAGGATGAAAGCCATCAGGCATGACAGCCCGGTTGTTATTCTCACCTTTCGCATACGCATGCTCCTTATCTTGATGGATTCGTCGTTCAGAAAGAAAACGGCGCCGGGGAGAAAGCCAATTTGCGAATGCAGGAATGGCTTGCAGCACCAGACGCCGCCGCTGTCATGAAGCACAGCGGAGAAGAAAGGAATTTGATCAGGTTTGAGAGAAAGGAGGATTCAAAAACGATCTATCGATTCCTTCGCTTCCCGCCGAGCGTCCATGCGCTTTCGGAGCGTTTTCCGCAGGTTGACGACGGCGTTCAGACGAGCGGCATGCCGCCGTCAAATTGGGCGGGGTGCCGGGTCAATCAACCCGGCACGCCCTGCCAAGCGGAAGTTTCCTTGCAGGGAACCAATTGATGTGGCTGATTTATACTATTTCCAGTTGGAAATCGTATTATTCCAGCGGATTGGTGCCGACGATGGGAGGCACGTTGTACTTGGCCACGCGCTCGTCGTTGATCACACCGCTCCAGTTGAGGCCGAAGGTGAAATCGTAGGTGTTGCCGTCGGCGTCCACATAGCAGTCCATATCCCGGGGCACGTCCTCGTACTGGGCTTCCACGGTTTCCATATCGAGGGGCTGCTGCATGGGCAGCAGGGCGGAGGGCTCATAGTTGCCAGCGATGATTTCAAAGAGGATCTCGTCGCGGGCGGAGTGGGTGCGGCCGCCGCCGAAGGATACCAGGATTGCATCCGCGGAGGGCTCGATTTCGGACCACACCATGGAACTGTGGAGGTTCATCACCAGCACCAGGGGAACATCGCCGGTGAGCTCGTCGATTTCCAGCACGAAGTCCAGGTCCGCCTCGTTGCTGACGGTGCCAGTCTTGCCGAAGTAAGAGCGGTTTTCCTTTACATAATCGTACTCGGTGCCGTAGACGCCCTCGAAGGCTTCCAGCGTGATCTGGCCGCCGATGGACTCGAAGCGGACGTACGCGCTGTCGGCGGTGTAAGGACGATACTGCAGGGAACGGGGAATGTACTCGTAGTCAGCGGGTACCTTCATGTTTTCGTCATAGCCGGTGGTGGGAGCGTTGCTCTTGGGGCTGGCGACGCGTACGATCACCAGATCGGCCTTCGCGATGTCCTCGGCGGAAGCGCGGATTACGTCCCCGGGCAGATAGGTGTTTCCTTCACCGCTGGGCGTTCCAACTGTGTCAGTGATCACGTTGAAGTACTGAGAGGCCACGGCAATATCCATTGTAGGAGCGAAGGAAGCGGGGGTGGTGCCGCGGCGGCTCGTGGTTGCGGGAGAGTACTTGTAGGGAATATAAACGGTCAACTTTTCATCGCCCGCAGGCTTGATCACGCTATTATCAGTATTCTTGAGCATCACGATGGACTTGAGCAGCGCTTCGCGAGCCATGGCGGTATGTTCTTCGTTATTGGGCACGGAAGCGGCAACCGCTTCGGAAACGTAGGGGTTATCCACGACGCCCACGTTGAACAGGGTGTCCAGAATGTGGCGGGTACTGTCGAAAATGATCTGGTCGGCAGCTTCCTTTCCCAGGCGTTCCACACCATAGTTGTAGGCTTCCACAGCAACGGCAATATCTTCTTCATACTTGCCGCCCATATTGCCCCAGGCGTCGATGCCGGCTTCCAGTTCCAGCCAAAGGCGCTGCGGAACGGTGTATTCTTCCATGCCGAAGCACTTATCAACGTGGGTGTTGAAGTCCGTCAGGATGTAGCCGTCCCAGCCGTTGGCAGCGCGCCACAGGCCGTTGATCTTTTCGGCGTTGTAGCTGGTTGAAACGCGCTCGCCCAGGACGGAGTCGCCGTTTTCATCCACGCCGATGGAGAAACTGGTCATTGCGGAGGACACCATGCCAGTCTTGCCGGGCAGATCCTGCGCCGCGAAGTAAGGCAAGATGCTGGTATAGAACTGGCCACCGGGATACACGGCATAAGCTCCGTCCAGCGAATGGGCTTCACGGCCGCCCTCGCCGGCGCCCTCGCTCATGATGTGCTTCACCTGGATATTGACGGAGTCCTTGCCCCAGCCCAGGTCGTTGCCGTCATCGTCGTAGGTGGACTGCCAGGCGTTGATCATAGCGCGGGTCATGTCGATAGAAAGCTGAGGATCCTCGCCAAAGGTCATGTCGTTGCGGGACCACCGGGGTTCAGTCGCCAGGTCAACCTGGGGGCCGACGTTCATGGTCAGGTTCATGGAATGCCATTCCTTGGACAAGGTACGGCCATATTCATGGGCCAATTCCGGATCGAAGGTGGCGGCCAGCGCCAGGTTGCCGGGCCAGTCGGTCACGCCGTTGCCTTCCAGCGGGTCGGCAATGAAGGTGGCAGGGATAGCAACCACGTCGGTATTTGCTTCGATGTGCTTCTGAATCTCGTTGTTCCAGGTGGTAATCAATTCAGCGCCTACGGAGCTGAAACGGATGTGGCGATAACCCAGATCCAGCGCGGTCTTGGTGGTATCCGCCAGGGTTTTGGCAGGAGTGCCGACGCTAAAGGGGTTCATTTTCAGGCCCAACTGGAATTCCAGGCTCAGGCCGCCGTTCGTGGCCAGGTCGCGGGAGCGTTCTTTGTAGTCCACGCGCCAGTCTTCAAACACGTCCAGTTCGCCGTCACGATCCAAATCCTTGAAGGCGTAACCATCCACTTCAATCAGATCCACGCCGCCGCCCTTGGTGTAACTCAGGGTTGCGCCGCCTTCATTTTCAACCAGTGTCCAGCCTTCCGGCTGCAGTGTTTCGGTATACTTCTTGCCGCTTTCGCCCATGGCAAAGCTGGGCAACATCACAACCATCATCACGGCTGTGATGATCACGCTGACTAACCGCTTCGTGTTGCTCTTCATCAATGATACCTCCATTGTTTTCTTTCCGGTGTGTGAACAAACAACCCAGATTATTCTCGGGGAACTTCGAGCTCTCAATCCTCCGCCAGGGTGCACCTCCTATAGCGGCAATTGGAAATCCCCCGATATCTGATTTTATTATAACCGCAGAAAGAAGCAATGGATTGTTCTTCGACCAAACTGTCGTTTTTCGCTACCAAATTGAAAATATGTGCTTTTTTGCACCGTTTATTGCATGTATTTTGAATATACCGAGGGATTCATGTGCAGCCTCCGCTTTTCATTACAACGGCGACAGATATAAATAAGCATGCTCCGCTTTCGATAAATCAATGTTTGCTGCCATGGCGTTTTATCTATTGAAAATCCACAAAGTCATACAGATAATGCCAGAAAATACGGAGCGCAGAAAATTGCTGGCACGCCGTGCACGCGAATGTTAGGCAAATCGCCCGTTTGCCATAACAGCGTTGTTGGCAAAAAGGCGAAATGTTGGGAAGCTGCCAACAGCGCCAGCAGCGGCGCAAAAAGCAAATTTCCGGGCAAAAAAAAAATCTTTCCAGCCG
>OGKZ01001249.1_pt1 | contig 18564 bp, 15 predicted proteins | sample 1572571 | NCBI WGS metagenome assembly OGKZ01 (sample SAMEA2581906, study PRJEB24529) | metagenome | biome: Human gut stool | place: China | collected 2011 | reverse complement strand
CTACAGTTCCGGAATGTCCTTTTTTCCATACTTCACTATATTTTTAACACATGATGCTGCTTATCCACAATCTATATGATTCCAAAATGTCTAAACGCCTGCATAATTGCATCTTCCTTCCCTGGTGTACACTGTGGCTGTCTCGCATTCTCAGATTTAGGCAAATTAAAATTCTCACCGACATCCAATCCACACTTCTTCTTAATCTGTGCAATATACAGCGAAGAAACCTTAAGTCCAGTCTGTTCCAACACATAAGCCTTTATCTGCTCATAAGTTGCTTTTCCCTTGAACTCTGATAAATCCATATCCTCTAAAGAGAAGTCCACTTTCACTTTTGCACTGTCGACCACTCCCTTGGAAAGTAAGACAACTGTCTCGACATTCCCCTGAACTTTGATTTTATACTGCATAGCGAAAGTATGCAATAGATTTTCAAAGTGGGGTAATGGTTTTATCCCCTCTGTTTCCCTAATTATTTCAAATCTAAAACCTTCTCTATTTTCATCTTCTTTTTTTCAATCATCTTGGCAATAAATTCATCATAGGACTCTTTAGGGTAATATGGGTTATTTTGTGGTGTTCCCGCCAAAGTTCCAAATGCACTCATGTTCTTAAATAAATTACTAATCACCGAAGACGAATACATCTGAGATGACATATTTTTATATAATGTATTTAATTGCTTTAAATGTTCTTCCAGATGCAAACTTGACTGTTCAACATACGTTGCTTCTAATCTTTTGTCCAACATCTCATTTATTTCATAAGAATTAGCCTTTACTGTTTTTGTTCCTCTACGAAAAAATATACTCCCGGCTTCTGCCGAATTACTATCCTTTTCCCAAATATATGGTAAATTTATATCCTCTGAATAAATAAGGATTAGTTGAAAAAGCCTTCCTTTCAATTTACTATAACTTTCATTTGAAAAGTCAAAGTCTGCTATTTCAAATTTAATTGTTTCTGGTAAAAATTTTGCCATCTTACTATGTATTTTTTCTTTATCTTCTATTTTAGATAAACCAATACTCTCTAATGTTCCATCCTCATTTTCTTTTACTCCAAGTATTATTGCCCCTCCACCCGAGTTAGCAATTCCTAATAGTATTTCTGCTAATTTCTGTGCCTCAATCCATTGTACCTTAAAATCTAAATTATCCTGTTCTCCAAGACCATTATCTAAAATATCAATAAAGTTCTCTCTCGTTGGATTCTGAAGAACATCATAAACCATTTCTTTAATCTTTCCGCTATTAAAATTATCCATATATTTTCATCCTCCAATCGTGATGTTCTTTCGTCAAAAAGTATCCTTTCGCCAAAATGTATATTTCTTATTCCCAAAAGCATATCCCCTGTGGTAAACCTCCAGCTATATCATCACTCTACGGAAACAGAAACACACATCTATTTTATTACCAAAATGGCGAAATCCTTTGATTTATTGGGCTTTTCTCGACAGAAGGCAGACTGTTTCCACATGTTTCGTAAATGGAAACATGTCGCAAGGCTGGCACTCGACAGCCTGATACCCATGTCTTGTGAGATATTTTAAATCTCTCGCAAGAGTCTCCGGGTTGCATGACACGTAGACCACTTTTTTCGGTGCAAGTTTTACTACTGAGGATAAAAATGCCTCATCGCTTCCTGATCTCGGTGGATCCATGAAAACAACATCCACTTTTTCGTTCTGCTCTGCCAGCTCCACCATAAATTTTCCGGCATCTGCATTGTAAAACTGTTCATTTTTGATATTGTTCCGTTTTGCATTGATGACCGCATCCTTCACAGCATCACGGTTTAACTCCACGCCGATCACTTCTTTTGCCTTGGACGCAGCGATCAGACCGATCGTTCCGGTTCCACAATATGCATCGATCACTCTCTCTTTTCCGGTCAGTCCCGCATATGTGATCGCTTTGTTATAAATGATCTCTGTCTGTACCGGATTCACCTGATAAAATGATTTTGGCGAAATACGGAAGGTACAGCCGCAGAGTGTGTCCTCAATATAGCCTTTTCCGTAAATAACGGTTTCCTTTTCTCCGAGAACCATGCTGGTCTGTTTATCATTTATGTTAACCACAACTGTAGTTATTTCTGGATGAAGTTTCCGCAATGCTTTCACAAAATTGTTTTTGGATGGAAGAATCGGAGAACCGAGCACCAGCACTACCATCACCTCGCCGCTGTGAAAACCACGGCGCACGAGAACGTGCCGGAGCAGACCGTATCCGGTGTCCTCATCATAAGTTTTTATTTTAAACGAATGTAAAAGTCCTCTGATATCACGGATGATAGCGCTTGAAAGCTCATCCTCGATTTCACAGGAATCAATGTTGATGACCTCATGGGTTCCGGCCTTGTATACACCGGAGATCACGCCGCCCGGTGCCGCTTTTGCATGTCCGTTTCCTGCGGTACGCCTGCCTCCGTTTGCATGTTTTCCCCTGCGCTCCACATCAAACACTGCGTGTACTTTATTTCTGTAATGATACGGATTTTCCATTCCGATGATCGGCAGGACTTTACAGTAATCCCCAATGTTTTTGCGCACATAGGTCTGTTTTTCCTGCAGCTGTTGTTCGTAGGACATTCCCTGATAATCACAGCCGCCACATTTTTTTGCATACGGACAGGCTGCTGCCGGTTTCTTTGTATCCTGCGGCGCTTTCTTTGTATCCTGCGTTTTCTGTGATTTCCATGCGTATTTTTTCTGCAATGCTCCCGCATTATCTATGATTTTTTTCTTTCCTTTTGTCTGCATGACTGCTCCTTTTATTTTGGCTTGTTACTTTTCATCTCTATGTGTTTATGCTATCATAGGAACCCGTAAGAATCAAAATATTTTTAGTGAGGTTATGAATATGAATTTTATTAAGAAAAATTGGAAAGGTGTGCTGTTATGCCTGATGATTGCGATTCCAAGCTGGATTTTAGGAAAATTTTTCCCAATTGTAGGTGGTCCTGTCTTTGCGATTCTCCTAGGAATGGTCATTACATTATTGGTCAGCGATAAATCTGCTCTACAGAGCGGCATCACATTTGTGTCCAAAAAGATCCTGCAATATGCTGTTATTTTACTTGGTTTTGGAATGAATCTCTCTGTCATCCTGCAGACAGGAAAACAATCGCTTCCAATCATTCTTGCAACGATCACAACATCCCTTGTTGTTGCCTGGGTATTACATAAAATCCTTCATGTTCCCGGAAAAATCTCCACACTCATCGGTGTAGGTTCCTCGATCTGCGGAGGCTCCGCAATTGCAGCTACTGCTCCTGTCATTGACGCTGATGATGAGGAAGTTGCACAATCAATTTCTGTCATTTTCTTTTTCAATATGCTTGCCGCTTTATTTTTTCCTATGCTTGGCACCGTTCTCGGTTTTTCCCAGACAAGCGGAGAAGCTTTCGGTATTTTTGCCGGAACTGCTGTGAATGACACCTCTTCCGTTACCGCTGCTGCCTCCACCTGGGATTCCATGTACAACCTTGGTTCGGCTACTTTGGATAAAGCTGTCACCGTAAAACTTACAAGAACACTGGCAATTATCCCAATCACGCTTGTCCTTGCTTTTCTTCGAACCAGAAGGGAACAAACGGATCATAATAAAGTGGATTTTAAAAAAATTTTTCCAATGTTCATTCTCTATTTTATAATTGCATCCATTATTACAACAATAGCAGTGAACTTCGGTGTTCCAGCAGCTGTTTTCAATCCGCTAAAAACTTTGAGCAAGTTTTTCATCGTTCTTGCCATGAGTGCAATTGGTCTGAATACCAATATTGTGAAATTAGTGAAAACAGGAGCCAAACCTTTGCTTCTTGGATTCAGCTGCTGGATTGGTATTACCTGTATGAGTTTGCTGATGCAACGCGTATTAGGTCTGTGGTAAAATTACGGATCATTTTGATAGGAGGACGCGGTTTTCGCTCCTTCTATTTTTGTATTCTGGCAAATAGAAGCGCTATCGCCATCAGAAAGCATCCCACAAACACAAAGCACCACTGGATTCCGATTTTTGTCAAAAATGCTGATGCTGACAGCGTCAGTATCTCCACCAGATTCACGCCCATATTAAGCACAGACAGTGTTGCCGCGCGCTGGCTGCCACACTCTGTCTCGTCCACAAACTGATTTTCCAGATCCATCAGCAGATATTCCGGAAGATTTAAAAGCAACGGCAATATCAGCATTAGAAGCAGTACGGCTGACCTAAATTTTACCACTCCAAAAAGAAGAAATGCCACCCCTGCTGTGGCAGCTGTAACTGCGGGCAGTTTCCCCCTGCCGGACTTTCCGTTTTTTCCGTCAGACAATTTTTCTAAAATGGGTTCTGCCAACATCTGTACGGCTGAATAGATCAAAATGATCAATGACATCCATTCTACCGGCAAACCGCAGTTTTCAAGTTTTACCACATAAAAGAAGTTGATCAGAAGCCATGCGATACTGAAAATTGCCAGCGAAATCACAAACAGGAATGCTTTTTTATTTTTAAATATCGCTAAAATCTGTACTTCCTTCCTGTCTGCAATTATGGTTTTACTGCTTTCACTTCTCAGGAAGAACGAGCATACAACCGCTATAATATCCATGACTACAGTTGTAATCAGTAAACCTTCCATACCGCTTATTTTATAAATCCCGGCATACGCAACTGTACTGATGATAAAACCTGCTGTTCCAAAGTTTTCTGCATGTGCTGTTTTTACAAGATATCCGTTTTCCCCATACAGATCGTACAGGTATGCGCTTCCTGTCCCGGAGGCAAAACACGCCGCAATCCCCTCCACAACTGCCTCCACGACGAACAGTGCAAGTGACTGGCTCACATAGGCTGCAAGCAATAAACTTCTCGCGCCAAACAGTAACACCTGTGCCCAGATCAGGGATTTCCGGTATCCAATTTTATCTGTTATAAATCCTGTTGGAATTTCCCCCAGAAAAATCACGCCAGACAATAATGCCTGAAGGAGGAAAAATATGTGTTCCGACACACCAGCCTGCGTTCTTACCAGCAACGCAACCGGCGCAAAAAAGACAAGGCCATTCAAAAAACAGACTCCATCATAGCTGTCAAATTTTAATTTTTTCATGAGATATCTCCTTTTTTTCTAATTCGTAATCAGTTGACCGATCTTCTTTTTTGTAACCCAAAAAAGATTACACCTATCTGTAACCTGATCTAAAAACTGTGCCGTCTTTGATCTCAGCCAGTTTTTCCATCATTGAATTAGAAAAATATCAATGTCTCATGTATTTGATAACCTCCGGAGTCTTACTTTTAAAATATACTGTTATTTAAAAACTGTATCAGTGAGAAATGTTCACTGACGTAATTTATACTAACATAACGTATTTCAAATTACAAGTTTCAGTGCCCCTCTCACTTATATACCACCTCTGGAGCTATTATAACAACTCTGCCATAACAAGACACATCAGGAAACAATTGTTTCTTTTCCAGATCCATTCCAAATAAAGGCTTTCGACCGTGCTCTTCTCGCACTGCTTTAATATTTTTTCATCACTTTGCAGTGTTTTCAAATTCTCCTTCCAACCGGAAAAATCGGACCATTTTCCCGGAATCAAGTCTGTAAACCAGCTTAGATTTCGTTTGTATTCGTAATGAAGGATCTGACCGTCTAATCCATATCTGCTGATAAATTCTGCCGCAGTCCTGTTAATCGCTTTCGACTTGTCTGTATAGAGCAGACTGATTTTGTCATAGCAGATTTCCTGTTGATTATTTTCTGATGAGCCTGTCTGCTGGTTTCCGTTGCTTCCAGTTTGTGTTCCGGAAGCTGTCTCATCGTTTGCAGCACTCTGACATAGCATTATATTTTGTGGTTCATTTACGATACCGCGCACAGTAAGCTCTCTTCCGTTGTATAGGATCTGCTGTCCTTCCACCTCTGTTCCACCAAACAACTGCTCCGCTAAGGATGCACCTAGGATGCAGCCCTCTGTGTCGCTTTCCGGCAGATTTTTTCCCCACGGAAGGACGGAGTGGGAATCTCCACAGAGTAACAAAATATCCGCGTTGCTGCTCCGTTCATTTATCGTAGCACGAACTGTCTGATTTTTCTGCTCTGTCCACGCTGTGAATGTCTCTGCGGATGCCGTATCCTGCCGGATTGACGCTATTTCGCTCTGGGTAAACTTGTCTTCCCCAGACTGGATTGTGATGATATTGGAAAAATCCTCTGTTTTATTATGATAAACGCATGCAAATACCAAAAATACAGCTCCAAATAATCCAAAAGCCAGACTTGCGATCCTTTTTCTGTAACTTATTTTTTTCATTGTTCTGTCCTTACTCCGTCATCCGCACAACATCCCCGTTTCCAACCGTCCGATCAGAATCTGTGATGATCTGGCAGTCCGCACTCAGTGAGTTTCCGCTTACCGCTGCATAACTGCTGTTTTTATCTAAAATCTGCACTTCCGCCTTCCTCGCGATATACTGCTCTCCGAGCACTGTATTTTCCGTCTCTAAGAGTAACACATACGCTTTGTTATTTTCCTGCCAAACGGCTGTAACCGGCACAAGGTAATCATAGCTTTCCGATTTTCTTGTGGCAGTCATCTGTGCGCTCTCACCCGGCAAGAAATCATCCCCCTGCATAGCAATTGACACTTTTATGCTGCTTCCGTCTTTCGATGTTTCCATGGAAACAATGCTGCAATCAGACGTTTCCTTACCGACACCGGTAATCGTTGCATTATCTCCCACTGAGAGATATTCCCTGTTTTTGCTGTCCGTTGTCGTAGTAAAAAAAAGTCCACTCTGCTCATCGCTCATGACAACTGCCGCCGTGTCTGTTGTTTTCTGCCCGGTTTCCACACATACTTTTGTAATAATCCCGGAGGATGGTGCAGTTATCTCTCCGTTCTGCTGCTTTAGGGTTTTCAGCTTTTCTAACTGTTTCTGGAACTGCTCTAAAGAAATGGCGTTGATTTCCTGCGTGTGATCGATGTCTGCAGACAGACCTGCATCTTCTACCGCGCGCTCTGCGGCTTTCTTTGCATCCTCTGCAGTACTTGTATTGGATTCCAGCTGTTCCTGCTTCTCCTCTAATGCGACGCTGGCAGAGTCAAGTGCCGCCTGCTTTTCAGTAACTTTTGCCTGAATTGTATCGTATGTGTTCTGCTTTTCCTGCACAGCTTCTTCCAACTGCTGGAGCTTCTGTGTTATGGTTGAATTTGTATCTTTCTTTTCTGCTTCGCCTGTCTGATCTGCGGTATCTTTACTTTGCTCTGCCGCAGCTGCATCCTTCACATTTTGCAGTTCCTCTTTGACTGCATTCAGCTCCTTCTCCGCCTGTGCGAGTGCATCCTTCGCACTGTTTAATTCCTTCTCTGCCTGACTTTTCGCATCCGCCGCTTTCTGCAATGCCTCATTTGCCTTCCCATCGGAAACTGTATTCTTCGCTATCGTTTCCTCATAATCTTCCTGCGCACGCTTTAACTCCAGCTGCTGCTTTGCGTCTGCCTGCGCTTTATTTTTCTTCAGGGAATCATTTTCAAGCTGAAGCTTTTTGATCTGGTTCTGCAGCTCATAAATCTGATCTTCCAGACTGTCCATATCAAGTGCAAAAAGAGTTTCTCCTTCCCCGATGCTTTCTCCCGTATGCACATTGACCTGTGCAACCAGAATTCCTTCCTCTGTGACAATCGCTTTCTCGCCGCCTGCCTCCACGGTTCCCGATGCCATAACCGTGTGCTCGATCTTTCCGGATGACGGAGCTGATGCCGTTACCTGAGGGACAGTGATGGATGCCACCACCCGCGATGCAATCGTGAAAACCAGCATGACCGCAAGTAAACCAGCCAGCCCTTTTAACCAGAAAATTCCCGATTTTCCGGTTACTGCTATTTCATTTTCCGAATTTTTGTTTTTTCTTATATTTTTCATATTCTCAATTACATTCTGCTCCTGCACTATTCCTTCGCTCCCGCCATCGCAATTCCCTGCTCCAGATAGTCCTGTCCTGCCAGAAAAACAAACATCGCGGGCAGGATCGTCACCAGTGATGCACAGAGTGAAAATCCTGCGTTCTGGCTCGTGATCTCCGGCAGAAAAAGTGACAACGGCCAGAGACTTTTTGTTTTCAAAAACGTCATCGGCTGCTCTAACATGCTAAAACAGTCCAAAAACGAAAATACCAGTGCCGACAGGATGCCCGGACTTCCAAGCGGTATGCCGATCCGCAAAAAAATCTGGAATTCTCCCGCCCCGTCCATACGTGCCGCCTCCATGACATTTTCCGGTATTCCACGGAAAAAGCGGTACATAATAAAGACGGAAAACGTTGCAAAAATTCCGGGCAAAACGACTGCCTGCGGTCTGTCCAGCATTCCCAGACGGTTTAACACCAGATACTGCGACAACATCGTGACCTGAAACGGCATCATCATCACGAGAATGAACAGCCGGTAAACTGTTTTTCTTCCGCGGAAAGAATACCGCGCCAGCCCCCACGCTGCCGGCATGCCAAAAAGCATCTGCCCTGCCAGAATTGCCCCCGTGTAAAAAATCGAGTTCCAGAACATCTGAAAATATTCTGGTGAATCGAAAAGAAGCTCCACAACATTCTGCAACGTCGGGTATTGTGGCAGAAGATGCCAGATAGCAAGCCCATCTCCCTTTCCGAGTGCAGGTGCGATGCACGTATAGATTTCATAATTTCCCATAAAAGTGCCGACGAGCAGAAAAAGAACCGGAGCAAGACACAAGCCTGCCGCCAGAATCAGTATTCCTGTTATTATTATTCTCTTCATGAGATTCTTCTTTCTGTATTTATATTGTACATCTTCCTTTTTATCTGCTGTTTTCTGTTCATTATCCTTCCCGCTCCCAGCTTCGCTCAAGTAACAGCACAAACACCGCAATTACAAACGCGAGCATCACAGATGCCGCCGCCATCTTATCCACCGAGAGCGTCTGGAACCAGTTGTTGAACACATGCTGCAACAGATAAATATTTTCCTGTGGATAGCTGCCCGCTGCCATGTAAACCTCCCGGAACGCCTTAAATGAATTTAAAACCGACAAAATGACAACGGTAAATGCCACCGGGCGGAGATTCGGAAGTGTGATATAGAAAAACGTTTTCCATTTTCCGGCTCCGTCCATATCTGCCGCCTCATAAATCCCCTGCGGGATTGCAGAAAGCCCCGCCATCCAGAGCACAATATCGTATCCTAAATATTTCCAGACATAGCTGAATACGAGGATTCCAAATGCGGCATCGGTGTTCATCCAGTCTACCTCCCGCACCGACAAAACGTTTAAAATCTGCCCGATTCCGCTCATTCCTGACAGCGCATGGATCGCACTGTTCACAAATCCGTGGCTGTCAAAAAGAATCTTCCACAGTACGACCACACTTGCCGCCGGGATTGCCATCGGAAGCAGATACATACTTTTAAGTGCCGCTGCACTGCCCCGGTAAAACTGTTCAATCGTCACATCCCGGTGTTTTTTCTTTTTCTCTGCCAAAATCAAAACCTGCTGCAACAGCATTGCCAGAATCAGCGATAATAGCAACAGGCATGGAATACAGGTGACCACAAAACGCAGTGTATTTTTCGCTGCAAGATTAAACGCATCATTTTTTATCACCTGCACGTAGTTACTGATCCCGACGAAACTGCCATCCACGGTCTGGAAAAAAGAGCGCCGCACCACATCTGCAAATGGGATCAGTCCAAACACCAATACTCCCAGAAATTCGGGCAACAGAAAATACCAGCCGGGATTTCGCTTTTTTCTGATTTTATGTCTTTTCATCCTCATGCCTTTCTCATAGCCTGCTGCAATCTCCCATCCTCTTCCTTTTTTACTGCTGCTCTGCAAGATACAGATTCACTTTCTTCGTGATCTCATTTACCGTTTCTTCGAGGTTCTGCTCTCCTTTTACATAGCTTGTTCCCTGTTCGATCACAAGATTCTGGATCGTACGGTCTGTGAGTGCTGACTGCTCCACTGCTTCCAGCTGCGCTAAAATCGCATCTGCTTCCTCCTGTGTCATGGAGCGGTATTCAATCGTATACATTTTGTCGCTTCCATCCCTGTTAAATGACATGCTTGTTTCCGTCCGTCCCATCAATGCATTGATCTGATCCTTTAAAGCTGCCTCATTCACCGGGATTCCGTTGCTGGAAGCTCCTGCCTCTTTGCCGAGCAATGTTTTCACAAACGCTTTCCCTGCATCCTCATTGCCTCCAGATACCACACCTGCCTGTAAAAATGGGACATAAGAAGAAGTTCCACCATTCGACAACACCCCATAAACCGCTCCGTCCGTCGTACCGGCGCTCAACATCAACTGGAAATCCTCGACATCTGCAATGGTTCCAAATTCTACTTTACATCTCTCTGCAAATAAATCCATGCTGTCTAATGTTCCATAACGGTATCCATCGCACATTCCGCTCTCAAAAAAATTGCCATAGGATTCAATATCGCTGTGATCATCCACATCATAAATACGTTTCACCTGTGTCAGATAATCGGAAACTTTCGTTTCATCCAGACTTCCGTCCTCTTTTACCCAGTTTTTGGAATCTACATTGTAAAAATCAAGCAGTAACTCTTCCGCCATCTTCTGCTGTACCACATAAGTCGTACTTTTGTCCTTTGCCAGGGTTTCGATGCGGTCTGCAAGTGCCTGCGTGGACTTTCCTGCATCTACCGTCTGCTGATCTGACGTGATAAATGATACTAAGAAACGTGTCGGAATCGCATATATCTTTCCATCCTTTGTGCTGTCTTTCACAATGGAATCCACAAGTCCATCCGAAGCCTTTACCTCATCCACAACATCACTGATATCTGTTAAAATTCCTTTTTCCACATAGCTGTCCACCGGCATTCCATCTAAGATAAGCACATCCAGTCCATTTCCTGCCAGGATATCCGTGCTCAACGTCTTCAATGCGTCCTCTAACATCACTCCATTATCATCCGTCATGCCAATTTCAAGGTTTACATAAATATCTGCATACTCCTGACGGAAAATATTGACTGCCTGACGCAGCGTATCGGAATCCTGCAATGCATAAATATTGAGTTCCTGATTCAGGTTGGCAGACGCGTCTGCATCGTAGGTGTAGCTGTAGAGTGCACCCTCCATTCCGTTATTTCCTGCCACAAAAAGATGCGTCTCATCCTGCATATACACTCCGTAAAAAATCGCACCGCTGTTGCTCAATGCAGTCTGCTCGCCCTGTACCAGCTCCTCCACAACTGCTCCACCTGTTGTATAGTGGAAAATTCCTTTATAGTCTGCAAAAATAATACTGTTATCATTCTCCGCTTTTGCAAACGTCACCGGAAGTCCGGTATCGGTATTTCGATAAACGAGGTTATCATCTGAGCAAATCTGCTCAGTCAATGCGGTCAGCTCGTCCGTCTCTTTTCCGGTTGTCGTGTCATAGCAAAGCACCTTGTCACTTGTGACGATATAGCAATTCGTTCCAACCACATCAAAATAAGGAATATAGGTATCCTCATCGATTTCAAATGTCACTGTTTTGCTTCCATCTGTACAGTCAATGCCATACAAACCGCCCTCTGTATCGCGCACAATCAGCTGTTTGTTACTGTCAAATGCTGCAACTGATACAAAGGCATCTTCTGCAGGCATTTCAATCGAAAATGTATGTGTGCTTCCGTCCGCGTCCACAATTGTAACCGGACATAATCCGTTTTCTGTGTAATCAAGAAACGCAACTGTTCCATCCTCTGCGACTGCGACATTACTGTAAGAGATATCTTCAAGCGGTGTTGTCTCCCAGTTTCCGCCTCCATCACTGCTTTTTACCACATAGATGCTATAATCTGCATCCTGCCCTACGATTTCAAGTGTTCCATCCGACAGGGCTTTAAACCGTAAAATACTGTTGATTTCTTCCGGAAGTGCTACTTTTGATTCAATAAATCTTCCTTTGCCGCCTCCTGCGCTGCCATCAGCATTCGTGCCACTGCTTTCTGTTCCATCTACGCCTCCGCCTGCATTTTTTCCACAGCCGGTGAATATTCCTGCTGTCAATGTCATCAGCAGAAGTAAAATTACTGTGACACCTAGCATGCTTCGTTTTTGTCTGTTTTTTATCTTTGCAGTTTTCATTTTGTTTTCATGACCTTTCTTTTTTATTTTGCTTTTATGATTGCAGCTTCGCAATCATTGCCAGAATAAGCAGCTGTTCCTCTGCTTTGGCATTCTACATGTAGTATTTTTCGTTTCTGGTCTTATCTTACAGAAGAAATCTTAGAAAAATCTTTAAATTTGGCTTTAATTTAACTGTTACATTTCAAAATAATCTATAATTTAAAGATTTTTCTAAGATTTCTATGCTATACTCATCCTTATAAATCCCAGGAGACATTATCATGCGTATTTTATTGATCGAAGATGATCTGAATTTTTGTGAAACCCTGCGTTTTCAGTTGGAGCAGGAAGCTTATGAGGTGGATGTATGCCACGACGGAAGAGACGGTCTTGACCTCTTCTTACAGGACGCGCACGACATTGTCCTGCTCGACCGCATGCTCCCGACTATGAATGGTCTGCTTGTGCTGCAAAAAGCTAGACAGGCCGGAATTTTCACGCCTGTCATACTGATCACCGCCCTCGGCGAACTTTACGACCGGATTGAAGGACTGGATGCCGGTGCGGATGATTATATTGTAAAACCATTCGCCTTTGAAGAACTGACTGCCCGCATCCGCTCTCTCGGCAGACGCAGCGGCAAGTGGGAAGATGACAATTTACTTACCGTCTGCGACATCAGTTACGACTGCAACGCAAGACTGCTAAGTGGACCAACAGGCTCCATCCGGCTCTCCGGCCGTGAGGGCAGATTGCTTGAAGTTCTTCTGCGAAGTTTTGAGCTCGTCATCCGCCGTGAAGTACTTCTTAGCCGTGTCTGGGGCGTGGACGCAGAAGTGGAGAATTGTAATCTCGATACTTACATCCATTATCTGCGCAAACGGCTCTCCTACGTTGGAAGCACGCTTGCTTTAAAAACCATCCGCAGTGTCGGATATACGCTGGCTTCCTCCTGATCCCTGATTTTCCATATAAGATCATGAAGCTTCTGTATAGCTGCCGTTACTTTTCAATTATTTTATCCTTATTGCAATTTACAGATACCTTTTTTCACTATCTGCTTTATGTACATTATCAGGAGGTTTCTCATGTTTCCACACTTCACCTTTTCCGGCACAACCTATCAGGCTTTGCATCGCAAACTCACCTTATTTTGTACCTGCGTCACCCAGATCATTCTCCTTGCCTTAAGTACTCTGTGTGTTTTTGTTGCAGAAAAAAATATAAAGCAGGGAAACGAAACCGCTTTTCTCACAGAAACAAGTTCCGTCATTTCCCATTTGCAGGAGCAGGATGTCATCTCACACCAGTGGTTAAACCAGTTACTGGAAAACAGTTCTATCCAGATTTATCTTTTTGAGAATGGGACTCCACTCTTTTATGACCAGTATCATCAGACAACTGCAGACGAGCAATTATGTGAAAATGCACTTCTCGCCGCAGAAGAGCTTACCGGGAACCCTCCTTTTTTCACGAAAAATAAAAGGCTTTCCTCGCATACGGAATATCAGTTCGACTCCGGCGATAACATTCCCTACATTGCATCCGTCGGCAGTATTCCAAAAGGCGGCAGTTACTTAAACTTTCTGATTCTGCGCTCGCTCGCCAGACAGTCTCACCAGATGCTGTCGTTAAGAATCATTGTGAGCATTGCAAATATTGCCGCATTTTTACTGCTGTTTCTCTTTTTCCACTTCTTCATCCGAAAAATGTTAGAACCAGTCGAAACTGCACAGAAAAAGCAGACACAATTCATCGCCTCCGCCTCCCACGAGCTACGCACCCCATTAGCGGTTGTCCGCTCCGGCTTGGAATCCGTTGAAAAATGTTCAAATGAAGAGGAACGAAACCACTTTCTCCATCTGATGTCCGAGGAGACCGTCCACATGAAACGTCTGATCGACGATATGCTGCTGCTCGCAAATTCGGATGCTGACACGCTCACCATCAAACCGGAAGCCTGTCAGCCGGATTTGCTGCTCCTAGACACTTATGAAAAGTTCGAACCACTGGCAAAGAAAAACGGGCTTCACCTTATCCTCACTCTGCCGGAAGAAATTCTCCCGGACTGCTTCTGTGATATCCACCGCACAGAACAGATTTTTTCCATTATCGTGGATAATGCACTCTGTTACACACCATCCGGTGGAAAAGTGACACTCTCCTGCCATGCTGAAAATGAAATGCTTTGTTTTCTATTCAAAGATACCGGATGTGGAATTTCAGAGGAAAAGAAATCCCATATTTTCGAACGATTTTACCGCGCCGACGATGCCCATACCGACAGAGAACACTTTGGACTCGGACTCTGCATTGCAAAGGAACTTACCGAAAAGCAAAATGGGAACATCCAGGTTGTGGATGCTCCCATTTCCGGCAGCTGCTTTATGGTACAATTGCCATGTGCACTTTAATTTTTATGTGATTTCTACGCTCTCCTGTCAGGTTATATTTTTCCTGTTATTCCACATTTTTCAGTGCCTGATCCATCGGAATACGCTTGATTCTTCTGAAATCCAATACCATGACAAGCAGATATCCGATCAGGATAAACAGGAACATTTTCACATAGCCCATCGTGCTTATGCGAAAAGCGTACCATCCACTGTAGGAAAAGAGCATGATCCTCCAGACAGCCTTCATGATGACGACACCTAAAATCACGCTGACAACATCGATCACCACAAGAACGATGGTCGTGGACAACAGATATAAGCTTGCAATCTCCCGGTTCTCATAGCCCAGGATTTTTGTCATGGAAATTGCATTTTCGTTCTTCTCGATGATCAGCTTCGTGAGCAGGTAAATCAATACTGCGGATAACAGGTTGCACAGATACTGGAAGTAGGTCATATAAGAGCCCATGGAATGATCGAGCTGATCACACATTTTCGTAATGTCGTGTTCTGTGATGACGGTTGCGATCTCATCCTCATCAATATCTGTGATCTCTGAATCCGAGAGATAGCCTGTGAATGCATCACTGTCCATGTCAAAGATTTCACAATACTGCTCATTGGACAGAAATACTGCCAGCGCCTGACTGTGATCATAGATTCCTGCAACCTCAAACTCATACTGTTTGTTCTCATATTTTTCGTCAAGAACCACTGTGTCGCCCACGCTCAGACTGTATTTATCTGCATAGGAAGCAGAAATATATACCTCGTTTCCTTTCAGGGCAGACAGGTCACTGATTTTCACATACCGGCTGTCATCCTCGATTCCGTAGACAGAAATCTCCTCATCTAACGTATCGCTCTTGTGCTGCAGAGATGTCATATTGAATTTCTCTGCATCCTTATTGCCCGTTGTGATAATGTCTCCATCCTCATTCTCATAAGACTTTAACACATACTGATAATTCGTGAACATCATATCTGAAACATTGGATTTGTAATAGTCGAGCGTCTCCGGCATACCGACCGCCATTGCGAGCATAATGCCGATAAACCAGATCCCCACAAATAAAATCAGGTAATTTGTCACATTCTGGAACATGATACGCAGGCGGAAACGGCTTAAAAAGCTCCATTTTGGCAGGCGCATTGCTTTTTTACGTTTTGTTTTTTTCAGATCATGACGCAAAAACTGTAATGGTGTATGCCGCATCATTTTTATAATGACGATGAGATTGACCGCAAGCATTAAAACAACCGGGATGATTGTTGTCTTGAAAAAAGCATCCGGGTTCCAGACTGTCTGATAAGTTGGAAGACTGTAGCTGTTATAATACATGCCGACAACCACATTTTTAAATACGGTATAGCCGAGGATATTTCCTACGCACGCTGCGAGAAGTGTCACGATCACCGGCATGGAAATATAATGTCTGACCAGTTCATCTCTCGTATAACCGGAAGCTCTCAGTGTTCCGATCGTAGAAGCCTCCTTCACGATCGTATTGCTGATGGTCACTGCAAAAATAAATGCAATGATCACGATCAAAATATCCAGTAAAACACCACCCATAGCTTTGTCTGAACCCATATCATCCGTTGCAAAATTAATAGCCGGATTTACATAGCGCGGCATATAGTCCTCTAACTCTTTGTCAGCACACACAACCTGTGTGAGCAGTGCTTTCATGAAATCATCAGATTTTGCTTTCTGCTCCACTTCATCTGCAGGAGTATCCACATAATTCCATGTGTAAGCATAATGAACAGTTTTATGTAAACTATCAAATCCTTCCTGTGTGACCATAGCCACATCGAATTTGATCGCATCAAACATCATATCCGTTGACTTCTCATGCAGTGTCGCATAATTGACATAGGCGATCAGTCCGACAACTTTGAACCTCTGCCCGCTGACAGAAATCTCATCTCCCACTTTGACTCCGACATTGTCTGCATGCATACGGTCAATTGCGATCTCATCCGCTTTTTCCGGAAATGCTCCGTCAAGCAGGCAGGCAAGATCCACGTTATCATTTTTTGCATAGACACGGATGTTTCCTTCTGCCTCGCCGTCATTGTTGTAATCTTCCTCCTCATTTCGGAAGAAGTTCTCATATACTTTTACCGGAACTTCTGTAAAATCAGGATCGTTTAACTCATATTTTTCTTCTGCGTCAGCATATTTATCATCGATTTCCTCTACGATTTTATCCCATGCCTTGTCGTAGGCTTCCGGATAAGCCTTTTCATCCAACTTTTCGTCCAGTTCTTTTTTTGCTTTGTCAAGATAATACTGTTTGACGTCCGCTTTTGTTCCTGTCTCTATAGCAGCGAGTAACGTCTCATCTGCCTTTTTGTCCAGCTCAAAATGTCCATCCTCTAACTTATATTTTGTCACGCCTTCATTTGCTGCAACGAGCATACTCTCATTTGCAACATACATACCGGAAACAAAGCCGATCGTGAGGATCAGGAATAATGCCACCACAAGATATTTTTTCCAGTCACCGAGCAATTCACGCGGAATACGTCTGATGAGTGGATTTTTGATTTTTTTCTTTTTCATAACCGCCACACTCCTTACCACTCAAGATCTGCCGCTGAAATCCTGTGCTCATTTCTCTCGTTGTGGCGCACGGCTCCGTCACGAAGTTTGATGACATGATCTGCCATGTTTCTGATTGCCTCGTTGTGTGTTACCATGATGATCGTATTTCCATATTTTTTGTTTACATCTTCGATCAGTTTTAAAATCTCTTTGGAGGTGTTATAATCCAAAGCACCGGTTGGTTCATCGCAGAGCAGGATATCCGGGTTTTTCACGATTGCACGACCGATGGAAACACGCTGCTGCTGTCCGCCGGACAACTGGTTCGGCAGCTTGTACCGGTGCTCGTAAAGTCCAAGTGTCTGTAACAGCTCATCGATATCCAGCGCATTGTCGGAAAGATACGCTCCGACCTCAATGTTTTCCTTCACGTTCAGATTGGCGATCAGATTGTACATCTGAAATACATAACCGAGATGTTTTCTGCGGTACTTGGTTAGTTTCTTCTCACTCATATCTTCGAGCTTATCGCCGTTGATCGAGATATAACCGGAATCTGCACTGTCGATTCCTCCGATAATATTTAATAAAGTTGATTTTCCGGAACCGGACGGTCCAAGCAGAACGCAGAATTCTCCTTTTGCCACGGAAAAGTTCATTCCGCGCAATACTTCCTGACGTGTTTCTCCACTTCCAAAACCTTTTTTCAGGTCAACGATCTCCAAAAATTTTTTCTCTTCCTCTGACATAGTCTCCCCTTTTCAAAAAAACGTATTTTGCAACTGCCATTTTTCGTGTTTTAGTTAGTCATAACTAATCTCAAGAGAATTATAGCACATGATATTGGGGATACAAGGAAGAGATATTGTTGTTGAGAAATTTTGTCAGTTAAATTAACTATTTGATTACATATTGACCTTTGATATTATTCGATATAATATATGTATATACAGTTAATACTATATAACAAAGACCGTCGCATGAAGTGCGTGTAGATATCGATTATGAAACTAAGCTTCATGATCAACAATATCTTTTTTAAAGGAGTGAACATTTATGAGCGATCAGGTTGCCATCAAAACATGGGGAAATAGTCAGGGAATACGTATTCCAAAGAATATTCTTGAAAAACTTGGACTCCATGTCTCAGATACTTTACAAATTGAAGTAATTGATGATTCGATTGTTTTGAAAAAAGCATTTAAACACAAAACATTTGAGGAACGCGTTGCTGAATACAATGGGGAAATTTCAATTTGTGATTATGATTGGGGAGAACCTGTCGGAAAGGAAATTTTATGATGAATTTTTCGCAGGGAGATATTATCAAAATTTCTAATTTAAAAGATGCAATGCTTGTTGTAAGTAAAAATGAATTTATTAAAAAAACAGGTGTTTTTCACGTCTGCCCACTTTTAGAGAATTATGCAGAAGGTCCTCTTCACATAAAAGTACGCGGTGTCAAAGACACCTCAGGAACTGCTATAT
>OGKZ01001229.1_pt1 | contig 18799 bp, 14 predicted proteins | sample 1572571 | NCBI WGS metagenome assembly OGKZ01 (sample SAMEA2581906, study PRJEB24529) | metagenome | biome: Human gut stool | place: China | collected 2011 | reverse complement strand
CCTTGGCCGCCTCCCTTCGCCGCGTTTTTCATGATTATAACACGCCCCATGCGCCCTTGTCGATAGAATTGATATACTCGAAAGGCTCCTGCCATCAGTTCCACGCCCCAGGTCATCGCCGCCCGCGCCAGCAAAAAGCGGATAAAACACTTGAAGGCCAATTCCGGTTTCTTCATTTCCGCATTGAACGTCTTTTACTTACCATCTCTTGACAGTAGGTAATCATTCTTTGCCGACGCGCAGCGTAGCGGAACGTTCCGTTGTGTTGCAGCACACCTGTTTCGGTACTGGTAATTCTGCAAATGCAGCCGCAGGCGTTTCAGACAGTGCCTTCGCTGTACTGGCAACAGACAATAGCTCACGTTCCCAGCGATAGTATGTAGTTGGTGTGGTCCCTCTCTCCCTGCACCACTGCCTGACTGACAATCCGTTGCTTCTGCAATCCCGAATGGCTCCCGCCCATTCCCGCAGCCGTACCTGATGCTTTAGCTTTGTGGATGTCACGGCATATTCCCCCCAACGTTAATAGTAGCGGAACGTTGCGCAACATCCCACCACTATTATCCCATAGGAGTCTATACGCCGTTAGCTTTGACGGTTACCATTTTGCAAAAGTCGGATGAGTCGGTCCCTGTAAACCGTGCCCCGGCCGGGCAGCAAAAAAACAGCGGGAAACCTCGAATAAGGTTTCCCGCTGCTTGCGTATGAAGTTACTTCATGGTGCGATACAGGAAGGTCACGATCTGGGCGCGGGTGCAGCCGTTGTTGGGGCTGAAGGTGGAAGCGGACGTACCGTTGGTCACGCCGCTCTCCACGGCCCAGGCCACTGCGTCAGCATAGAAAGCATCAGCCGTCACGTCGGTGAAGCCGTTCACCGTGGTGGGCGCGGTGCCCAGTGCGCGGTACAGGAACGTCACGCTCTGAGCGCGGGTGCAGGTGGCGTTGGGGCTGAAGGTGCCGTCGCCGGTACCCAGCGTGATGCCATTCTCCACAGCCCAGGCCACAGCCTTGGCGTAGTAGCTGCCTGCGGGAACATCCGCGAAGCTCACCGTGCTCTTAGGCTCGGGAGAGCCGGCGGCGCGCCACAGGAAGGTGACGATGTGGGCGCGGGTGCAGGAGCCGTTGGGGTTGAAGGTGCCGTCGCCGGTACCGCCGGTGATGCCCTTCTTGGCGGCCCACTTCACAGCCTCATAGTAGTAGGCGTCGGTGGGAACGTCCGCGAAGTCCAGCGTCTCGATCTCAGCGAATTCCGCGGAAACCGTCACCTTGGAGGCGGGCATGGTAAAGGTAAACTTGCCGTCGCCCTTATCCTTCACCTTGATCTTGCTGCCGCTGGCGTCCTTCACGGTCAGGGTGTCCAGCTCATAGCCGCTGTCGGGCTTGACGGTGATGGTCACGGTATCGCCCTTGGAGGCGCTCTTGGGGCTGACGGTCACATCGCCGTGCTTGACAGAGGGCGCGGAGACGTCATAGCGTCTGGAGGAAGAGCTGGAACCGCCGCCGGAGCTGGGCGCAGAGTAGCTGACCGTCCAGACACCGTTCGCGGTGCTGCTCACATAGTAATTGCTTGCCAGAGCGCCGGAGGGGTCGGTCAGATACACGCCGGAGGTCAAACCGGATTTTGCAAGAACCGTGTAGGTATAAGCGCCCTCGCTGCCAGCGCGCTTGACGATGTAGTCTGTCCCGTTGTTCTTGACCTTCGTGCTCGGATCAAAGCTGAACGTGCCGCCGGTGATGGAGATGGTCTCGCTGCCCGGGCCGCCGCCCTTCTGAATTTCGCCATTGAAAGAGCCATTTTTGATATTGATAACAGCTGTTGTGTCAGTTGTAGCATCAGCGCGAACAACACCGGTAAATGTACCGTTCTCAATGTTGATCGTACCGCCGGAGTTGTAAACATAGGCAGCATACGGAGCGGTATAGGTGCCGCTCTTTACAGTGGCGGTGCCGCCATACTGAACAGCCACCGCACAATTCAAGTACGTGCCATCTCCAGTTCTGATATCCGTAACTTTGATCTCGCAATTTTCCAATGTTGCATTGCTTCCAACCTGCACGCAGCCGCCGTATTTTGCGGTCAGCTTCATGTCGGTGAACGATGCGGTCTTGGTTTCAAAAGCAGCGCCCAAGAATGCATTGATACCAGTGATGTTATAGGTGCCGCCGGAGACAATGACCTCACCACAGCCGGAAGCCTTCACAACGCGCTCGTCCGTCTCGGCGCTGACATTGTTCAGGACCAACTTGCTCTCACTGCCCACCGTAAACAATGCAGTGTAGTGGTAGCTGTCGCTTGCGCAGGTGCTTCCGGTGTAAGATCCGCCGTTAATCGTCACTGTAGAGCCGGCAGAACCTTCGCGAAGGTCAACAAATCCCCAGACTTTCGTCTTCCATTCGGTCTTATGCGTGTCTCCCATCTTCATGCCGCTTCCTGCGGTCATGCCGTTGATGGTCAAGTTTACATTTTTAGCAGTGACCCAAATCGCACTGTTTTTCTCATCCTTAGATTCACTTCTATCCGATGCCGTCGCAGCAGTCAGTACATGACCGTTCAGATCAAGCGTCATGCTCTTCGTGACTTCAATCGGCTTTATAACGGTCACATCCTTCAGCAGCGTGACGGTCGCGTTTTCGTCAGCGGCGGTGATAGCGTCGGGGAGGGTGGTGTACTCCTTTGACCCGATCATAGCGACCGTATCCTCGTTCGGCTTCACCCAATGACCCTTCGAAACCTCCACAAGCACTTCGTTGGCGTTCTTGTTAACAATATCGCCGTAAGCAGTACCGGCGGCAACGACCTTGTTGTCAATGATCACAAGACCGGCTTTGCCGACCTCTTTACGGCCGAAGATGCTGTCTTCGGGCTCTTGGGGGTCTGCATTTTCCTGCGTTAAGGTATTCTGGCTTGCGGAAGTAGCAGCGTCAACGGTGACCTGACCGACATTCGCCGTGCCGACCAGATCGCCGACGCGCCAGCTCTTTCCCGTCTCAGTGCACTTCAGAGTGCTGTCCTTTACAGTGCAGCCCGTGATGGTGTGGTAGGTGGCGGGATTCGCACCGGCGTGACCGATCAGGCCGCCGACAGAGCCCTTCGCCTCAATCGTCACATTCTCGACGGAGCAGTTTGTAAGCGTGACCTTGGTATCGACCGGGCCGTCGTTCTGGTTGTTATAGCCGGATGTCCAGCCAATCAGACCGCCGACGCGCGCGCCGCCGGTGCTGACAATTTTGCTGTTCTTCAGATGGCAGTTATCCAGTTCGATTCGAGTCATGGAATCCACGCAGTTGATAAATGCGCCGATTCCCTGATTATTCGTTGTGTCGTTGATATCCGCACCAGCAATGGTCAGATCCTTGATCACAATGCCGGATTTGCCCGCAAAGCCGCCCGCAAACAAGGGGGCGCTCAGGCCGGTGATGGTCTTGCCGTTGCCGTTCAGGGTGATGACGCCCTGACCATGGTATCCATCCACACCCACCGGCGTCCAGTTCTTACCGGTCATATTGATGTCGTCCAGCAGCTCGATCACGGTGTCGCCGGTTTTGTTTGCGGCCGCAAAGGCGTCGGCGAGGGTGGGATACTCGGTATCGCCGATTTTGGCAACATACGACATTTTAACCTCGCCTGTGGTCGCGTCAAAATTTGCACCAGGCGCAAGGTAGTCATTGTTGATTCCTCCGGGGAACGTACCGGCTGTGATGTTGAACTCGTTCTTGGCGGCTTCGGCATCCATTTCGGCTGTAATATTAAAGTCACCGCTGATACCGGTGCCGTTGGCCTCGATGGTGACTTTCTGCTCGTCCGTAGAGCCTTCAATGTCCTTCTGAAGCAGGCCCTTAATGCAGCCGGTGGCGGTCACATTCGTCAGCGTGATGTCGGTCGCCTTGGAAGCAACGATAGCCGCCTTTTCGGTCAGACCGCTGAAGGTGGTTTGTTCGATCTTCACCGTGGGCGCGACTGCCAGCGTGCCCTCGTTGTAGGTCTTGATACCGCGGACACCGGTGAAGGCGCTGTTCTTCACTTCGGTGTTGCCGCCGTAGTTCCAAAGATTATAGTTGGCACTGTTAGTAAACTGGCAGTTGTTGAACACCGTCTTGCCGTACTGGTTGTTGCACACGCCGTTGGGGAAGGTGCAGTTCGTGTAGGTCACGGTGTTTTCCGCCGCGCCGGTGTTGCGGAGCCAGCAGGTGAAGTAATTGGTGCTGTGACCGTAGTCACCACCATAAGTTGGATTAGGTTTGCTCAGCTTCAGGTTTGTAAAACTGACATCGATGTCGTACTTCTGATCAGCCAAGATTGCAAGACCGCCGGTGATGCAGATTTCCGCATCTCCGGTTTTACCAACAAACTTGACCTTGGTAGGCCCGGTCAAGCCAGCCTTTGCGACCTGCACCCAGCCGGTAGCAGTCACATCAACCTTACCACTGATCTCATAGGTGATGACGCCGCTTCCGTCAGGTTCCGCCGCATTGACGGCATCGCTAAACGAACTATAGCTCGTCTCCCCTACCTTGATCGGTCCAGCGCCTGTCGCCTCCTCCGCCAGGGCTGCCGTCGGTAAGAGCGACAGCGCCATCGCGAGGCATAGTAAAATGGATAGTAGCTTATGTTTCATAATGATCCTCCTACAATGTATATTCTCCGCGGCTCCCCGCAGTTTGGGCACTTATTTTTACCGGCTCCGCCGGAAGTTCACTTAAAATTGCTGTGCATCGGTCCAATGGTCTGCCCGCGCAGATCGGACAGCCGCAGCGCTGTTTTCCTGTACGGCTGCTGATGACCGATTTCCACGCATGGCCGTTTTCACACAGCCACCAGGCCTTCCGGCTGCTGCCGGGCGTCACCTGCTGCGGCGTGAAGCTGCCGTTAAGGGTTGGATGCCATTGCGACGCGATCACCGGCTCCTTGGTCTCCAGATCATTAAATCCCGGCAGGACCTTGCGGTTGGTGCAGTACGGGCAATCGCTTTCCCTGTTCACACGGTGGGCGATGACCGCACAGAAGGAATGTCCTCTGTCACAGAGCCACCACACGCGGCGATTGGAATATGCGCTCACCGCCTCCGGCGTCAGCGCGCCGTTCTTTTTCCGATCCCACTGTTCAGCAAGCTGCGGATGCAGCGAAGCGAGATCATTGAATCCAGGCAGGACCTTTTGTCCCGCGCAGAACGGACAGCCTGCGTTTGATGTGACGCGGCTGGCAACGCTCGCCTGCCAGCTATGTCCTTTCGGACACCTCCACCAGACCTTCCGGTGTGCTCCCGGCATGACCTGCGTCGGCAGCAGCGGAGAATTCTTTTCCGTGTCCCACTCCGAAAGCAGATCAGGGAATTTTGCCGCCAGAGAGTTTTCCTCCGGCAGAACAGCGCGGCCCGCACAGACGGGACAGCCCGTTCCCCGCGTGCGGATTCTGACCTCGGAACGGTAGGAATGGCCTTGGGGGCATCGCCACCATACCTTTTGGTGGCTTCCGTAGGTCACATTCTTCGGCGTGAGCGGCGCATTGCGTTCATCGTCCCATTGTGCCAGCAGGTGAGCTTGTTCATGCCCGGCGCAGAAATCATACAGAGACGGACGGATTGCCGCTCACCTCCCGCAGAATAGTTGGCCGCCTGCAATACAGGCGAAAGGGCCTTTTATCGCGCATTGTGTATCCGGCATAGTGGCTAAAAAAGTACGCTTTTTTAGTCGGATTTAAGCCGCTGGCCTATTGCTATTCTGTTGGGGGAGTGCTATGGTAAAGGTGTAAATTTTGTGTATGTCGCTGTGGTCGGCAACCTGTACTTTTTTATCCAAGCATCTCCGCCCGCTCTTTCTTAACAATTTCTTTACATCCGTCATCCTGCGCCCAGAGCAAAAAGCTCCGGTGGGTGACGCCCAATAGTTTTCCTGCCGCACGTGCGGACAGCTCGCCACGCTCCCAACGCGCTTTGACTTCGCCGAACCCTTCCGGCAGCGCCTTGCGGGGTCTGCCGAATTTCACGCCGCGCGCCTTCGCTGCGGCGATCCCTTCCGCCTGCCGCTGGTGAATGAACTCGCGCTCTGTCTGCGCCACATAGGATAGCAGCTGCAGCACGATGTCCGCGATCAACGTTCCGGTGAGGTCGCGATTCCGCCGCGTGTCAAGCAGAGGCATATCCAGCACAACGATTGCCGCACTCTTTTCCTTTGTGATGATGCGCCATTGCTCCAAAATTTCTTCATAGTTTCTGCCGAGACGGTCGATGCTCTTGATCACAAGCGTATCGCCGTCTTTCAGTTTGCGCAGCAGCCGCTGGTAGCTGCGGCGGTCAAAATCCTTGCCGGACTGCTTGTCCACAAAAATCGCCCGGTCCGTTAAACCGAATTCCCGCAGAGCGATGAGTTGGCGCAACTCATTCTGTTCCTTGGTCGAAACTCTTGCATAACCGTATTCCATGTGCTGACCTCCCAATTTATCGGTGGATAAATTGTAAGCCAGGTGCCGGCCACATGGACAATATAGTGTTATATCACTATTATAGCACATATTTTTCTGTTAGTGAAGTATCACTAATAACCTTTTCTCAAATAATTTACCATAGTGATAAATCGTCATGGAGGTTTACACTATGGATACTCGGGAAACTGTTGCACTTCGCATCCGCCAACTTTGCGCAGAACGAAAAATTACGCCGAACGGATTAGCAAATCTGTCTGCCGTTCCTCAAGCAACCATCAAGAGTATCCTTAATGATGAAAGTAAAAATCCGGGCGTCGTGACGATTAAGAAGCTTTGTGATGGTCTTGACATTACCCTCGGCGAGTTCTTCTCTACGCCTGAATTCGATATGCTGGAACAGGAAATCAAATGAAGCCCCTTTCTCAGCCTCTACCGCCAGCGCTCCTCCATTTTTCGCGTAGAGTACACGCATAGTGCGTGAACTCTACGCTCTATAAGGGGTATTCTCTCTTTTTCGCGGAAAATCTTTCATCCGCTGCTGCGTTTGACGGTTACACATTGCCGCCGCGCCTTTTCTCATTTGAATGGAGTGCTGCTACATGAAAAATGAATCCCAATACGGCCTGCTGCTATTACAGCGGTATCTGTATGAGCATACGGATGATCAGCATCCGGTTTCCGTAGCGGATATTCTTGCCTTCTGGCTGGAACATGGCATTCAGGCAGGGCGCAAGAGCGTATATTCCGCTATTGAAGTCTTGCAAAGCAACGGCATGGACATCGTCTGTGTCAAAAGCACCCAGAACCGATACTTTGTAGGAGAACGGTTATTTGAACTGCCGGAGTTAAAATTGCTGGTGGACGCGGTGGAATCCTCCCGCTTCATTACGGCCAAAAAGAGCGAGCGGCTTATTGAAAAGTTGGGTAAGCTCACCAGTGAATCTCATGCCCGCCAGTTGGATCGGCATATTTATATGGAAGGTACCGCCAAACCGGAGAATGAGTGCATCTATTACAGCGTGGATGAGATCCATAACGCCATTCAGGAAAAACGGCAGATCACCTTTCAGTATTACGAATACACCCCGCAGAAAGAAAAGATACTCAAGCATAACGGTTACCGCTATCAGTTCAGCCCGTATGCCCTTATCTGGAGCCGAGATTGCTATTATGCCGTAGGCTGGTCGGAAAAGCACGGAAAGATTGCACAATTTCGGGTAGATCGCATGACGGCAGTCGAACCACTGGAACATACGGCAGTCCAGACACTGGATTTTGATCCGGCGGAGTATGTCCGCAAGGTGTTTGGGATGTACCCGGACAACCTCTGTACCGTAGAGCTGCTGTGCGATAATGAGGTCATGCGCAGCGTCATCGACCGCTTCGGTGAAAATGTGCAGACGGAAACTGTAGATGAACAACATTTCCGTGCCACAGTCGAGGTCGCGCCAAGCCCTCCGTTCTTCAGTTGGGTCTTTACCTTTAGCGGTAAGATTCGCATCGTCAGCCCAGCAGCAGTGCTGGAGGAAATGCGGGATATGGCAGCGTGGCTGAAATAACTTCTGGATGGTGTTCCTTGCGGGGAACACCATCTTTTTCACATCTTGCCAATCGAACGAATGTTTGCTATACTGGGGCTACAGTGTTTCCAGAGAAGAGAACACGGATAGGAGGTGAGTTACTTGGAACAGACATTCGGCAGCTTCGTTCGAGAGAAACGGCAATCTATCGGATTGTCCCTGCGCACACTGGCGGCAAAGCTGGACTTGTCGCCAGTCTATCTGAGCAACATTGAGAACGACCGCAGACCGGCGCCGACGCGCGCATATTTGGAACGGTTGGAGCAGGAACTGCATCTGAGCAAGGTGGAAACCGAGCAGATGCTGGATCTTGCCGCCAAGTCCCAGAATAACCGGGTATCCGCAGACCTGCCGGACTACATCATGAATCGGGAGATCGTCCGGGCCGCGCTCCGCACGGCGAAGGAGGCAGACGCCACAGACCAGGAGTGGCAGGAATTTATCGACCGGATCACCCAGCGCGCAAAGAAATCCAAAGAGGGCGGTGAAATAGACGCATGAAAAAAGCATATTACCGCGAACAGGCGCTGGAGCGGATCGCCCGCGATGTGATCACCGCCTATGACCCCAGACTTTATTACGGTTCCCCCGTAGCCATTCCCATTGAGGACATCATCGAGGCACAGGGGCTGGTGCTGGAGTATCAATATCTGCGGAATAATGGGCGGGTTTTGGGCGAGACAATCTTTGACGACGGTCTCACAGCGATCTATGACCGGGAAAACCACCGCTATGACCTTCTTCCCGTCAAGGGCGGCACCATCCTCATCGACTGCTCTCTCTGCGAAGAGGAAGCATCTACCGGGCGGCTGCGCTTTACCTGCGCCCATGAGCTGGGGCACTGGCTGCTCCATAAGAAACAGTTCAGCGGGACCGGCGAAAACGCGGCGCTCCGTTCCGGCGATGAGAGCGACAACACATTGGAAGTGCAGGCGAACCTGCTGGGCTCTATCCTTCTGCTGCCGCTGCCGCAGGTCAAGCGCTGTTTCTATCAGCTGCGCTCCGGACGGACGAACCAACAGCTGGTGACGGATATGGCAGGTATCTTTCAGGTATCCAAACAGGCCATGCGCATTCGGTTGGAGAACCATAACCTGCTGTAAAAAATTTTCATGTGCTGTTCTCAAAAAAGAGAACAGAGAAAGCGAGGCGCTATGTCAAAAACCAATTCCCTGCGCTGTCCGCTGTGCGGCAAGGGCCGTATCGCGGATATCCCCAGTGGTGCGGAGCAGTCTCAGTACAGGCTGTTTGCTCTGCACAGAGCGGAACACCCTGACCTGATCGCCAAATGCCCCAAGTGCGGCGAACAGATCGGCATCACGGTGCTGACACCGGATGCTCACCCCCTGATCCACACGCCCATCCCCTTTATGGGATATGTTCAGGCATAAATTAAAAATCCAATTGATATGACTTCGTCAAGCGCACCAGCCACCCATCATCGAATATGGGAACATTGAGTTAGGAGCCTTACAAGTAGCTTTTCAGCTATGCGTAAGGCTCTTTTTTTGCGCCTTTCTTCGGCTGAAAAGCGGAAAGGCACACAATGCGCAGACGCTGGCAGCCCTATATCGCTAAATATCCGTGACCCCATCTCAGACATTTCAAAAAAATCTGAGATTGGAGTCATGAATCATGAAAAAATGGCAGGAAGAACGCAACTATCGGCGCGTTCGAAGCGAGGCTGGCGAAGTCATCGCCAATATCATCACTGTAGACGGTATGGACGTAGAGGTGCCGGAGGATGTCTACCTCGCCTATGCGCAGGCAGACCGCAGGGAGCGCTATATCACGGAGGAACAGTCCTCCGGAAAACTGCTCTCTCTGGAGCAGATGGAGGAAGATGCGCTTTTGCCGGACTATGTCGGAGCAGAAACGGCCCCCAGCGCCGAAACGGAGGCACTGGAGCGTGAGGAACTTCGGAATCTGGCAGAACAGAAGCAGATCCTTTTGCTGGCGCTGCTGTCACTAAAGGATACCGACCGGGAACTCATCAACGCCCTGTTCTTCGACGGCGCGTCTACACGGGAATACGCTCAAAGAATGGGTGTCAGCCAGCGGGCGGTCATCAAGCGGAGAGACCGCATCCTGCGGGATCTCAAAAAGTCTTTTGAAAATTCCTCGAAATAAGGGTATTCACCGAACGCAATTTTCGGGAGGACAGTGAGGGGCTCCGAATCGCCCCTCGCTGTTCCTTGAAAATTGCATACCAGCAATACGGATAACCACCCGGACAGAAGAGCGATCCGCGCAGTGTGCGCCACGACCCGTGGGAAGCCTTGCAGCTTCCTGCGGTGAGCGATTTTACCTGCGCAGGGGCGGCGTTGGCAGCGCCGCCCGCAGAGACACTGTCCGGGCAGATAATGAGACACAATGCACTGGCCAGCATGAAGAGGCTGGGCTGCTCCGGGATTGAAAGCAGTAGAGATCCCGGAAATACGCCCGTGAAGGTCTTGCCGGACCTTGTCCGTATTGTTCCCTTTTCACACCGGGGCGCGCGCTGCAAATACGGTGGAAACGAAAACAAAGCATGACAGGAAAAGAGGTAATTATCGGATGAATACCAATGACAACAGGCTGAAAGCCCATAAACTGATCGACCATATTTTTCAGGACCTTCTTCCCGCCCACGGTATGGCACAGCGCCCGGAGCAGATCCAATTGAGCCACCGGATGCTGGACGCCATGCAGGACGGGAGGATCGCCCTGTGCGATGCCGGGACGGGCATCGGCAAGACCTACGCCTATCTGGCGGCTGCCACGGCAGCGTCTGCTTTCCCGACAGGGCAGATCGCCCGCCCCATCATCATTTCCACTTCCAGTATCGCGCTGCAAAACGCGGTGCTGATGGAGTATCTGCCGCTGCTGTCCTGTATCCTAATGGCGGACGGGATTCTTACCAAGCCACTGAAAGCGGTCATCCGCAAAGGAAAAAGCCATTATGTCTGCGACGAGCGATTGGACAGACGGCTGCGTCAGGTAAACCTTGGAAAGAAAAATCCGGAAGCGTTGGCAGCGCTCCGGACTCTTAAGGAAACGCTGGACATGGACAGAGTTTCTCATCTCAGCGGCTATGACCGGGAGCGTGTCTGCGTACCGCAGGTCTGCGACTGCAAACAGAGGGACTGCCGCTATCAGCGGTTCCTCAAGACCTGCGACAAAAATCAATTTTTGTTTCAAATCTGCAATCATAACCTGCTGGTGGCAGACGCCATCCACCGCAGCGAGGGAAAACGCCCCATCTTCCCGGAGCACAGCATCATCATCGTGGATGAAGCCCATAAGCTTCCGGAAACCGCACAGCAGATGCTGGGTGTGACGTTGGCGGCCGAAGAGATACGAAACCTTATCCTTCAGCTCAAAGAGGAACGGTACTTACTGGCGGCAGAAATGCTGGAGGACAGCACAGATCCTTTGCTGCGCAAGCTGGCGCAGCCCAGAGAGGAAGCGGAGCCGGTGGAAGCCTGCTTGCGATTGCTGACCGCGCCATCCCGCACACTGCCCATCATCCAGCGGCAGATCGGCAGCCTGCTCTCCCCGCTGGGAAGCCGCCAGCTGAATACGGTGCTGGACGCGGTCAAGCTGTTCACCAGTTCCCAGACAGATATGATTTTTTACACTGCCGAAGATGTCAGCACAGGCGGCGCCATGCTGTGCGCCGCAGCCGGCGATATCACGCAGCGAATAAAAAAGATCCTGTGGCAGCCGGATCAGGCGTTTGTTCTGACCTCCGGCACCATGGCGGTGGGCAGCGATTTCCGCCGTTTCAAAACGCAGGCAGGATTGGAGAAGGGACACCGTGTCATGGAATCCGTTTCTCCATCCCCCTTTGACTACCGGAACAACGGCCTGCTCTACCTTCCGCAAATCCCGCCCCGCCAGAGAGTGGAGGATACGGATGTGTACTTTAATGAGCTGACTGCCGAGCTCGTCGGACTCATCAAAGCAGCTTCCGGTCACGCGCTGGTGCTCTTTACCTCCTACGCAGCCATGTCGGCTGTGAAGGAGCGGCTGTGGGAGGAATCTCTCCCATTCCCACTGCTGACGCTGGGCCGCAACGCGCCCCACATCATTGAACAGTTCCGGCACACGCCGGGAGCGGTGCTGCTGGCCACCGGCGCGGCATGGGAGGGCTTTGATTTCCCCGGCGACTGTGTATCTCTGCTGATCATCCCACGCCTGCCTTTCGCCTATCCGGACGCCCGGAAGGAGCGGGAATTGGAAAAGTATCCTTCCCTTCACGCATTCATCCGTGAGGTAGCTGTACCAGAGATGCAGATCAAGCTGCGCCAGGGATTTGGACGGGCCATCCGCACGGAGAGCGATACCTGCGTCATCGCCATTCTGGATGAACGGGCCTGCCGTGGCCGCAGATACGCCCAGGCTGTGAGTGAGGCATTGCCGGAAATGCGGAGGACCGGCAGCCTGCGGGAAGTGACAAGGTTTCTGCGGGAGAAAAAGCCGGAGAGCTATTTTGAGGTGGGAAGATGATCGACGCAAAGAAAGAATTGCAGTATCGGCTGGCAGTCAGGATGCTGGAGCATCTGGCGGAAATCGGCCTGCTGAGCGCGGAAGAACTGTCTTACGCCAAGAGACTGGCCAGAGAGAAATATTCCCCGCAGACTGTTTGGGAATAGTGCTGGATATTCTGCGGATCGTGTGGTAGCTTGTGTGTTGACAAAAAAGATACAGGGAAGTGAAAAACATGGCACAGGTAAAAATCATCGCGCCGCAGACGCGGGAAGCGGAACATCTGCGGGTGGCAGCCTACTGCCGGGTCAGTTCGGACTCCAAGGATCAGCTGCATTCCTACGCCGCCCAGATCCGCAGCTACACGGAGGAGATCGCCCAGCATGACGGCTGGGAGTTGGTAGACGTGTATGCCGACGAAGGGCTCACCGGCACCCGGATGGATAGGAGGGAGGACTTCAACCGGATGATGGCAGACTGTCGAAAGGGCAAGATCGACCGAATTCTGGTGAAGTCCGTATCCCGCTTCGCCCGGAATACCAGAGACTGCCTGTCCGCCCTGCGGGAGTTATCCACCATGGGCGTCAGCGTCCGGTTTGAAAAAGAAAATATCGACACGAAAACGCTCACCACCGAACTGATGGTGAGCGTTTCCGGTTCTCTTGCCCAGCAAGAATCCATCTCCATCTCCGCCAATCAGAAGATGAGCTATCAGCGGCGGATGGAGCGTGGGGAATTTATCACCTGCACCGCCCCTTACGGATACCGAATCGTAAATAAGAAAGATCTTGAGATCGTCCCAGAGGAAGCCGCCACGGTGCGCTGGATCTTCGACGCATACCTCAAGGGGCGCAGCTCCGGATGGATCGCGGAGCAGCTGACGGCGAAAGGCATCCCCTCCCAGTCCGGCGCGGAATGCTGGAGAGAAACGGGGGTTCGATACCTGCTGACCAATGAAAAGTACATCGGAGACGCTCTGAGCCAGAAATCCTACAGCTGCGGTTTCCCCTTCGTGCAGAAACGAAATCACGGGGAACGCCTGCAATACTACACGGAGAACTCCCATCCAGCTATCATCGACCGGGACACCTTTGAGCGGGTGCAGGCACTGCTGCAAAAGAAAGCGCAGAAAGAGAAAAAGCGCAGAGAAAAAAGCCCTCTTGCCTTAAAAATCGTTTGCGGGAACTGCGGGACGGTGTTTCAGCGCCGAAGCAGCCAGAGCGGATATGTGACATGGGTCTGCCGAACCCACGACCGCCACGCCGCGGATTGCCCTGTAGGACGCATCCCGGAAGCGGAGATCCATGCCGCCTTCCTGCGGATGTACCACAGGCTCAAAAGCAACGCGGACATCATTCTGGCCCCGGCCCTCCGGCAGCTGAACACGCTGGACACGATCCTGCGGCAGAATCATCCGCAGTTGCTGACCATCAACCGGGCCATCGCGGAAGCAACAGAAGAAAGCCATAAGATCAGCACTCTGCGGGCCAATGGCTTGCTGGACGCGGATATCTGCGCCGCCCGCATGAATGCCATCAGCGCCAGACTGGCACAGCTTCGCGGAGAACGGCGCAGGCTGACAGAGAATGAAGCGATAGACGAAACGATGGACGCGCTCCGCAAGGTGGAGCAGACGCTTCTCAACGGACCGGAACGGCTGGACGGCTTCGATGAAGAGCTGTTCGAACGTCTGGTGGAGAAGATTATTGCAGAGACTCAAACCCGCATCCGCTTCCGGCTTTACGGAGGTTTGGAGTTGACAGAACAATGGGAGGTGGCGGCAAGATGATCAACCGCAAGGTGTTATACGGGTATCAAATCCGAAACGGCGCGTTGGAGATCGTGCCGGAGGAGCAGAGGACCGTCAGCATGGTCTTTACGCTCTATAACGCCGGGGCTTCCTATCAGGCCATCTCGGACGCCTTGAACCGGCAGGGCGTTCCGTATTGCCTGGAAGTGCCGCTCTGGAACAAGCACAAGGTAAAGCGCCTTTTGGAAAATCCCCGTTACACCGGTAAGGAGGGATACCCCATACTGGTGGAAGCGGATATTTTCCAAACGGCGCAGGAAAAGACGGCGGAAAAGAATGCCAGGAAGCAGTCCCACGGAGAGAAGCCTGCCATTGCGCGGTTGACTCCATACTTCCGCTGCACCTGCGGCGGGAAGATGACCCGGCTGGGCGGCGGCTGGCAGAACAGCGGCAAGCTGTATCTGAGATGCGAAGGCTGCGGGAATACCGCGGTCATGGACATGGATGCGACGCTAAACGGGATCGTCCGTCAGTTCCGAAACCATGAACAGCCCAGCTGCACCGCCTACACGCCCTCTGCGGAGGTCATGCGGCTGGACAATGCCATCAACCGGGGGCTGGAGCAGCCGGCCTCGCCGGAAGCGGTGATGGCGCTGATCCTGCAGGGCGCGGCAGCGCGGTATGCCTGCTGTCCAGAGCCGTCTGCCGAATCTGAGCCGTCAGATGGTCTGACAGAGGCGGATTGGAGACGCTTCCAACGAGCGGTTTCCCATATCACCATCTCACAGGATACCGAAGTAACTCTTATATTTACGGATAAAAAAGCGACAGGAAAGGATGAATGATCCATGGAAGCGACAGCAGCCACCTTAGAGCGGCGGGTGCGGGTGATCCCCGCAACCAGAAAACCGGAAGAACTGCACAGAGACCATGACGGAAAAATGCGCGTAGCGGCCTACTGCCGCGTCTCGACGGACAGCGAAGAGCAGCTCAACAGCTATGAGGCGCAAAAGACCTACTACACCCAGAAGATCCAGGACAGCCCGGATTGGGAGATGGCAGGGATCTATGCCGATGAGGGTATCTCAGGCACCAGCCTGAAAAAACGGACGCAGTTCAACAAGATGATCACCGCCTGCAAGCGGGGACACATCGACCTCATCATCACCAAGTCCCTCTCCCGCTTTGCCAGAAACACGGTGGATTGTCTGGATACGGTGCGGCTCCTGAAAGCAAACGGCATTGGGGTGTACTTCGAGAAGGAAAACATCAACACCCTCACGGAATCCAGCGAATTTCTCATCACCCTGTTCAGCGGCTTCGCCCAGGCGGAATCCGAGTCTCTCAGCAAGAATGTCGCATGGGGAAAGCAGAAGAGCGCGGAGGCAGGAAAGGTCACCTTCCAGTACAAAAAGATGCTGGGATACCGGAAGGGGGCAGACGGACAGCCGGAGATCGTACCGGAGGAAGCGGAGATCATCCGCCGCATTTACCACAGGTATCTGGACGGCTGCACCCTGGGACAGATCAAGCGGGAGCTGGACGAGGACGGTGTTCCCACCGCACAGGGTGTAGAGCGCTGGTCTCCCTCCATCATCCACAATATCCTGACCAATGAAAAGTACATTGGAGACGCCCTGCTGCAGAAAACCTATGTGACGGACTGCATCAACAAAAAGGTCAAAAAGAACCGTGGTGAACGCACGATGTACTATGTGGAGAACAGCCATCCGGCCATTGTCTCAAGGGATCTGTTCAATCAGGTGCAGCAGGAGATGACGCGCCGGTCCAGCAAACGGAAGGTGCTGCAAAAGAGCGGGAAAACCGAACTTGGGAAATACTCCGGCAAATATGCGCTGACAGAACTGCTGGTGTGCGGCGAGTGCGGCTCCCCCTACAAGCGGATCACATGGGCCAGAAATGGGAAAAAGCGCATCGTGTGGCGCTGCGTCTCCCGGCTGGAGTTCGGTACAAAATACTGCCAGCACTCCCCGACACTGGATGAAGGCAGGCTGCACAGCGCCATCCTCGCGGCCATGAACGAGTACGCCGCCATCCGGCAGGAGGTCTGCCCAGATGTGCTGGCCATGGCGGAGGAAGCAAAACAGGCGTTATCTCAGGCTGGCGCGCAGCTGCTGCAGCTGAAGAAGCGCATGGATGAGGTGAGCCAGGAGCAAAGCGATGTGCTGGATCGGCTGCTCGTCAACATGGCCGATACCGAGCTGAATGCCAGAATGAAAGCGCTGACGGATGAGAAGGAATCCCTTAAGGCGCAGATCATAGACGCGCAGCAGGCAGAGGCTGATCTGGAAGAGCAGGCTGCCAGACGCCGGCAGATGTGGGACAGCATCATGGAATGCGCCGCAGGCTATACGGAATTTGACAATGAGCTCGTCCGGCAGGTCATCCAAAAGATCACGGTGGAGGACGCGGAAACCATCCGCATCCACTTCAGAGACTCGGACGAAGTGCTGGAACAGGAATTATAAAAAGAAATGGGGATGAAACCAATGGCAATTTTTCTAACAGGCGATACACACGGCGACTTCAGCCGCCTCCGCCCGGAGGCCTTCCGGGAACAGAAACGCTTGTCCAAAGAGGATTATGTGATCATCTGCGGTGACTTTGGCGGTATCTGGGATGGCAGCGACACTGAACAACAATGGCTGGACTGGCTGGAGACCAGGTCCTTTACCACGCTGTTCGTCAGCGGAAACCATGAAAACTATGATCTGCTCCGCAACTATCCAATCAGCCAATGGCACGGCGGCTTGGTACAGGCCATACGCCCCAGCGTCCTGCATCTGATGCGGGGCCAGCTTTATAACATCTGCGGAAAGCGGATATTTACCATGGGCGGCGCCAGCAGCCACGATATCCGGGACGGCATTCTGGAACCGGATAATCCGGACTATGAGCGAAAGCTGCGGCAGCTCAACGCCGCAGGCGCTCTCTACCGAGTCAATCACCGCTCCTGGTGGAAAGAGGAGCTGCCCGGCGAGGACGAATACCGGACCGCAAGAGAAGCACTGGACAAAACAGGTTGGGATGTGGACTACATCATCACCCACTGCTGCCCCAGCAGCATTCAGGACACATTCAGCGGTGGGTTGTTCCAACGGGATGCCCTGACAGACTTTCTCGATGAGGTTCGAGAGCGATGCCGATTCCAATACTGGTTTTTCGGACACTACCACGAAAACATGGTGGTAGCGAAAGAGTTCGTAATGCTCTATAATCAGATTATCCGACTGAAATGATGAGTGGAGGCGCACTGGCGATTGGCTAATGTGTCTCCACTTTCTATTTAAGTAAGTTTTTCACAAGCTCAGGCATAAATCTTTGTCCGGGTTCACGAATAGCTTTCCCGACTACGTTATGCCATTGTGTTGACGCAGGCTACGCCCAAGACAAAAAACAGGAGGAAACAAACATGACGATTGATAGCGCAAAGGATCTTCAAATGAAAGGCTCGTAAAATTGGTCTATTGGAATTGACGTTTTATGTATTTTCACGTATACTTAATTTACAGATTCACGCGCACATTTACAGATCATTCATCCGTCATCACAAGATGCTGGGGGTTCGAATTGCAAAACGGAAAATCGAGCCTCAAAAGCCCGCAAACCCTTGCGGCACAAGGCTTTGCTCCTGCATCTTTTTTGTCAACGCACTCCACGTCGGAGCAAGCTTTATATCGTTTGCTCCGACTTTTTTCAAAAAGTCAGAGCGCACTCATTCCGCTGCTCCTCCTTTTCAAGCCGCAAACGCTCCGCTGGTTTGCGGCTTGATGAGATGGGGCTTTGGATTGGTGCATCTTTTTCGTCAACATAGTCCAACAAAGAAGTCACGACGAAAGTCGTGACTTCTTTGTTGGGTTCCGCTCATTTCATTCGCTCCACCCTTCGGAGATTTCAATGCTCGGGGTCGGCAAAGCCGCCCCTGCGCAATTCGTTTTGCGGGGCAAAACGAATTTACGGCGCATAAGCGCCGTCGGCCAGAAGGCCGGTTTTGCCGCTTATCCGTCCCACTGGCCTTCGATTTGGTGTGACGTGATCGGCGGGCAGTGCATCTTTTTCGCTAACACAAGGCAGATTGCCGCAAGCTTTGTATCGCTTGCGACGAGTTTTTTTTAAAACTCGTCGTGCGCTCATTCTGCTGCTCCTCGCTTTCACCGTGCAAACGCTTCGCTGGTTTGCACGGCGATGGATGCGGGGTTGCCGTTTTTTTATAAAAACGTCATCCGCCCGCTTCCTTGCTCCTCCTTATCCAAACCGAACCCGCTGCGCTGGGCCTCGTTTGGGGAGCTTGCGGTGAGCTTCTGTATGCAGCGAGAAGTCCGGCGGAGGGGCGCGGAGATGGTACGGGCGGTGGAAGGACCAGAGATTGTATGGAGGAGCAAAACGAGGAACACGGGCCGTCCGGCTATCATAAAATATAGAACAATTGTTTGCCATGACGCTATCATAGCGCGGTCAAACGAAAAAGTCAAGAACAAATGTTCGACTTTTAAACGCGCTTTTTTAGAGAACATCCCGAAAAAAGAGAAAGCCCCAGAGAGCAATGCCATTCAGTTA
>OGKZ01001226.1_pt1 | contig 18854 bp, 14 predicted proteins | sample 1572571 | NCBI WGS metagenome assembly OGKZ01 (sample SAMEA2581906, study PRJEB24529) | metagenome | biome: Human gut stool | place: China | collected 2011 | reverse complement strand
AAGGTGGAGGAGACTACCCATTGGGGGAAAGAACTGATACAAGAGGAAAAGAACCCCTCTATTACGTCATCATCCAAATAGACAGGCTTCCTGCTGGCAGGATGATAGATTCTATTCTGAACGGTAAATTCGTACAGGGTGTCCGATATCGGACACCCTGTGTTTTTTGTTATCTTCTATTTATCAACCATTTACGATTTTGGCACAGATTTGGTATATGAAGTACCGAATTGATACATCATAAAATAGTAAATGATCGGATATGGACAGAGAAATTCCTAAAGAGGTACGTCAAAAAGAACGTAATAAGAAGATTATTCGTTATTCATCCATTGGAGTGGCAAGTATTATTGCCATCAGTGTACTTATATCTGTATTAAGGGCAGGAGTGGAGGCAAAGGATCTTGTCTTTTCCACAGTCGATAAAGGGGTGATTGAGGTAAGTGTCAGTGCTTCCGGTAAGGTTGTCCCTGCTTTTGAAGAAATTATCAATTCTCCGATCAACAGTCGTATTATTGAAGTCTATAAAAAAGGGGGAGATAGCGTAGACGTAGGTACTCCGATTCTGAAACTCGACCTTCAGAGCACGGAAACGGAATATAAAAAACTGCTTGACGAAGAACAGATGCGCCGCTATAAGCTGGATCAGCTTCGCGTCAATAATCAGACGAAACTTTCCGATATGGCGATGCAGATTAAGGTCTCTGCCATGAAATTGAGCCGCATGAAAGTGGAACTTCGGAACGAACACTATCTGGACAGTCTGGGAGCGGGAACAACAGATAAAGTGCGTCAGGCAGAATTGAGCTATAACGTAGCACAACTGGAATACGAACAGCTCCAACAACAATATAAGAACGAAAAAGAAGTAGCGGCTGCCGAACTGAAAGTGCAGGAACTGGATTTCAATATCTTCCGTAAAAGTCTTGCCGAAATGAAGCGTACACTGGACGATGCCCAGATTCGGTCTCCGCGTAAAGCGATTCTTACCTACATTAATAATCAGATCGGTGCTCAGATTTCGCAAGGCGGACAGGTGGCCATCATCTCAGACTTAAGCCATTTTAAGGTAGAAGGTGAAATAGCCGATACCTACGGTGACCGGGTAGCTGCCGGAGGGAAAGCGGTTGTGAAGATAGGCAATGACAAACTGGAAGGAACGGTCAGCAGTGTGACACCCCTGTCTAAAAACGGAGTCATTTCTTTTACAGTGCAGTTGAAAGACGATAATAACCGCCGTTTACGTTCGGGACTGAAAACGGACGTTTATGTGATGAATGCCGTAAAGGAAGATGTGATGCGGATGGCAAACGCTTCTTTCTATGTGGGACGTGGTGAGTATGATCTTTTTGTCCGGACATCTGATGACGAACTGGTGAAACGTAAAGTACAGCTGGGCGATTCCAACTTTGAATATGTGGAAGTGGTGAGTGGCTTACAACCGGGAGATGTAGTGGTAGTCAGTGATATGAGCTCTTATAAGAACAAGAATAAGCTGAAAATGAGATAAAAACGATCTAAATTAAATACTTATAGTTATGATAACATTGACTTCTCTCTCTAAGATTTACCGTACGGACGAGATTGAAACGGTAGCACTGGAAAACGTGAATCTGACCGTAGACCGCGGAGAATTTCTAAGCATTATGGGGCCGTCCGGATGTGGCAAATCTACTTTGTTGAATATTATGGGACTGCTTGATGCACCCACAACAGGAACTGTTGAAATTAACGGTACGCACACTGAGGGAATGAAAGATAAGCAACTGGCGGCTTTCCGTAACAAAACACTGGGCTTTGTATTCCAGTCTTTCCATCTGATTAATTCGCTGAATGTGCTGGATAATGTGGAGTTGCCTTTGCTCTATAGAAAGGTGTCTGCCAAGGAACGTCGTCATCTGGCGGAAGAGGTATTGAAGAAGGTCGGTTTGAGCCACCGCATGCGCCACATGCCTACACAGCTTTCCGGCGGTCAGTGCCAGCGTGTAGCCATTGCCCGTGCCATTATCGGCAACCCGGAGATAATCCTCGCCGATGAGCCCACCGGTAACCTGGACTCCAAGATGGGTGCCGAAGTCATGGAACTGTTGCATCAACTGAACAAGGAAGACGGACGTACCATCGTGATGGTGACCCACAATGAAGAGCAGGCCAAACAGACCTCACGCACCGTCCGCTTCTTCGACGGACGTCAGGTGGAATAATTACTGCTTAGTCAACTGTCAACTATTAATTATCAACTATCAATTAATGAAATGCAAACCGTAAGACAAGCTTTTACTATCTTGAAGCAGAATCCGCTGCTGAGTACAATTTCCATACTGGGTACGGCATTTGCCATCACCATGATTATGGCTATTGTGATTATCTGGCAAACGAAGTATGCCGATTTGGAACCGGAAGTGAACCGTAGCCGGTGCCTTTACTTTTCTGCCATGCATATAAGCAGCAAGACAGAGGAAGGGGTACAAAACTATAATACTCCTTCACCGGCATTTATGAAAGAATGTATACAGCCGCTGTCCGAAGTGGAAGCTTGTACTGCTTTTGCTCCGGCCGGTGCCGCTTTGGTGTCTCTTACAGATGGCAGCAACCGGGTGAAAGTGGACGCCATGCAGACCGATCAGGGTTTCTGGAAGGTATTCAGCCTGCAGTTCATGGCAGGACATGGTTTCGGCGAAGAGGACCGTGCGGGAGGTACAAAGGCTGTTGTGGTTTGTGCTTCTGTAGCACGGAAACTGTTTGGTACGACGGATGCGGTGGGGCAGCAGTTGTTGTTGAACCGCCAACCGGCACGTGTGGTAGGAGTGGTAAAGGATGTTTCTGTCACTGCAAAGGATGCTTACGCACAGGTATGGAGCATGTATTCGGCAGATAAGTTGGAAGTGACTTCGGTATGGAGCTACGGCGGTGGTGTTCATATTGCTGTGCTGGCACGTACATCCGACGATTTCCCGACCATTCGTCAAGGTATTGCCAAACGGGTAGAGGCTGTCAATGCAGGATTGGGAGACATGCAGATAGACATCATGGAGCAACCGGACGACATTGTGGCGCATGTGAACCATGTATGGTCCAATGTAGGGCCGGATGTGACGATGCTATACCTGCAATATGCCATTGCATTGTTCATCATTCTGTTGGTGCCGTCGCTCAATTTGTGCGGACTGAGTAACAGCCGGATGCAGCAGCGCACTTCGGAGCTTGGAGTACGTAAGGCCTTCGGAGGAACGTGCGGTGTACTGATACGCCAAATTCTGAATGAGAATCTGGTGCTGACACTGCTTGGAGGTGTGGTAGGGCTGTTGTTCAGCTACATAGCTGTATGGGGAATGCGTACCTGGCTCTTTACCAATAGCCAGAATATCGGTACGGCCGGTGACTTTAGCTTGAGTATGGAGGCATTGTTCAGTCCTTGGGTATTCCTGCTGGCTTTTACTTTCTGCGTGGTCATCAATACGCTTAGTGCCGGACTGCCTGCATGGATGGCGGCAAGACGGACAATTGTAGATTCACTGAACGATAAATAAAACAAGAAGTATTATGAAATTCATTGTACACAACTTACGCATGATATGGGCACGCCTGAGCAATAGTGGGTGGGTTTTGGCCGAACTCTTTTTGGTATTCATCGTGATGTGGTTTCTTTGCGATTCTCTGGGATGTATGAAATATACTTTCTATCGTCCGTTGGGATATGATATCGACCATGTTTATCGTCTTACTACGGTCCGGGGAGGCGAGAGTCGTGATACGACATTGCTCGATGCCGACAAATACCTGAATATCCTGAAAAGGTTGGAACAAGAACCTACCGTAGAGGCTGCCTCGTTGAGTTATTGGAGCTTGCCTATGAGTGGCGCGAATAGTTATAACTCGCTGGCTGTACAAGATACCATCGGGGTGGGCGGGCGTATGATTTATGCTACCGGTGGATATACCCGGGTTTTCCATATGCAGGAGGAACAAGGGCGGACTTTTGCCGCTTTGCCTATCGGTATCAATAATGTGATGTTGAGCCAGGCTATTGCCGATGCTTTCAAGAAGCGGCTGCCGGAATTTTCGCTCAACACACCGTTGACATGGCGTGGAGATACGGTGAATACGGTTACTCAAGGTGGCATTGTCGGCAGCTTCCGCGATTATCGCTATGGCGATGACGCTCATTGGATTTTTATGCGCCTAGGCGAGCAGCTTATGCGTGAGGAATTCGGTGATCAGCAGGCGCAGATTGTTTTCCGTGTAAAGCCTGCTGCCGACGGGCCGGACTACCGGGAACAATTTCTCCGCGAGATAGCGCCGAGGCTGGACACGGACAATATATTTGTTGCCGACGCGGAACCTTACACGCAAATGCAGGCACAGTTCGAAGTGCTGTATGGAGATACGGACAAGGTGAACAGTCAGACAATAGTGGTACTGTTCCTCTTGGGAAATGTCTTCTTGGGACTGATAGGAACTTTCTGGGTTCGTACGCGCCGTCGTCGCTCGGAAATAGCCTTGCGGTTGGCGATGGGCAGTACCAAGCAGCAGGTCTTTTCCCTTCTTATGGGTGAGGGGTTACTGCTGTTGGCGTTGGTTACTCTGCCTGCCATGCTGATATGTTACAACGTAGGCATTGGCGAGTTCACCATTGGACGTACCGCATTGATTGCCACCTGGCCGGTGGAGTGGAGCATGATACGCTTCCTGATAGGCTCGCTGGCAGCTTGGCTGTTGATAGCGCTGATGGTGATGATGGGCATTTGGTATCCGGCACGGCAAGCCATGAAGATAGAGCCGGCAGAGGCGCTGCATGAAGAATAAGAAAATAATATCAACGATAAAAAAAGAACGTATCGTCTGTTTGTATCAAACACATCACTTGTTTGGGGCAAATACATCATCCGTTCGTACTAAACACATTATCTGTTTTTTTTGAGTAAGTAATCATCGTAATAAATAAGTAAGAATATGAAGACAAATATTATAGGTGTTATCATCGCATTGGCATTGGCATTTGCAGGCGTAATTTGTGCATGGGGACAAGATAACAAAGTGAGTGAAGTGCGTAAGGTGGAGGCTTTCTCATCCATTAGGATAACTTCTGTGGGTACGGTTTACTTCACACAGAGCGACAGCTACTCCCTACAGATTGAAGGACGGGAGAAGTACGTGAAGAATACGGAGAGCACAGTGAAGGACGGCCATCTCACCATCGGCTTCAAGAATAAGAAGATGCGCAACCAAAATGACGGTGTCACCATCCGTCTCTCGGCTCCGGACTTAGAGATGGTGGAATTTATCGGTGTGGGTGAATTTAACTGTGAGGAACCCTTGAAGCTGGATAAGCTGGAGTTTGAAGTGAAAGGTGTGGGTGATGTGCATGTGAAGGATTTGACTTGTCGCGACCTGCGGGTGGCTTTGCGGGGTGTGGGTAGTGCCGACATCCATGTAGTTTGCGATTATCTCTCTGCCAAGGTGGGGGGAGTCGGCGAAATTACTCTGAGCGGAACTGCCGGGCATGCTGACATTTCTAAAGGAGGCATAGGCGGGGTAAATACTGGTAATTTGAAAATAGGCCGTTAAGATGATAAAACAATACTTCACACAAGCCTGGGCACAGTTGCGGCAGCAACCGATGATTAGTGCCGTCAGCATAGCCGGTACGGCACTTGCCATCTTCCTCATCATGCTGGTGGTGATGATGCAGCAGGTGAAGGTAGCTCCGTTTGCTCCGGAGAGCAACCGCGACCGCTTTCTACATGTGCATTATATGAGCATCACCAACAAAAGCTGGGGAGAGGGAAACAGTTCCAACGGACCGATGGGGATAAAGACTGCGCTTGAGTGCTTCAAATCGCTGAAGACCCCCGAAGCAGTAACGATTTATACCTGTATGGTCATTTCTACCCCCGTGAATCTGCCGGGACAACCTGCAACGGGTATCGACCTGTTGCAGACAGATGATACTTTCTGGCGTGTGTTTGATTTCTCTTTTGTTGCCGGGAAACCTTATGACCAGGCTACATTCGATGCCGGACTACCCGTAGCGGTAATTACGGAAAGTGTAGCGCGCAGGTTATTCCAGACAACGGAGGCTGTTGGTCGCGAATTCCTTTTGAACCATGCTCCTTATACAGTGTCCGGTGTAGTGAAGGATGTTTCTACTTTGGCCAACACTGCCTATGCGCAGGTATGGGTGCCCTATACTTCTACTGAGATAACGAAAAGCACATGGAGTGATGAGCATATGGGGATGATGAGCGTTACCATTCTGGCGAAAAGCCGTGATGATTTTCCCGCTATTCGTGAGGAGACGGAACGCCGCCGTCAGGAGTACGACACTGTAATTGGCGAGAATGGTTATTCGTTGATTTACCGTAACCGTCCTTATGACCAGGAGAAAAATGCCGCAGGAATGGCTGCCAACATCGAACCGGACGTGGACCAGGCACGCAGGCAGCGTCTCATTATCTTCATCATTCTACTGATTGTTCCTGCCATCAACCTCAGCTCGATGACGCAGAGCCGTCTGCGCCAGCGTGTGGCAGAGATTGGTGTGCGCCGGGCATTCGGTTCAACGAGACTGGAACTGATGGGGCAAATCATTGCAGAAAATCTGGTGGTGACATTGCTGGCAGGGGTGATGGGATTGTTGCTGAGTGTAGCATTCGCTTATTTGGGAAATACACTGCTGTTTGCGCAGGAATTCAGCCAGACGCTGAGTCCTCCGGCAGTGGATGCAAGCATATTGCTGCATGGCTCCACCTTTGGCTGGGCGTTGTTGTTCTGCTTTGTGCTGAACTTACTAAGTTCCGGTATTCCCGCATGGCGTGCATCAAGAATAGGGATTGTAAATGCATTGGGCGGACGTTTGCATAAATAACTCCATCACAAAACATTAATCATTGAAGAAAATGACTAAGAAACTTCTTACACAGATAAAGAATGAATGGCTCTCAAACCTATGGTTGGTGTTGGAGTTATTGGTAGTGAGTGTAGTGATGTGGTACGTGGTAGACTATCTCTACACGCGCGCCGCCACCTATCTGGAGCCGAGAGGCTTTAATATAGAGCACTGCTACCTTATAGAGTTGGGGGAACTGACACCCAAAAGTCCCGACTACATAGCCGGGCATACCTCTCAGCAGACCCACGATGACATAGCCGAGTTGTTGGAGCGTCTGCGTCGTCGGCCGGAGATAGAAGCGGTCAGCCTTTCGCAGAATTCGTATCCTTACAACGGAAGCAATTCAGGCGCTGAAGTAAGCTATGACACTTTGCGTTCTCCCGGTTGGACCATCCGCAGGTTAGTGACACCGGACTTTCCCCGTGTATTCCGCTATCGGGGCACGCGTGGCGAGACACCCGAACAATTGGCTGAAATGTTGGAGCGCGGGGAGTTTATGGCTTCGGATAACCTCTACCGGAAATACGACCGCCGGATGACAGATCTCGTAGGCCAGCGGTTCTATCTTTTTGGTGATACTACGAAGACCTACCGGCTGGGTGCTGCACTGCAAAATGTACGCTATCACGATTATGACCAGGCGCGAAGCTCATATTCCATGATGGTGAAGCAGAGTTTCTACTATATCGGTCTCGAACTTTGTGTCCGCGTCCGTGAAGGGCAGGACAATGACTTCATTGAGAGGCTGAAGGCAGACAGTGAGAGCCAGTTCCGCATAGGCAATATCTTCATTTCGGAGATACGTTCTTTCAAGGATATTCGTCGCAACTACCAGCAGGCATGGACCAATGACATCCGTAACTATGTGATGGGTATGGGATTCCTGCTGCTGAACATTTTCCTCGGCTTGCTCGGAACATTCTGGTTCCGTACGCAGCAACGCCGTTCGGAGATAGCACTGCACAAAGCGCATGGAGCGACAGACCGTGCCATCTTCAGCCGGCTGCTTAGTGAAGGGATATTGTTGTTGGCAATTGTCACCCCCGTTGCATTGCTCATCGATTATAATCTTGCACACCTGGAGTTGAATTCCTGGAGGAACGGTACGACGTTGGAGTGGGACCGCCTGCTGCTCTGTGCTGCCATCAGCTTTGTGCTGATTACCCTAATGATTGTCATCGGTATAGGTATTCCCGCCCGCAAGGCGATGAAGGTGCAGCCTGCCGAAGCATTGCACGATGAATAGAAAGCTATGGAACAAATTTTAGCTCTTATCCGCCAGAATCCCTTTTTCAGTGCTGTTTCCGTCATCGGTACGGCAGTGAGTATAACCTTTGTCATGGTCATTTACATGGTGTATGACATCCAGACGGCTGACTTGGCTCCCGAGTCGCACCGCAGTAGCATGGTATATTCTTCTTATGGATACTCTTACCGCAAGTCCGACCACAGCAATTCCAATACGGGCATGTCTTATCGGGCTGTCAACGCTATTTTTGCAGAACTTCCGGGTGCGGAACTTGTCACCTATCTGGGACCTACCTATCTTAGATACTGTGGGGATTCGCCCGTGCGGGGAATGCGCCGTACGGTTCGTCAGGTGGATTTGAACTATTGGCGTGTCTACGATATCCCTCTTGTGGCGGGCCGTCTTTTCAGTACCGAAGAGTTCGATGCTTGCCGGGATGTCGTGGTTATAGGCGAACAGCTTGCTCGCGAAGCTTTCGGGTCTGCCGAAGCAGCCATTGGCAAAAATTATTTTGTCAACTTTCGCCCTAAGCGCATTGTCGGGGTCACCAAGGATGTGAGCTCTCTGTTCACATTTGCCTATGGAGAGTTGTGGATGCCTTATTCCACCCGGGATTCCGGTCTGGGCAGTGAAGGGCTACGGGGAGATTTCGAGGCTGTGGCCCTTGTCAAGCCCGGTGTTGGCAGAGAGGAACTCAAGCGGCAGATAGAACAGTCGCTTGCCCGCTTCAACGAGATACTGGTCGAATATGAACTGGAGCTTCCCGACCTCAGCACCTATACGGAACGGCAGTTCTTCCGTAATGACACGATGAGTCCTGCCGTAACTTGCATCATCCTGGGTTTGATATTGCTTATTGTGCCCGCTATCAATGTCAGCGGACTTATATCTTCGCAAATGTCCCGTCGCATGGCTGAGCTTGCGGTAAGGAAAGCATACGGCGCCAGCCGTTCTACCTTGATGGTGCAGTTGCTCCGCGAGAACCTGGCCTTGGCATTTGCCGGCGCATTGCTCGGTTTTCTCTTTTCGTGCATATTCCTATGGCTGGGTAAGGACTGGATGCTTGGCGATGGTGCTCCCGGAACGAATTTTGATGTAAGCGTCTGGCTCTTCCTCCGTCCTGCGGTTTTCGTGGCTGTATTGGTGGTGTGTCTGTTGTTCAACCTGCTTTCTGTGTTTATTCCTGCCTGGCATGCCACCCGTCGCCCTATAGCCGAGGTTCTTGGCGGAGAATGAGCGGATAAACGAATCCCAATTAAAACAGTAACGAGTATGATACATTCTATTTTACACCAGATATGGAACCAGCGCCGCAGTAACGGTTGGCTGTTTGCCGAGCTGTTGATTGTATTTACATTGATGTGGTATTGTGTGGATGTACTCTATGGCTTTGCCCATGCAGAACGGCAGCCTAAGGGGTATGATTTGGAGCATGTCTATAAGATAAGGATTTCCTGCAATCCCACACAGATAGTGCCGTGCACGTCGGAAGACAGCCTGCAGACCTTCTGGTTCAAGCCGATGGAGGAAGTGCTCCGGCGTATCAGGCAATATCCTGCAGTGGAAAGTGCTGCCACGTGGCTGGGTACCGATACTTATACCCGCGGGCGTGTTTACCAGGGGTATACGACGGACAGCGTGCATGTTGTCGAGACTACAGTGCGCTATGTGTCTCCCGAATATTTCGACGTCATGCGCATTCCGCTGTTGCAGGGGAATGTCTCGGATTGGAATTCCACTGCCAGTCCTCTGCCTGCCGTGGTGACCCGTGATTTGGCAGACAGTCTTTTTCAGACAAGTGCCAGGGCGGTGGGCCGCGAGTTTCTGGATTATTACAGCGGAGGTCTCCGTTACCGTGTCTCTGCAGTCTGTGCTTTGCAGAAGACGGATGACTATGCCCGTTACGGACCTTTTGTCCTGACTCCTTTCCCCGGTTGGTTCTATGAGGACCAGTACCTCCCGTTCATCTCCCTACGGATACGTCCGGAGGCGGATACGGATAATTTTGCAGCCCGTTTTTATCAGGATATGATGTCGCAGCTGCAGGTCGCTCCATTCTATCTTTTCGACATACAGAGCTATAAGGACCAGAAGATAGAGCGGGATGCTGCCGAAGGAATCACCCCGTATATCCGCAGCGCAAGGCTCATTGTGATATTCTTTGTTTTCAATGTATTCATCGGGCTGATGGGAACTTTTTGGTTCCGTACCCGCCATCGCCGCAGCGAGATTGCTTTGCGCATGGCCATGGGCAGCAGCCGCGGAAGAATACGCTGGCAATTGCTGGGTGAAGGGTTGCTGCTGTTGGCACTTGCTTCCATCCCCGCTTTGATGATATGTATCAATATGGTTATGGCAGATGTCACTTTTACGGAAGCCACGGATGCCACTTGGGGGAGATTTGTCATATGCGTTTCTATTGTCTGGATATTGATGGCATTGATGGTGATTGCAGGAATCTGGTATCCGGCTTCACGGGCCATGAAGGTACAGCCTGCCGAAGCATTGCACGATGAGTGAGTTTTTTTTGAATAATCTGTGCTCATTCTCAATATAACTTGTATATTTGCGTGACGAATAAGAGTTTTGCGTTGAGTATACAAAATCTATATTATGATGAAACGCCTTTTCTTTCCATTGCTTGCAGGCTTGTTGTGGTTGATGTCGGGAACACTTTCGGCTACGGAACGTACGTACAATGTACTTTTCATACAGTCCTATACAAAAAATACTCCTTGGCACAGCCTTCTGACAGAAAATTTGGAGAACGGACTGGACAAGGGGGGAGTTAAAGCCAATATCACTACTGAATATCTGAATGCCGATTACTGGTCTTTCGCTTCCGAGTGCTTCATCATGCGCCGCATCTGCGAGCGTGCCAGGCAACGGAAAACGGACTTGATTGTGACCTCCAGCGATGAGGCTTTCTTCACATTGACCCATTGCGGTGATTCCCTGCCTTATCAGATACCGGTAGTGGTTTCGGGTATCAAATACCCGGATGAGAGGGTCTTTGAAAGAATGCCCAACGTCTCCGGCTATGTTTCGAAAACGGATTTCGATGTCTTGCTGGATGCGGCTGTCCGCATGTTTCCTTCCCGCAGGGAGTTGGTCTGTCTGTCCGACAGCAGTTTCCTGAGCCTTAAAGGGGTTAAGGCTGTGGAGGAATCCTGGGAACGCATAAAGAGCAACTATCCGGAGCATGAGTTGAAAGTGCTGAATGTGCAGGCCAAGTCCTTGAACTCTATCATCACTTCCATTTGCTATGACTACAATGCCTACAAGCATATTGTCATTGCTCCCAAATGGATTCCCTTTCTTTCCTTGAAGTTGAAGACCCCCGTGTTTACCAGCCAGAACCTGGCTATGACGAACGGTGTTCTGTGTGTGTATGATGCCGTTCCCGGAGAGGATGCTTTTGCTGCCGGCCGGCAGGCTGCAAGTATTTTGAAGGGCAAGTCACCCGCCTCATTGGAAGTAAAGGACTTTGGGGGCAAGTTGCTGTTCGATTACAAACAGTTGCAGTTTTTCCGTGTGGACACGAACCGTGCGGAGAGCAAGGGCATCATTTTGAATATACCGTTGATGGAGCGTTACCGTGTCTGGTTCATTCTGTTCTATTCGCTGATTGTCGGGGCATTGGTGCTGCTGGTTGCCTGGCTTTTCCGTGCCAACCGCAGGGAGTCGCGTAAGCGCATACATGCCCAGACCCGCTTGTTGATACAGCACCGCCTGGTGGAGCAGCGCGACGAGTTCGACAATATCTTCTGTTCCATTCGCGACGGCTTGATTACGTATGATACCGACCTGCGCATCCATTTTGTCAACCGTCCGTTGTTACAGATGTTGGGACTTTCTTCCGAAACCTATACGTCCCGTTTCTATGAAGGGCAGATGGCCGGCTCCATTTTCAGGATTTACATGAATGGAGAAAACATCCTGCAGGACTTGTTGAAGAAAGTACGTACCGGAAAGAGACCTATTTCTATTCCGGAGAAAGCCTTCATGCAGGAAAACCATCAGGGAACGTATTTCCCCGTTTCCGGCGAGGTAGTACCTATCTTTGCCAATGAAAAGATGACGGGAATGGCGATTGTATGCCGCAATATCTCCGAAGAAGAGATGCAGAGACGCTTCTTCAATATGGCGGTGGAGGAAAGCTCCATTTATCCGTGGCAGTACAACATGCATATGAACCGTTTCCATTTCCCGGGTGGATTGCTGCGCCGTTTCGGGTATACCGATGATACGGACTTGCTGGCACGTGATGAGATGGACACCCTTATACATCCGGAAGACTTGCTGCATACGCGCAGGAATTTTGATGCCATTCTGTTGGGCAATGAAATCAATTCACGGATGAGTTTCCGGTTGAAGAGTGCGGATGGGAGCTATGAATGGTGGGAGTTCCGCAGTACCGCTTATGACGGACTGACGGTCGATACCCCATACATGGTATTGGGAGTATGCCAGAGCATCCAGCGTTACAAGGATACGGAAGAGGCCTTGATTGCCGCACGTGACCGTGCCTTGCAGGCCGACAAGCTCAAATCTGCGTTCCTTGCCAATATGAGCCATGAGATACGTACCCCTCTGAATGCCATTGTCGGTTTCTCGGATTTATTGAAGGACTTGGACGCTTTTTCTCCGGAAGAGGTAAAGCAGTTCGTCGAAACAATCAACATCAACTGTACGTTGCTGCTGGCGTTGATAAACGATATTCTGGACCTCTCGCGCATAGAATCGGGCACGATGGACTTTAAGTTCGGAGCATTCAACCTGGCGTTCATCATGCAGGAGGTCCATGAATCCCAGCGTCTGAGTATGCCTCGGGATGTAGAGCTGCGTATAGAGATTCCGGAAGGGGAAGACAAATTGGTCATCACCGATTCCGTCCGCTTGAAGCAGGTCGTGAACAACTTGATAAACAATGCCAAGAAATTCACGGTAACGGGCAGCATCACCTTCGGCTATGTCACGAACCGGGAAGGATATACCACCATCTTTGTCGAAGACACGGGAAGCGGTATCTCTGAAGACGCCCAGAAACATATCTTCGAACGCTTTTACAAAGAAGACAGCTTTACGCAGGGCGCCGGTTTGGGGCTGAGCATTTGCCAGACCATCGTAAACCGCCTGCATGGTTCTATCTCGGTCTCCTCAGAGTTGGGAAAAGGAACGCGTTTCGAGGTGGTGATACCGGATGCGAACGAGTAATCATTCAATCCGTTTGCAGGCATTGGCTTGCAGGAACTCTTCCAATATATCCTCGTAATTGCCATACAGCATGATGTGGTGGTTGCCCAGCGGTGTCTTGAGGAAATAGTCGGCAGGGGAGTTCATTTTTATCCGCACTTGGGTGCGGCACATATTGATGTAGTTTGTATTCTCAACAAGCGTGCCGGTGCTCAGGTAATATTCGTCCAGGCTTTCGCTTCCGCATTTTACGATGGTTACATCTCCCGTCGGCAGGATTCCCTGAATACCGATGCCGCTTTCCGTCTCAAAATGGTTGCGTATGATGAACTGCTCCGTTTGTGCGATGCCGATGGTGCAGTGTGCCAATATGATTTCATTGGTACGGGCATTTATCATGGAAGGATTGGCCATGAAGGAGTTTTTCCCCGTCAGCACTTTTACGGCCAGCATGGTGAAGACGGATTGCAAATCGCCTTCACATCCGGCAATGATTCCTTCGTCGTTCAGCAAGGCAAGGGCAAGGCAGCCGGTGGTTCCCGTTTGGTCTATCAGGCGGAAGCAGCTGAGGGTAATGGCGCTCAGTCGCTCTTCCTCTACAATCCTCTTGATGGCTCGATACAGCCGCATGGCTTTTATCATGTCTTCGGGGCTTGCCTCTCGGCAGGCAAGCGCTTTTCCTGCCAGTCCGGCGCATGCTTCGCCCACCTCGTCGTCCGTTATCTGTCCGTAGTATTCATAAATGCGGTCCAATGAGACGTCTGTGTACTCGATACCCCAGCGGCGTTTGGCAAGCAGATAATCCACATTGCTGGCAACGAGCCAGCTGGACGGAGTGCCCATTACGCCGATGCGCATGCCGAAAAGGCTGCGTTGTGCCACGAAATTGCTGTGCAGGACAAAAATACGCTTGATGGTCTCGGGGAGCTCTCCGTGAAGAATCTCGCTTTTCATTCCCCGGCCGCGCAGCCAGGAAGATATTTCGAGAGCGGCGGCCAGTGAGTTCTGCATGCCGTCTGCCAAGAGGATGGCGGGGCGGGGAAGGGATTCGAAATGCTGGATTACCAGCCGTTCCACACCTCCGGTGGCAATGAATATAATACTGAAGTCATCGGGTGATAACTTGTCTATGTCTTTGTAATCAATGAAGTTGACGGTAAAGTATTTTTCCAATTCAGTCAATATCACTTCGTGGGAGCTACGGACTGATGCTTGTTTATGCAGTATGGAAGCAAAAGTTATAAGGTTGATGACCATGGTGTTATTTACTATTTGACTATTTACTATTTACAATTGATTCTACTTGGCTCGTTTGCTTTTTCAAAGATACAAGTTTCTGTTTACATATCATAGAGTTTTTACGATAGATAAGTTTTTTAAAGTTTTTATGGTCTTGCCTTCCTTTTGGTTTCAAATAATTCGCTACATTTGCAACTTTAATGATAAAGTGATAGCAATATCACCTATAAATACTCTATTAAATAGTAAATCATAAATCGTCAAATAGTAAATAAACCTCATGCCAACAATATCTATTCGCGGAATGGAGATGCCCGCATCTCCTATCAGAAAACTGGCTCCTCTGGCAGATGCTGCCAAGCAGAGGGGTATACATGTATTTCACCTGAACATCGGTCAACCCGACCTGCCTACTCCGGAAGTCGCGATTGAAGCGATACGGAACATCGACCGGAAAGTTCTGGAATACAGTCCCAGTGCGGGATATCGCAGTTACCGCGAGAAGTTGGTGGGTTACTATGCAAAGTACAATATCAATCTGACTGCAGACGACATCATCATCACTTCCGGCGGCTCGGAGGCGGTGTTGTTCTCTTTCCTGGCTTGCCTCAATCCGGGGGATGAAATCATTGTTCCCGAGCCGGCCTATGCCAATTATATGGCGTTTGCCATCTCTGCCGGAGCCAAGATACGCACCATTGCCACGACCATCGAAGAGGGTTTCTCGTTGCCCAAGGTAGAGAAGTTCGAGGAGTTGATTAACGAGCGCACGCGTGCTATTTTGATTTGCAATCCCAACAATCCTACGGGTTACCTCTATACACGCCGTGAAATGAACCAGATTCGCGACCTTGTGAAGAAGTACGATTTGTTCCTCTTCTCGGACGAGGTGTACCGTGAATTTATTTATACGGGTTCTCCCTATATCTCTGCCTGCCATCTGGAGGGCATTGAGAACAATGTGGTGCTGATTGATTCCGTGTCCAAGCGCTATTCGGAGTGCGGCATCCGCATCGGTGCCCTGATAACGAAGAACAAGGAAATCCGGGATGCTGTCATGAAGTTCTGCCAGGCGCGTCTCAGTCCTCCGTTGATAGGCCAGATTGCCGCAGAAGCATCGCTGGATGCCGATGAGGATTATCTGCGCGACACATACGATGAATATGTAGAACGCCGTAAATGCTTGATTGACGGATTGAACCGTATACCGGGCGTATATTCGCCCATCCCGATGGGAGCATTCTATACGGTGGCAAAGCTTCCGGTAGATGATTCGGACAAGTTCTGTGCCTGGTGTCTGTCGGAGTTCGAATACGAGGGACAGACGGTATTCATGGCGCCTGCGTCCGGATTCTATACTACGCCGGGTTCCGGTCGCAACGAAGTGCGTATCGCATACGTACTGAAGAAAGACGACTTGAACCGCGCCTTGTTTGTTCTGCAAAAAGCATTGGAAGCCTATCCAGGACGAACCGAATAAAATGAAATAATTCATTAGGCGCGGATTACGCGGATTACACGGAAAACTTAAGATAAAGACGTTTGTTTCAAATCTTCCGTGTAATCTGCGCCTAAAAAATAATGACCCATGAACTTATCTCGCTTTATAGCGTTGCGCATTTATCGCAACTCGGAGCCGGGCAAGCAAGTTTCCCGTCCGGCTGTCCTTATTGCCATGGTGGGCATTGCTCTCGGACTGGCGGTGATGATTATTGCCGTGTCCGTCATTGTCGGCTTCAAGAGCGAGGTAAGGGATAAAATCGTAGGTTTCGGTGCCCATATCCAGATAGGCAACCTGGATGCTGCACGCTCTTATGAGACGCGCCCAGTGGTGGTGGGCGACAGCATGATGGCTGCGCTTTCCGATTATCCCGAAGTGAAGCATGTACAACGCTACTCCACCAAGCCGGGGATGATAAAGACCGCCGATGCTTTTCAGGGAATGGTGCTGAAAGGTGTGGGGCAGGAGTATGATAGCACCTTCTTCCACCGCCATCTGCTGGAGGGGGAGTTTCCGCAATTCAGCGATTCCGCTTCGTCCAACCGCGTAGTCATCTCAAAGTCTCTTGCCAACAAGCTGCAATTGAAACTCGGTGACAAGATAGACACCTACTTCATCCAGGACGATGTGCGTGCCCGCCGCCTAAAGATTGTAGGTATCTACCAAACCAACTTCTCCGAATACGACAACCTATTCCTGCTTACCGACCTCTACCTGGTGAATCGCCTGAACAACTGGGAGCCGGACCAGGTGAGCGGTGTGGAGCTGGAAATACGCGATTATGACAAGCTGGAAGAAACCACCTATGAGATAGCTGTCGATACGGACGAGAATCCCGACCGCTATGGTGCTGAGTATTGCGTCCGCAATGTAGAGCAGCTCAATCCCCAAATCTTTGCCTGGCTGGGCATCTTGGATGTCAACATCTGGGTCATTCTCATTCTGATGATTGGAGTGGCGGGGTTCACCATGGTATCCGGCCTGCTGATTATCATCATAGAGCGTACCTCCATGATAGGTGTGCTGAAGTCTTTGGGAGCCAATAACTTTACCATCCGTAAAGTCTTCCTTTGGTTTTCGGTCTTCCTCATCGGGAAAGGCATGCTTTGGGGGAACATAATCGGCCTTGCATTCTATTTCGTGCAGCGCTGGTTTGGCTTGTTCAAGCTCGACCCTGAAACCTATTACATGGCTACTGTTCCGGTATCTTTCAATATCTGGCTGTTCCTGCTGCTGAATGCCGGCACATTGCTGGCTTCGGTCCTGATGTTGCTGGCCCCTTCATTCTTGATTACACGCATCCATCCGGCAACTTCCATCCGTTACGAATAAGAGAGTCACTTTCTCAGAAAACCGCTTTTCTTGCGGAACAGACAGTACCATTTCCAACGCAAAGACTGTATCGGCTGCAATAGGTCGAAAGCCGGTAGTGTGAAGTAATATCTGCGCTGTTCTTCCAGGTCGCGGGCGGTCTTGTTCACGATGACGGCCTGCATGGTGAAACGGAGCAGGAACAAAAGGAAAGCGACGCCTGCTGCCAGCCAGTGGAAGTGCAGAATGCCGATGACCATCGCGGCTATCCAGGATGCGTGGAATGCCAGGCGGGTCAAGGTCTCAAAACCGGCCAGCCAGCGTTGCATTCCATGATACAGCCGTGCTGTGGAGGCGTAGCCTATTTTCTCTTCTTTCCAGTCCTTGGCACGCAGAAGCGGCTGCATGCGCACAATGGCATTGGCATCCGTTTCCACCCGCGTGTTCTCCGGGGTAGCCACGTGGTTGATGAACAAATCGTCGTCTCCCCGTTGCAGGTTGAGGTGTGCGGAGAATCCTTTCTGTTGGTAGAAGAGTTCCTTCCGGTAGGCCAGGTTACGCCCGATACCCATGTAGGGGCTGCCTGCCAGGGCAAATCCCAGATAGCGCATGGAAGTGAACAGATTGTCGAATGCCGCCCGTTTGTGCAGCCAGCCTTTTCCCCGTTCGTATCCGCTGTATCCCAGTACGATTTGCGCACGGGAGGTAAAGTTGCGTGCCATGGTGCGCAGCCATTGGTTGCTTTCGGGCAGACAGTTTGCATCGGTAAACACAAGCCAGTCATATTTGCTTGCCTTTATTCCGAGAGTGATGGCCAGTTTCTTGCGGCTGATGTAGCGTGAAGAACTGGGCACGAAGCTATGATACAGGTTCGGGTACTTTTCCCCTTGCAGAGTCAGGTAATCTTCGCTTTCATCCGTGTTGCCATCATTGATGACGATCACTTCGAATTGCGGGTAATCCTGTTCCAGCACAGCAGGCAGATTACGGCGCAGATTTTCCACTTCCTCGCGGGCATAGATGATGACCGATAAAGGAGGCAACTCCTGTGAAAAATGTATGTCACTTCGCTTTACGGCACGGCTACGGGCATGTATACGATTATAAAGACAAAAGTAATAAAGGAGTTGAATCAGGAAAAGGATACCGACAGCGGCAAGTAATGCTTGTTCTGTAGTATTGAATGTTAATGCTTCCATGTGGTCGTATAATCATATTTTTTGTGTACATTTGCAACACAAAAAATATGATTATACGACAGGTACCACCACAAACTTGCTTTTCGGGAAATACTTATCCAGATACCGGTGGATATACTGCATCGTATCTTCTTGTATTGTAGTATCTTTTACGGTAGGATAGAGATTATACAGCACTGTATCCAGTTGTATTCCTCTGCTTCGGATTGCCTCGAAGCTGAGCAATGTATGGTTGATACTTCCCAGTTTGCCGGAAGTTACGAATAT
>OGKZ01001209.1_pt1 | contig 19084 bp, 19 predicted proteins | sample 1572571 | NCBI WGS metagenome assembly OGKZ01 (sample SAMEA2581906, study PRJEB24529) | metagenome | biome: Human gut stool | place: China | collected 2011 | reverse complement strand
CTAAAGCAGCATCCATGCTGCTTTTGGCTGGGAATCAAGCAGAGTCCTAAGAACATCTAAGCTTCTCCCAAAAGTCGCGATATGTATAAATATAACTTGTTATACACAATTAGGTTCACAAGGCATGTTTTGACACCCGACCCCCATGATGTTATGGCAAATAAGACTTTTTCATTAACTAGTGTTAATTGCTTTTAAATTGCTTGATATGGCTACATTAAATTAATTAAATAATTTACTTTATGCCGAGATTTAACCTATTAAACATTATGTAATTTACAAACAATTAATGCACTTTGCAAATGTTTGTTTATTTGCCCCCAGCATCACTCTATTATATAAAAATTCAGTTTACCTGAAAATGTATATCAGATATCGTAAATCCATCTGCGGGCGTAATCTCATCCTGTCCTTCCGGCTCGATAGTAAAATGTATCCCCAGATATTGTTCATATTCCTGCTTTTGTGCGCATTCCATGAATATTTCATCTAGGAATGTCTCCATTGTGTGCTTATCTGTGTCAAAGCTATACTCTTTTTTCTGGCAGAGGTGTACTAAAAACGAATAGTAATCCCCATTGTCAAACAGCGCATCACCGAATATCTTCCCGGCAAGCTCATTGAAGGTTCTAAGCTCAAAGCTTTCCCTTCTCTTTAGAAGTGACAAAAGTATCTTGATAAGCGAAGAATAATTCTGCCTTATCCTCTCATCCTCAAGCTCATCATCATAGACTATGTTCTCGGCGACAGCATCTTCTATAAGCTCAGCCTTCTCCTCGCGTCCTGCCCTGTAAGTGAGCAGCTCTTCTATTCTCCTTATGCCGAAGGTTTTATTGATGTTAAGTCCCATTATAGGGCGCACAAGCGGTCCAAGAAGTGTTATGTCATCCTGCTTCATCGCAAGCTGCAATGCATTCCTGAAATCAAAGCTTAGACGCAGCCTTCCAAGCTTCGCCTTCTTGACCATCTCATCTGCCATTATCCCAAGCTGCGTGCACGCTGACAGAAGCTTAAGATGATTGTTCATCGCAATCTTAAGTTCCGTATCAAGCTGGTATATCTCTCCTGTTATCTTAAGATATGACGCATAATCATCATTACTCTTATCGGATTCCGCTCTTTTTTGTGCTGCTGATATAAGCTCCGAATTTTTTATAAAAAGCTTCTGTTCTTCTTCAAACCATTTTACTCCTGTATTAAAAAAATCCTCATATGCTTCAAGCCCGGAGAAAATATCGGCGGCAAGAAGTGCCATGACCTGATTTTTCTTAAGCCACAGCCTGTCCACTTCTTTATTGATACGTCTTACAACATCCGTTCCGCCTTTAAAATCCTTAGACTGTATCATCTTTTCAAGCAGAATCTGCTCTATGCTTATTCTGCTCTCATCCTTGATTTCCTTGGTATCAAGATAGAACTCAATGGCTTCAGGACTTACCGAATACCACACCGTTCCATCTTCTATGTGGCTCTCGATAAGTCTCACTCTCGATATCTTTTTCTTTCTGTCAACCGGGTCAAAATAGCGGAATACAAATGGCTTGCCGTCATTTTTAAGCTTATCAAAAACATAATCGACAAGCACTCCCATATCGCCCTGTGGCGGATTCAGATTAAAATCACGCCTTATGCATCTGCTCATAAAATCGGCATATTCCGAATATGTTACATCCCTCTCCTTAAAGTTATTTTCCTCAATAAAAAAGCGCAGCACCGCCATAAGAATATATCCCATATCAAGACTGTCGTATATCCCTTCCTTATACCAGGAAAAGGACACTTCTGACAGCTTGAAGAACGGATAATATTTCTTAAGGTTCAGCATACGCTCTCTATGATCTGTTATTATATCATTTACTAAAATATTTTCCTGCGGCATTAACACTAACCTCTTTCAAAGTTCATAAAGTAAATTATACCGCATGAAAATAGCTATGGCAAGGGATTGCCCTTTATAGCTGCGTTCTTCCTTCAAGTGCACGAAGCAGTGTCACTTCATCAATATTTTCCAAGTCACCACCGACAGGCACTCCGCTTGCAATACGGCTCACCTTTATTCCTGTAGGCTTTACTAACTTGCTTATGTACATGGCAGTAGTTTCACCTTCAAGGCTCGAATTGGTAGCTATAATCACTTCATCGACATCGCCTTCAAGCCGCTTCATAAGCTCCTTCAGCTTAATGTCATTAGGCCCTATGCCAAGCATCGGAGATATCGCACCATGCAGAACATGATATACTCCATCATACTTCTGTGTCTTTTCATACGCAGCCATGTCTCTTGTGTTCTCCACAACCATGATTACTTTATGATTGCGGCTAGGATTGCTGCATATAGGGCACATCTCTTCATCTGTCAGTGTGTAACAGCAGCTGCAATATCTCACATTGGTCTTTGCGCTTACGATAGCATTAGAAAGGCTCTCAACCTGCTCACGCGGCATACCTATAATATGAAATGCAAGACGCTGTGCCGACTTAGCGCCTATTCCCGGAAGTCTTGAAAGTTCCTCTATAAGCTTATTAATCTGGCTTCCATAATATTCCATTAGAATGGGAAGCCTCCACCAAGACCGCCAAGTCCTCCTGTAATCTTAGCCATGGATGCCTGTGAAAGCTCATCAATCTGTCTGAGAGCTTCGTTGGCAGCAGCCATTATCATGTCCTCTAACATCTCTATATCATCTGTATCTACTGCTTCTGGATCAATCTTTACTTTCGTTACTTCCTTCTTACCGGATACTGTTACGGAAACAGCGCCGCCGCCTGCGGAAGCTGTGATTTCTTTCTCCTCAAGCTCCTTGGTAGTCTCCTCCATCTGACGCTGCATCTTCTGTGCCTGCTTCATCAGATTGTTCATGTTGCCGGGCATTGCGCCACCCGGAAAGCCTCCTCTTTTTGCCATAATGGTCTCCTCTATTCTCTTAATTTTTTAGAATCATGGTGTCAAAACATGCCAATTTACGTTAATAGTGTATAACATGGAACATCTATGCATATCAGCTCCATTGTACGAAGCTAGGTGTTCTAAGGACTCTGATAAGTGTTTTCTATGTTCTTACGCCACCGAAGCCAGCATACATCCTTGTATGCATTGCTTCTAAAGCAGCTTCCATGCTGCTTTTGGCGCGGTAGTGAGCAGAGTCCTAAGAACAACTACGCTTCTCCCAAAGTCGTGATATGCATAAATATTCCATGCTATACACAATTAAATTTATAGAGCATGTTTTGACACCCTAATTTTTTAGGCGATTGCAGAACTATATTATATAGTATGATTGCCTGCATGTCAAAATGATTTAATCAGAAGTCCTCTTCCTCTATTTTCATTCTGCACAGATCGTCAAGCGTATCGTAATCCTGTGATGCATCCGCACCGTTTTCAATGCGTATTACTTCTATCTCCATATCAAGTCCTGTCTTATCCGCTATGACCTGCTTTATCTCTTCAATATTACCGGGCTGCGATACTATCGAATAGTATGTCAAATCATCGTATATGAGCTGAAGCTTATTGCCGCCTCCGTTAGCCTTTGTCGTGTAGCGCTCGATTATCGGCTTAAGCGCCCTTGACAGGCCGTTACATATTGTTCGCCAGTTCTGAATAACCGCTGTTATGTCCTCCGAACGTGCAGGCTTAGGCTCCTTTACAACTGTATCCTGAGCTGACATTTCACCCTGCTCTTTTGCTCCATTGCCTGTATATGCTGTTGTTCCGGCGGCAATGGATTTTGCTGCCGCTTCTAAGCCTGTCTCCATCTGGCGTTCTAGAACCTTGATGCGGTCAAGAACCGAATCTAAGCTCTTCTCCATGGAAGGACGCGTAAGCTTGATAAGCGCAACTTCAACCATAACTCGCTTCTGGCTTGAATTTTTAAGCTGCCCGGACAATTCCGAGAACACTCTTATATAACGCATAACTCCATTCAAATCCGTAAGGATGGCATCTTCCTTTAATATTCTTAAGTTTTCTTCAGACATTTCAAGCACATCCGATGCGTCAGTGGATGACTGAAGCAGCATGAGATTTCTCAGATACCATGTAAAATCGGACACGAACTGGCTTAAATCCCTGCCGTCAATTATTATCTTCTCAAGCTTATGTATGAGCCCTATCGCATCGCCTTGTACAATCCCTCTGAAAAAATCGGAGAACACATCGTTATCGACAGCTCCTAAGACATCAAGCACATTCTCATACTTAAGCTCCTGACCCATGTAAAAAGCAAGGCACTGGTCGAGAAGGCTCAGCGCATCTCTCATCGAACCGTCCGCTGCTTTTGCAACATATCTTAGAGCCTTCTCATCAGCCGTTATGCCTTCCGCATCCATAAGCTCTGACAATCTGTCACTTATCGTTTCTATGGATATTCTTCTGAAATCATATCTCTGGCATCTTGAGAGAATGGTTATCGGTATCTTATGCGCCTCTGTCGTTGCCAGAATAAATATAACATATGCCGGCGGCTCCTCTAAGGTCTTTAAAAGTGCATTGAAGGCTCCTATCGAGAGCATATGCACCTCATCGATTATATATACCTTGAAACGTCCCTGCGTGGGCGGATAAGCGACTTCCTCCTTAATCTCCCTTATGTTATCGACACCATTGTTAGAGGCAGCATCTATTTCTATGACATTCATGCTTGCCCCTGCTGCCACTGCCCGGCATACTTCACACTCACCACACGGATTTCCATCTACAGGATGTGAACAGTTGACCGCTTTTGCAAGTATCTTTGCCACGGATGTCTTACCTGTACCTCTTGTGCCGCAGAACAGATATGCATGTCCTATACGGTCATTTTTTATCTGATTTCTGAGTGTTGTGACAATATGATCCTGCCCTTTGACTTCATCAAAATTTGACGGTCTCCATTTTCTGTATAAAGCTGTATATGACATAAATTCAACTCCGTGTTTTTATTAATCTCCAAAGCTTATTCCAAGCATCTTAGCTTCGTTTATTATCGAAGCATTAGGATCTACCATCTTTAACTTACCTGCAACGTCAGCTAAAGGTACCTTGACAATCTCGCCGTTTTTAATTCCGACCATATATCCATAGTCTTTATCTATAATAAGCTTAGCCGCAGCCGCGCCAAGCCTTGAAGCTAACACTCTGTCGTAAGGACATGGACTTCCTCCGCGCTGTGTATGTCCCGGAACAGTTATACGAACCTCCTGCCCTGTAAGCTCCTGAATCTCACTTCCTATCTTATATGACACGGACGGGTATGGATTGTCCTTAAGCTTCTGCTTAAGTTCCTTCTTAGGAAGTGCCGCATCCTCCTTGGATATAGCGCCCTCGGCAACTGCCAGTATCGAGAAATTCTTGCCTGCCTTGGTTCTTCTGTTGAGTGCAGCCACCACTGACTTGATATCATATGGAATCTCAGGGATAAGAATAATGTCTGCTCCACCTGCAATGCCGGCATGAAGTGTAAGCCAGCCGACCTTATGTCCCATGACTTCAACTATAAATACCCTGCCATGTGAAGAAGCGGTAGTATGGATACAGTCAATAGCATTTGTCGCAATATTAACCGCACTCTGAAAGCCAAAAGTCATATCCGTTCCCCACAAGTCATTATCTATTGTCTTAGGAAGAGTGACTACATTAAGACCTTCCTCCCTCAAAAGGTTCGCTGTCTTATGTGTTCCGTTTCCGCCAAGCACAACAAGGCAGTCAAGACCTAACGACTTATAATTTTTCTTCATCGCTTCTACTTTGTCAATTCCGTTCTCATCAGGCACACGCATAAGCTTAAACGGCTGTCTTGAGCTTCCTATTATCGTACCGCCCTCTGTAAGAATCCCCGAAAAATCACTCTTTTTCATAACTCTGAAATCACCGTAAATAAGACCTCTGTAGCCTTCCTCAAAACCGATAATCTCCACATCGTCAACAGCTCTGTAAAGAGACTTTGCGACACCACGCATAGCCGCATTGAGTGCCTGACAGTCTCCACCACTGGTAAGCATTCCAACCTTTAACATAAGTGCACCCTTCCTTTCATGTGTATAATAAATGATTATAAATTTTTACCTCAACATCTTATGAACGTAACCGGCATTGCAGTACAGCAAGCTATTGTTTCTTAATTGTATAGTGTAATTATTACTCCGCTTATTATACATTATTCCTGCATTTTAAGCAATCAGGGAAGCTGACAATTAAATCCTTTTTGACCTTGTTTAGCTGCACTTTAAATCCGGCTTCACTCCTCTATGCAGTATGCTCCGTATCCCTCTATCCTTCCGTCAAAAGTCTCACCTGTGAGCAGATTCTTACCCCTAATGCCGCTGTCACAGGCTTCCTCGTTGTGGTTAAGCAAAAACATGCAGCCACTGCGCCGTACAAGCTCCACACCGTCAGGAAGCTCTGTAGTTTTAATGCCACACTCATCCGAGACATATTTTACAAAACATTTAAGTGTGCTCTCATCCAAATCACAGCCTACATAATATACTCTGCCTTTTCCATACTCATTAACCGTAATCGCTGCCTTTCCGCTGTAATAATCCCCGGCATAGCTTGCAAGCACTGTGGCATTTTCAGGCTCGATTATATCGCACCAGAATTTTGCCGTTCCCGACAATATTCCCGTCAGCTTGATATCTTCGTCCGGTGTTGCAAACTCAGACACCTCAATTCCTGCGAGTTCACAAAACGCTCCCGGAACCGTCTTTGTCCTCATGTTGTTATAATAATCTCTTGTCCCGCTCCTGTATGTAAGCACCAATGTTCCGCCATTTTCAACATATCCGGATATGCGCTTTACTTCTTTGTCGGTGACAACATTGTGTGCCGGCATATAGACAACCTTGTATTTTTCAAACTCTCTGTCCGAAACTGCCGTTGTCACATTTAAATCTGCATTTGCCTTGTAGTATGCATACAGAAGATTCCTGTAATCAAAGCCTGCCTTATGGCGCTTAATCTCATGCGACCACACATCATCATATGATTTATTAATAAGAGCCTCATATGAATTGTCTGCTCCTACAATGTACTTTTCAAGCTTTTTTAACTCTTGTCCTACCTGCTTAATCTCATAAAAACGCCTGCGTGGAACTCCATCGTGGTCAAGCACTCCATACCAGTACTGCTCCATTCCAAAAAGTGCCGTCCTGAAGCGGAAGTACACAACGCCCTCACAGCCATGCATAACCGCTTGGTATGTCCACAGCCTTAACTGCCCCGGCTTAGGTGTCCTTCCTACAACATCCCAGCCACACGGCCCTGCCTGCTCCTCCATCACAACAAAATTTCTGTTCTTTATTCCACGCATATTCTCATGCGCCATTGACACATACTCATATTGAGAACCACCCCATTGATTATCCGGATAATTATCCCATGATACATAATCAAGCTTCTCTCCAAGCTTATAATAATCAATATCCGAAAAATGTCCCATAAAATTATGTGTAATCGGCAAATCACTGTACTTTCTTATTATGTCAACCTGCATCTGCTGATATTTTACCCACGAATCGGAAGCAAACCTTCTGTACTCAAGATCAAGGCTCGGATTATGCGCAAAATTAGGATAGTTCTCACCTTCACAGGAATTATAAGCCGGAAGAATAACATCATCAAATGAGTCATAATCCAAGCTCCAGAACACATTCCCCCACGTACTGTTTAACGCATCTATATCCTCATAACGTTTCTTAAGCCATTTCCCGAACTCTCTCCTGCAATTCTCACAGTAGCATCTTGTGCTGGCATGACAGCCAAACTCATTGTCTATCTGCCATCCGATTACATTCTTATTTCCTGCAAAGTGCTTTACCATCTTCTTTACGATTATCTTTGACTTTTCCCTGTAATCTTTACTGTTGGCACAGCACTCTCTTCTTGAACCCCATGCGCGCACCCTTCCATATCTGTCGCGCTGCAATACATCATACTTATCTGCAAGCCACTTAGGTGGTGCCGCTGTAGGAGTCCCAAGTATAACCTTTATTCCTCTTTTTCCAAGCACTTCTATCGCATCATCCAAAAGAGAAAAATCAAAATTTCCCTCCTCCTTCTCAAACAGCTTCCAGTCAAATTCCCCCATACGCACTGTGTTGAAGCCGCCATCCTTCATCACATCGGCCTGATGCTCCCATTCACTCCTGTCCCAATGCTCCGGATAATAATCCACGCCAAAAATCATACCATTCTCCATTTCCGGGCGATTTAATAAAGGTCTGGCAGCCATTTAAAAATCCATCCATATTTTTAAAGCACAAGCCAATGATATCCGCAATCCGTACCCGCCCAAAACAGACTGCATCCGCAAAACCAACCGCAAATGTTCTAATTTAATAGTCATTAAGAATATTCCACCAATGCTGTCAATGCAAATATACCATAATCAAAAAGTGTTGTACAGGATACCTTACAAAGATGTCAAAGTCAAAATATATTTCTATTTTGGTGCATCTATTCCGGCTTTATGCTATAGCCTCTGCATTTCCATCAAAATCACATTGTATTTTCGCACGCAAAAGACTATACTGTATACGGCTAAGATTTACTAAAGAATTATCATACAAAAATTATTTACATTTTAACAATTGTGTTAAACACTTACAAAATTTTTAATTATTTTATTATAGAAACGTTTCAACGCTTCGGAATGGAGAAAACTTGAAAATAGATATGCACTGCCATACAAACGAAGGCTCAATAGATGCCCGCGTTGGTATAGCAGATTATGTAAACGAACTTATTAACAAAGGCGTGGACGGCATGCTCATAACCGACCACAATTCCTACAAGGGCTATGAGCACTGGCAGCGTATCAAAAATGAACTCGGCGCAGCCGGACATTTTACAGTGTTAAAAGGGATAGAGTATGACACAAGAAACGGTGGACACATAATTGTCATCCTTCCAAATACAATAAAGGGCTCCGATATTATGAAATCCCGTCTTATCGGCATACGCGGGCTTTCCGTAGCTCACCTTGAAAAAATCGTACACTCAATCGGCGGAATACTAGGCCCTGCACATCCATATGACACCGGCTACTATGCTTTCATGAACACACGCTTTGGAAGGCTTCACCCGGAGTTTCTGGAAAAATTCGACTTCATAGAGAGCTACAATTCCGTTGCCAAGCATTCAGCTAACGAATCGGCGAGAGAACTTGCTATACGCCTTAACAAACCGCAGACTGCCGGCACCGACACCCACCGTCCTGAGGTAATCGGAACATCATGGACTGAGTTTCCATGCGACATTCATTGCAATGATGACCTGATTGCCGCAATAAAGGACCCAACCGGAGCCAAAAGACCTTCCGTTCCTTACGAGCTCTTCACCAACATGCACCGCAACCGTGGTCCTATTGTCGAAAAACTCGGCGTTGTGGGCTACTGGATTTATAACCGCATTGAAGTGCTCTACCATGTGTGGGGAAGGCATAAGCATAAGAAGGCGTAAACATTCGGAATCCGCTGATTCCTCATGTTTTGCAGATCCCAAGGTCAAAAGCCTAATCGTGCAAGCACGAACGGCTTTTTGACCTTTTGACCCTGATATCATTTTGTTTAAAAATTATACTTAATATTCAAGCTCTAATTCCTGTTGAACATATTCTTCTTTCGCTTTTGGAGTTTTTTCCTTATCCAGCTCTTCAACCGTTTTTATTTCTATTTTTTCATCCGGTATCTCAAGTCCCCAATTATCCCAACCAATATAATTATTACGTGCAAACAATTCTATTTTCTTTTGTGTCGGAAACATCTTCGTAATTCCATCAATTATTTCAATTGGTTTTACACTATGCTCACCACGACGTACTGTTACCATCTGTCTTATATTTCTTGCTCCGCGAGGCTGTGGAAATTTTCCTTTTTTAAACGCAAGTACAAACTCTGTCTGACTTAATGTATATCTTCCCGGATTATGCACCATCTTATCCCAGACAAATGCAACTGTTTTATACTCAAATCCCCATGCAGTGCCTAACTCTATTGAATTAGCCATTTGAGGTCCAGTTGTCCACATAAAAAGAATACAATCGTCCGCCGCAATAGAATTTATATCTAATTCTTTCAACTGTTTCAACTTGACAGTTGGATATTTAAAAGCAGCTGAGCTAATAAATATTTTCTTTTCAAATCCCTCATTTTCTCCCTTAATTGTTGACTTGTCATACTGCATCTTACCACCATAATCCCATGGTGGATCTGCATAAATTACTTCATATTTTTCTTCAGGTAATTTAGGGTATATATCTTCAAGCGGATTAATCTTTGTCCTTTTTTTCTGCTCGACATTATATATCGAATACGCTGTAACATTTTTCTTTTGGCTCATTCTTTCACCTCATTCTTAATATAATTATAGAATAGTCCATATACTTTACTAAGTCAACCGTTTTGTTACTTATAGTCCGTTGTTATATATGCATCATACATTATAAAATTTTCAAAAGAGGTGAACCATTTAATGATAACAAATGATTTCGCATTAAGAATCAAAAAACTACGTCAAGAAAAAGGATATAGCCAGGAGAAATTTGCATTAAAAATAGACATGGATCGTACTTACTACGCTTCTGTTGAATCCGGAAAGAGAAACATATCTCTTAAAAATATAAAAAAAATTGCAGATGGATTTGAAATTACTCTGGAAGAATTATTTAAAAATATGTGATTTTGTGTAAAACGGAGGTTACTAAATGGCAAAAGAAAACTTAAAACAACGCGACAACTGGCAGAAGGAATCCGGTCCTGCTGGCAAATCCGGCATTGCAGAACAAAATCTAATTGAAGTATTTAACGAAGCCTTTCAAAATACCAATTATGTAATTTCAGATCATCCTAAAGATTTAAAACATCTTTACGATAGTGTAAAATTATCAGATGAAACTCTATCTCAGATTTATAATCCTGATCCTAAAGCCATGAAAAATGCTCAAAATCGCGGCTGGGGAGTATCTCCTGATTTTTCTATTACAAATATAAAGACAGGAAAAATTCTTTTCGGTGAAATAAAACGACAAGACGGCTGGGTTGAAGGAAAAGATCCAAGTGCCGGAAGAGGCAATGCACATGAACGTATGTGCAAATTATTTACTCCAGGATTAATTAAAGCATATAGAAATGTTGGTAAAATAACCGATCAATCTATTTTACCATTCTGGGTTGTTTTTGAGGGTGACATTACTCGGGATCCGAAAAGGAATCGTGAAATCGCATTTTGGTTTGATGAATATGACAAAAATTTCTTTATGTGGCGTCCGGGTGTAAATGGAAAATATTTGGTAGAGCATTTTAATAAATATCTTAAACCTTATCTTGATTAAAACCTTCCATTCGACTATGTAAAGTGTGTTTTTAAATGAAGCAGATTTATTTAAAAGCACACTTTATATTTTATGATTTCCAACTTAAAATAAATTATTTCACCTCCAATTCCCACACATAATAATCAGAATAAATATCTTCATTGTACATCGGATCACTTCGTGCATACCCTTTAAAAAAGTCTATGTCACTTATCTTAGAATATAGCTCATTATTCCTAATCAGCTGCTTCATAAAGTCGATAGCCTGTTCTCTATTTCTCCATACACCTTTAATTCCACAAAAACGGCTCTCTTCTCTTTCTTCATAAACAATATATATCTTTTCCACATAAAACACCCCCTTCTTTAACCCTAAGATATATTTTCATATATTATACATTACGTATTATATGTTGTCAATGTTTTTTCGAACATTAGTTCGTGTTAGTGTAAAAAAAATACCATGGCTCTCTACTTCGCCATGGTATTTAAAATTATCAATATATTTTTATAATCCGCGCGTCTTTCTTCGAAAAGGCACAAAGGACGTTACCGATACAGCCAGCTCAACCCCGGCACCCTCACGTCACATAAGAGCTTCTGCTTAATGCTGCTTCGTTCCCGACCTGACATGGTTCACAGATTCCTATTGCGTAAGACCAAGATATCAACGCCGCTTATACCGGGCAGCTCCTCTGTGGGCTTCCCTAGGAAAGACATCACCCCTGCTGTAGCGGATTGCAGGTACAGGGCACCGCTATCTCCCCGGCTGCGCGGAAATGTTAAACACAAATCCATAGGCTTATAGTATATCTGCATTTTATGCAAATGTCAAACACTTTATTCAGCACTGTAGCAAATTTTTAATAAAAAGTTCAGCTGTCAAAGCATGCTGCTTTAGTTTATGCCTCTTCATACTAATTCGTATTACCAATCACAATTGTACAAGTGCTTCCATGCCTATCCCAATCTGTAAGGCACTTGTTGCAATAGTAGGATATCTGGTAGCCACTCTCATTTCCATCTTTAGCTATTGCAAAATATCCTTCTTTCATCTTAACCTTCGTCCCATCAGGATAAGTAATCTCCGTCAAACGCCAATTATCCGGTCGATCCATATCTGTAGTCAGAATATCCGGATTATATTTTCCGGTTGATATGTAATCCGCCTGTATTACTGTATAATACGACCTAAGATTTGCCCAGTCTGCAGCTACTCTTGCCTTATGCATGTATGATATATATGTAGGCGCAATCACACCGACAAGTACTGCCATAATAGCAACCACAACCAAAAGCTCAATCAGTGAAAAACCACCATTAGTACTTTTATTTTTCATCTGTCTGGTTAATGAATTATATAATCTTATCATATATTTCATCTCCTTTTGCCACACTTATATACTTACAAAATACAAAAACAGAACGGTAAAATTCTCTGCAATGCATAGCCAACAATATTCGCAAGCCACTCTCCTTCCGCTCATTTTTATATAATCAGGAAATTTTCTATAATGATTCGGGTGTCAAAACATGCCTTATGAACTTAACCGTGTATAACAAGTTATATTTATGCATATCTTGACTTTTGGGAGAAGCTTAGTTGTTCTTAGGACTCTGCTCTATTCCTAGCCAAAAGCAGCATGGATGCTGCTTTAGAAGCAATGCATACAAGGATGTATGCCGGCTTCGGTGGCGGACGTATAGAAAACGTTTATCAGAGTCCTTAGAACATCTTGCTTCGGACAACGGAGTGATATGCATAAATATAACTCGTTATACACCCACAGACTAGATTAGCATGTTTTGACACCCGAATCCTATAATATAAAAAATTTCTCGCATCTCTATCAGATACTCAGCTTGTGCCAAACACCGGACAAAAGAGTTCACCATATTATCCTAGCACAAAGTATGTCACAAGCCACTGACCATCAATTTTCTTGAACAGCCACTGACACACGAACTCTTCATCCTCCGTAGTCTTTTCATCGGACTTGCGTATATTTATCGTGCTCCTGCATGAAAAATAGTTTTCATTATAATACATGAATTCATCATAGCTCTCATCTAATATCTCCACCGTATCAGGAACCCATGCCCACGCCAATGTAGACTGGGCATTATACAGAAGTCTAGCCGCCTCTGAGCCGCTCTCCATCATTGATGCAACCAAATCGACAGATGCCTTTCTGTAGATATGATATACATATGTCTCGCAAAAGCTCTTAACTCTATCCTGCACGCTCTCAATGAACTCTTCCGATGCCGTACTCTCATAATTTCTTAAGTCATTATCCTCTAGGACATAATTATCCGTGACATCATTGCCATTTACATCAACAACCTGAAGCTTTGGCTGCCCGACCATCTCTCCGGCGTAATATACTTTGTAATTAAAGCTTACACCTGTGAGATTATATGCCATATCGCTCATGGCATTGTCTATAACTCCGCCTGTTATATACTCCGTCTCATCAGCCTGAATGCCATTAATGTATACAGTCATATCATCCATGACTTTCACATATACATCATGATAATCATAGATATTTTCCGATATTGCGATATCTTTTACTTCCCACTTGTTAAAGCCGAATGAGTCCTTTTCTCCTGCCGCTTTAAAGGATACTATTGCAAATAATTCTCCCTCTGTGTCATCGGAGGCTGATGCATCGTATGCATACACATTAAATACAGGGCGCGCATCATTATACAGCTCCTCATTCTTCTTAAAGTCCACTTTTTTCTGCTCTAAAAAGCTCCTGTAAAAATCCTTATACTGCTCTATTGTCTCGAATCTGCTTAGAATTTCAGGCTGCTGCTGCTCAATTAGCGTTCCTATATTGTCTGCCGTGAACAAATCCATGCTCTCCTGCATTGCAAGCTCCGGAGCGCCTGCCGCTGCGGCTGCATCATAATCCTTCTGGTACTTTGACAGATTTTTCCACAAAACGGCACATAAAATCACTGTGAGGACAAGCCACAGTCCGGCATATGCTCTGAGAAAATATGTGAACGAAGATGTATTTTTACGTCTGTGCCTTTTATTCTTATTTACCCGCACTGCCGGTCTTGAACCTTTATCATGTGCCATTTCCCTGTAGCCTGCGCCTGTCTTTGCGGCAGTGTTTCTTCGCTTTCTTACAGGTGCCTGTGCGTTTGAGTTTTCTATTTTCGCCTTTTCCTTTTTATCCATTATCACACCATTATCCTTACTTGACTACGATAGCTGTAGGTATTCCTCTTGCGCCGTATATTGATGAAATCTTGTTATATATCTCTCCGTTATAATAAAATACCGTAGAGCCGCCTCCATCTAGATTTGCCGCATTGACTGCATCAAAATCGAGAAATACGTTTATAAGATCATTTAATGTCGCTCCAAGACTGTGTGTCTGTCTTCCGTCAATAATGAGAAGCAGCACAGCTCCATCAGCTCTCTGCCCTATTGCGGTTCTAGGATTGACTCCTCCGCCTGTTCCGGTAACATTTGCCGGCACACCGTTCACAATCAGAAGAGGTCCCCATGACACGGCATCCCTCACACCTGAATCTAATGCCTGCTGTCCGGTCATATTGCCGATTATAAAAATATCATTCTCATCAAAGCCTATTATCTCATAATTCGTATTTAAGTCTCCATACTTAAGTTCGCCTTCCGAGATTACGATTCCAAGAGGTGTTCCGCCGTTGCCGACTCCTCCGATATCCTCAAAGCCTCCCGCATTAGATGCCGCTGTAGCACCGTACCTTTCGCATATCTGCGGAACACTGAGTCCGGCTGAGCCATCATATTCATCGGATGACGTTCCCACAAAAACTCTTGATGGGTCATTTATAACAATCATTGTACCTGAATATGTAGCGCCCTTAACGGTGTGAAATTCCATACCGTCGGCATATGTGACACCATCTTCCTTGTCCTCAGCATTGACAGTAAAATCCTTCTTATTACCTGTATTGTCTCTGTCAATCTTTATAAGAGACGTGTCGACAGCCTCGTCAAGATACTTCACCTGATTTCCCTCTTCAATCTCAGCTATCTGCTCCTTTGAACAGTACAGATTGGCAAGAAAGCCTGCCATGCTCGTCTCGCGCACCGACAGCACGAAGAGATTTCTCGCCTGAACAGACGGTCCCTTTGTGACAACCCACATCACGCAGTACAGGCATATCACCAGCATGAGAAGTGTAACTCCTATAAACCTAAGTACTTTTAAAACAACCTTTTTCATCTTCTATTTCCCTTCATTTTCTATACCGCTGCCAGCCTGCTTCTGTCTAGCTTTTTCCTGCCTTAACCTCTTGAAAAAATCCTGCATCATACACTTGCATTCTTCCATAAGGACACCTTTGGTTATATCCACACGATGATTAAAGCCTTCCATCTGGAGAATATTTATGACTGAGCCGGCACAGCCTGCCTTGGCATTCATCGTTCCTATTACAACTCGCGGAATGCGTGCCTGGACAATGGCACCCGAACACATCTGGCACGGTTCTAAAGTTACATACATTGTGCAGCCCTCAAGCCTCCAGTCACCTATTACTTTACCCGCCTTTCTTATGGCTGCTATCTCAGCATGTGCAAGTGTGCTCTTATCAGTATTTCTTCTGTTATAGCCTCTTGCTATTATCCTTCCTTCATATACGATAACACATCCAATAGGCACTTCGCCAAGCTTAGCCGCTTTTTCTGCCTGCCTTATCGCTTCTTTCATGTACTTTATATCATTCTTATCTGCCGCTTCCGACTCTTGCATAGATTGCATGGTCATGCCACCTTCCCTTCAACATTGCATAATCATGCGCGATTCCTTCATATTCAAAACCGCATTTTTCAAGGACTCTCACGGATGCTTCATTTTCAGGCTGTACATATGCCACAATTCTGTGAAGCTCCTCGTCATATATAGCCTCATCTGTAATCTTTTTTACTGTTTCCGTGGCGTAACCTCTTCCGGTATACTCAGGCAGAAGCTTATATCCTATTGTTGCCGACAAAAAGCTTCCCCTGACAATGTTTCGAAGTGCCGCTGTTCCTATAATCTTACCCGGATTCTTCTTTTCATAAATATAATATCTCGCACTCTTTCCCGCCACAAAGCTCTTTTCCTCATAATCCAGAAGTCGTCTATGATAGTCTATAGTATAAAAACCATCTATTCTGTCTGGCTCCATAGCTCCAAAATAGGAATCTCCCTCCAGATAGAAATCGAGAACATTCCCGCAAAATCTCTTATCCAATATTTTTAGCACTAAATTCCCGGTCTCATACTGAAAAAGCATACCCAATTCCTCCAATGCACATTATAAGCAATTATTTATTTTTGTGCAACGAAAACATACCATCATTTTAAGCTATACAAATAGTCAAATAAAAAAAGATGAGCACCAAAATGCCCACCCAAAAATATTTAAAACACATTACAAGACATATATTCTAATCTCAAGTATATTCTAAATCTTATTCTTTATACACGTCTGATATCATCTTTTATTTATATGAGGGAGGGGCTGCTGCCAGAGTACATCATACCCCTCCACATCCTATACCGGATATTAATTAAATGACAATATCCATGCATCGGTATTGTTCATCATATTGTCATATACCTTAAGGATGCTCCTCACATGACCTAAATATATTATGGTCAATAGCATTGACATGCACTGCAAAAATCAAGTACTTATGCGTTCTTAATAAGCTCCTTAATCTTATCTGCCTCTTCCTTAGAGAGCTTTCTGTCCTCAAGAAGGGATGCAAGTAATGCTGAAGGCTTTCCGTCAAACCAGAAATCTGCATCATCCTGAATAACCTTACGTCTGTAGTCCTCCTCGGTGCGGAGTGCCTTTGCAAATGACATCTTACCAATACGGTATGTCTCTACAAACTTCTTATCCTTAAGCTTTGAAAGGAATGTAACAACAGTTGTTCTGGCATAATTCTTGCCATACTCCTCATTAAGCTTAACTATCAAAGTCTGTACCGGAATGTCGCCTTCATAAGCCCAAATCTGTCTCATTATTAAAGTCTCACATACGCTTAACTCTGTAAATACTGTTCTTTTACTCATGTGTATCCTCCAAACTTATTCTTATTTTACCGATACGAGTATTATACTAACATCGACCAATCTTTGCAACATATATTTTCGACGCTTTTACTGATTTTTCGCTGTTTATTACATATATTTTGTCATTTAAAGCAAAGTATTTACTGATATATGTATTCCTTGTACCAATATCCAAAATGATTGATGCATACATCACTTCTCATGCTGAACTTAAATTTTTCAAATCCGAACATATTCGCAGTCACTTTTTCACGCCTATTATAGACACCCGGAACGCCTACAACAAGTATATTTCCGTCCTTCTTTCCCAGAAGAAGATGATGAAAATTAAAATACCCATGATTTACAAAGCTGTTGTTGATAAGACCGCTGTCAGCCAGATTTAACTTAGGCAGCTCATCAAGTCCTATATCGACGCAGTCATATATATCATCCTCCGAAAAAGCAAGCACCGGCTCTCTTCCGTCAAACAGCATATCCATTTTTGAATGTGTCTTTTCAGACGGCTCCTCCTCTAAGACATGCAGCACTGTCGCATCCTTAGCCGTTTCTTTGCCTTCATCCGCTGAATCTGCTTTATCCTCATCAGCGTCATTGTCTGCTATGTATACCATTCTTATCGGCTTTTCCCATACAGGAGCTTCAGCAGTTGCCGCCGCATGCTTTTTGCTGTCATCTGCATAGTCATCGCTCTTGTCAGCCTTTAAAATGCCGGCTTCTATGTTCTTATCCTGCATTTTAACAGCTTTTGTTTCAACGATTTCTGCCGGAATTCTTTGCGCTTCCTGTGCATCCTGCTTATCCACTGTCATATCAACGCTATCCGGCTTTGCGGCATCAAGCTGTGATAAGTACTCCTTCATCTCAACAACCTTATACATGTCAAAAGGCAGGTCATCCCATTGGCTTGCAAACATCCTCTCACCTTTTCCGCCATCTATGTACAGACCGCATATATCGCTGAATGGTTTTTCTATATATGACAACGGTCTTTCAGTAAAAAACTGTCCCAGACCGCTCTTAATAGCTATATCCCCCATATATATTCCAACTACAGCGGCATCATGTCTCACAAAAAAATATACCCTGTAATTTTCAACCTGTGAATAAGCTCCCTTTAAATTTATCCACAGCTTAATATTCCCTCCCCTGCACTCTGTCTTGGCAAATCCTACATTTTTGTTTTTTATGCCGTTGTCATAAGCATACATGTAGGAAATCAATCGTCTGTATTCCGACAAAAAAATCACTCTCCTCCCCTTATCTACAGAGCTTTCGGAAAATATACGGTAAATTTGCATATCTCCCTATTCACCTCGCATTTTCATAATATGCGACTGATGCGGAAATTATGAGTGATTTTTAATGTTCGTATGTGCAAATATATCAATTACATCTAATAATACAAATACATTGTGTTCATGCACACCATTTTATTACAAGAAAAAATTCTGCTTGGCAGAATTCTCCGCCTGCGGCGAGTCACCTAAACGACATAATTCCGCCGCAATGCGTTCCTGCCCGGAGGGCTTTTTATATAATTATGATTCGTATATCAAAACATGCCTTATGAACTTAACTGTGTATAACAAGTTATATCTATGCATATCCCGACTTTTGGGAGAAGCTTAGCTGTTCTTAGGACTCTGTTTAACTTCCAGCCAAAAGCAGCATGGATGCTGCTTTAGAAGCAATGCATACAAGGATGTA